>JAESGN010000085.1_pt1 | contig 287883 bp, 262 predicted proteins | sample 9269731 | NCBI WGS metagenome assembly JAESGN01 (sample SAMN15720683, study PRJNA650826) | algae metagenome | isolation source: Mojavia pulchra JT2-VF2 and co-occurring heterotrophs from desert soil | place: USA: Cadiz Valley, Joshua Tree National Park, CA | collected 1998-06-08 | reverse complement strand
AGAGCAGCGAACCGTCGAGGCAACCTGGCGCAAAGCAGGAGCTATCATCGACCTCGTCAGCCCCACCGAATGCGCCAACTACCTCGTCAACTCAGGATACGCTTCCGTGTAAACGCAGCACGCTCTAGGCTTTCACGAAGCGCCGGTTGCGCGCCGCACCTGCCATCGGCGCCTCGGTGAAGCCGGAATCGGCCAGCAATTCGGGGATGCCATTGCCGCCGGCCGCCGCATTGGCGCCGTCAATTTCCACCAGGACTTCGCGCACATGCCGCCGCAGCGTGGCCATGGCGCCGCGCAGGATGGCGGGCTCGATGCCGTCCACATCGAGCTTGATGGCATCCGGCGGGCGGGGCGCGAAGCGGGCCATGAATTCATCCACCGAGAAGCCCGGCACGGCCTGGCGGAAGCCGCCCTCGCGCGCCTCGATGCTGTGCATGGAATGGCCCGCCGCCGTATTCGCCAGGTTGAGCGTGACGAGCGTGGTGTGCTCGGCGAAGGCCAGGCAATAGGCGGCGATGCGGTCGTCGAAGCCGTTGATCTCGATGTTGCGGACCATCGCCGCGAAGCTGGCCGCCGAGGGCTCGAAGGCCAGCACCTGCAGGCCGCGCCGCGCGGCAAACAGGCTGTAGAGGCCGATATTTGCGCCGATATCCCAGAGCACGCTGCCGGCCGGCAAGCCCATGATCCAGGCCACCGTCTCCGGCTCATCCTGGCCGAAGCCCTGCGGGTCATGCAGCGCGCGGGCGGAGGGGCATTCGACCAGCAGCGGCCCCGCCTCGGTTGGCACCGTCAGGCGCTGCAGCAGCATCTCCGAGACCAGGGCGCGCGTCGCCTCGGCACGGCGGGGCCGCATGGGGCGCGTGGCGTTGCGCACCAGGGCCGAGAGGAAGCGAGCGAGGCTGCGGCTCATGCGCGTTCAGTCACCGGCAACCATTCCTTCGCGCCGCGGGTCGGTGCCGCCCAGCAGGCGGCGCGCCTCGCCCTGGCGCTGGATGCGGATCAGGTTCAGCCCGGAATTCATCTCCCGCTGCTCAGCCGGCGCGCCGCGCGCGATCAGGGCGGGGGCGAGGCCCGCGGCGGCGGTGCCGCGCTCCACCTCGGTCATCGCATTCAGCGCGCCCACATGCGGCAGCGCCGCCGCTGCCTGCGGGTCGAGGTTCCAGTCGAGCAGCGCGACCAGCGCCTGCGCCACATAGCCGATGATGCGCGCCCCACCCGGTGAGCCCACCACCGCCTCCAGCTGCCCCTGCTGGAAGACCAGCATGGGCGACATGGAGGAGCGCGGCCGCTTGCCGCCCTCGACGCGATTGGCGACGGGGCGGCCCTCCATCTCCGGCAGGAAGGAGAAGTCCGTCAGCTGGTTGTTCAGGAAGAAGCCGCGCACCACGACATGCGCGCCGAAGGCGCTCTCCACCGTCGTCGTCATCGAGACGGCGCGGCCCTCGGCATCCAGGATGGACATATGCGCCGTGCCGCCCTCGGGCTGCGGCGGCTGGCTGGCGAGCGGCGGGCCGAAGCGGCGCGGATTGCCCGGCTGCGGCGCGCCGATCGCGCGGTCGGGCGAGAGGAGCTGCGCGCGGCCGGTCAGATAGGCGGCATCCAGCAGCCCGCTGACGGGAACCGGCACGAAGCCCGGATCCGCCATGAAACGGTTGCGGTCGGCGAAGGCAAGGCGCCCGGCCTCGCTCAGCAGCATGGCGGCATCGAGGCCGCCGGGATCGAGCCCCGGCAGTTCGAAATGGCCGAGCAGCCCCAGGATCTGCAACACCACAGCGGCGCCGGAGGGCGGCGGTGGGCCGCAGAGGGTGAAGGCGCGATAGGGCAGGCAGAGTGCCGCACGGCGGACGGGCGCATAGCCCGCCAGGTCATCGGCCGTCATCAGCCCGGGATTGGCATGGCCCCGCACGGTGCGCACGATGTCCTGCGCGATGGGCCCGCGATGCAGGGCCGCGGCGCCTTCCTCGGCGATGGCGCGCAGCGTGGCGGCGAGTGCGGGATTGCGCAGCCGCGCCCCCTCCTCCAGCGGCGTGCCCTCGGCCGTGAAGTAGATGGCGCGCGCGCCGGGGTCACGCCGCAGCGAGCCGCCGAAGGCGCTCAGCAACTGGGCGAGGCGGGGCGAGACCTCGAAGCCCTCCTCGGCGAGGCGGATGGCCGGCGCGAAGAGCTCGGCCCAGGGCAGCTTGCCATGGGCGCGATGTGCCTCTTCCAGCATGCGGACCACGCCGGGGACGCCGACGGCACGGCCGCCGATCGCGGCGTCGAAGAAATCCATCGGCCGGCCGTCGCGCAGGAAGAGGTCGCCGCGGGCTGCGGCCGGCGCCGTCTCGCGCCCGTCCCAGGCGGCGAGTTCGCGGGCGGCGGGGTCCCAGTGCAGCAGGAAGGCGCCGCCGCCGATGCCGGAGGATTGCGGCTCGACCAGCGTCAGCACGGCCTGGACGGCGATCGCCGCATCCACCGCCGTGCCACCGGCCCGCAGCATCGCCTGGCCCGCCTCGGCGGCCAGCGGATGGGACGCCACGACCATATGGTTCTGCGCCGCCACGGGCTGCGCGCCCGCCGGTGCGGCGAGCATCAGGAGCAGGGCAAGGAAGGGCGCGCGAATCACGCCAGCGGGTGTAGCCCCATTTGGCCGCACCCGTCACGCAACCCTCTCACGCCGCGCGCCGGCGCCCCCGATAGGCCAGCGCCTCGGCCAGGTGCGCGCGCTGGATGCTGGCACTGCCGGCGAGGTCCGCGATGGTGCGCGCGAGCCGGATGCTGCGCACGAAGCCGCGCGCGGAAAGACCGAGGCGTTCGGCCGCCTGTTCCAGCAATTGCCGCGCCTCGGGCAGCAGGGCACCGCGCTCCTCCAGCAGGGTGCCATCGGCCGCCGCATTATGGCGCGGGCCTCCCTCGCCCCAACGGGCGCGCTGGATATCGCGCGCCGCCTGCACGCGGGCGGCGATGCGCGCGGTCGTCTCGCCGGCCGGCGCGCGGGAAAGCTCGGCCGGGGGCACGGCCTGCACCTGGAGGGTGATGTCCATGCGGTCCAGCAGCGGGCCGCTCAGGCGCTCGGCATATTCCTCGCCGCAGCGCGGCGCGCGGGAGCATTCGCGCCCTGGCTCGCCCAGATGGCCGCAGCGGCACGGGTTCATGGCGGCGATGCACTGGAAACGCGCGGGATATTCCACATGCGCATTGGCGCGGGCGATGACGGCGCGGCCCGTCTCCATCGGCTGGCGCAGCGCCTCTAGCGCGGGGCGCGGAAATTCCGGCCATTCATCGAGAAAGAGCACGCCGTGATGCGCGAGGCTGATCTCGCCGGGCCGCGCGCGCAGCCCGCCGCCGATCAGCGCCGCCTGGCTCGCGGAGTGGTGCGGCTCGCGGAAGGGCGGGCGGGTCAGCAGCTTGCCGTCGCGCAGCAGGCCGGCGACGGAATGCACCATGGAGAGTTCCAGCGCCTCGCCGGGCGTCAGGTCGGGCAGGAGGCCGGGCAGGCGCGCGGCGAGCATGGATTTGCCCGCGCCTGGCGGGCCGATCATGAGCAAATTGTGGCCGCCGGCCGCCGCGATCTCCAGCGCGCGCTTGGCACTTTCCTGGCCCTTCACCTCGGAGAGGCAGGGGCCGCCCCAGGCCTCGCGCTCGATGCGCGGCGGCTCGGGCGGGCTCATCACCTGGACGCCGCGGAAATGGTTAAGGATGGCTGGCAGATCCGGCGGGGCCAGCACCTCGCCACGCCCGGCCCAGGCGGCCTCGCCCCCCTGTGATGCGGGGCAGATCAGGCCGAGGCCGCGCTGGGACGCGCCGAGGGCGGCCGGCAACACGCCCGCCACGGGCAGGATGGAGCCATCGAGCGAGAGTTCGCCCAGGGCCGCGAAGCCCGCCAATTCCTCGCGCGGGAGGATTTCCATGGCGGCGAGCAGGGCGAGGGCGATGGGCAGGTCATAATGGCTGCCCTCCTTCGCGAGGTCCGCCGGCGCCAGGTTCACGAGCACCCGTTTCGGCGGCAAAGCGAGGCCGAGGCCGGTGAGCGCGGCGCGCACGCGTTCCCGCGATTCGCCCACCGCCTTGTCCGCCATGCCGACCAGCAGGAAGGCCGGCAGGCCCGGCGCCAGCTGGACCTGCACCTCCACCGGGACAGCGTTGATGCCGGCGAAGGCGAAGGTGGCGATACGGGCGAGGCTCATGATACGTATATATGCTTAACAGCCTGACTTCGGAGAGAGCCAGTGTTTTCGAGTATTCTCATCCGCTCCGACGATCAAACTATGCTCGATATGGGCAAACTATCTGAATATTTACTTTTTTACAGAAATATTAAATGGGTTTGCCATCCATCCAGCGCAGTTCACTTAGCAAACAAGATTGGAACGACCGCTTTTTCGCAACTAATTGACGACTTTGGGTTAGAGCTTTATTTACTTAGAGACCACTTTACCGTGCTAACCCACAAAACCGGTTTTGACGTCAGACATGACATAGGTAATTTCGAGATAGCTCAAACCGCAGGCAATATTAAAATCGACGACGAAAAATTTATTGATTTTGCTATTGGAAGAGCGTCAGTCACAAATGACTCGCTGCTTACTACGCTCCGCAAGGGCAGATTAATACGTCACAATGATTCTTTCTATTTTGGGCAAACAATTGCAGATACCAGGAAAGATTTATTTAATAAAAATCTTTTCACAGAAGATGCACGACAAATAATAAAGAGCACCTGTCCACACTTTGATCTTCCAAAGGACTTTTTCTTTTATGGATCTATTCTACCGGACGGCCACTTTACTATCAAAACGAACTTGTCTTATATCGAACTAAGAAAGTATATGCCAAACGCAGATGCACAATATGGGCCGAAGGATCTTTTAACTCAAATTCTGCAAGCGAGACATGATTTAGCTCTCTGCGCAACGCAGCGCAGCGATTTTCTTGTCGATACACACTCCATGAGTTTCATTCAGCAACGTGTACAAGCGCTATTCGATAGAACAATGCAAAGCAGGCAGCAAATCAACCTCTTCACTGAGCACGCAATAGGAACAGACGCATCTCTATCTGACCGCATCCGCAATCAAATAGATTTTTCTAAATTTCTAGAAGTTTTAGAAAAAGCCAAGAAATTCAAGGATTACATACATCAGTTAGACGACAGATCAGATTTAATTTCACAATACATGGCAGACGTAATGAAGGAGGCGTCAATAAATAAAGGGAGTCGAAAATACTATCGGTACGTGGTGATGGCAGGCGCTGGACTAATCGCAGAAGCAGCCATGCCAAGCGGATACGGCTTAGCTGTATCCTTAGGTATTGGAGCGACGGACAGTCTTCTGATAGATAAAATTGCTCGCGGATGGCGCCCAAACCAGTTTATCGATGAACAATTACAACCTTTCCTCGCAAAGACGTCTTGACTGTCTACGCTGCCGCCCGAACCAGCCCCATGAACGTGTTCAGCTGCGCCGGATCGAGCCAGCGGGAGACGGCGACGATGCCCTCGGCAGGCTCCATCCAGGTGGTGTTGCCGCCCGCACCCGAGAAGCAGACCGCCCCCTCGCTCGCCGCCGTCCACTTGCCGCGCCCGGTGTTGAGCCAGAAGAGGAAGCCGTAATGCGGATTGAGCGCGCAGGGCGTGCGGCAGAGATCCAGCCACTCCGTGGCGATGACCTGCCTGCCGTTCCATTCGCCATCAGCCGCGACCAGCAGGCCCACGCGGGCCTGGTCCTCGGCATTGATGATGATGCCGCCGCCCCAGTGCCCGCCGCCCGAGACGCTCTCGATCATCCGGCCATCGATCTCGACCTGGGAGGTGGTGTAGCCGCGCCATTGCCAGCCGGTGCCGGCGCCGATGGGCGCCATGATCCGCTCGGCCCAGATTTCCGGCAGCGGGCGCCGAAACAGGTGCAGCAGGGCGAGCGCCAGCGCGTTCACCCGGACGTCGTTGTATTCCCAATAGCTGCCGGGCGGCTGCATGGCGCGCGGGCTCCGCTTCTTGCCCTGCCCTTCCACGCCGAGGTTCCGGCCGCGGTCAATCACGTCGCTCTTGCCGAACAGCGTGCCCTCGAATTCCGAGGTGTTGGTCAGCAGATGCCGCCAGGTGATGGGCGCGTTCTGCGCGGAGGCGAAGGCCTCATGCGGCACGCGGTCGCTCACGCGCGCATCGAGGTCGGGCAGCAACCCATCCTGCACGGCGAGGCCGGCCAGCATCGCGAGGTAGCTCTTGGCCACGCTGAAGGTCATGTCGGCGCGGGTCGGGTCGCCCCATTCCGCCACGCGCTTCCCGTGCTGGTAGATCACGCCGTTCGGCCCGCCGCGCGGGGCGGTGGGGCCGATCACCTCATTATCGGGCGGGCCTTCGAAGAAGCCGCCTTCGAGATGCGCCAGGATGTCGCGCGGCCAGGGCGTCTCATGCGCCGCGGCGAAATCCGCCGCGGCCTTCAGTGCTGGGGTCACGCGGCGCGGCCACCCGGGACGGCGGCCGGGCCCGGCAGTTCGATATCAATGGCGAGCGTCGAGAAATCGCCGCCGCGCTCCAGGTTCACCTGCACCTTGGCCGGATCAATCGCCACATAGCGCGCCACCACGGCCACCAGCTCCTGCTGGAGCTTGGGCAGGAAATCGGCCTGGGTGCGGCTGACGCGCTCATGGCTGATGATGACCTGCAGCCGGTCCTTGGCGGCGGAGGCGCTGCCCTTGTCCTCGCGCTCCTTGCGGAAGAAATTCAGCCAGCTCATGCCGCCCTCCCGCCGAAGAGCTTGCCGAAGAAGCCCTTCTTCTTCTCGGGTTCGATGAAGCGATGCGGCTTTTCCTCGCCGAGGAAACGCGCCACCGCATCGGCATAGGCCTGGCCCGCCAGGCTCTCCGCATCCATGATCACGGGGTTGCCGGCGTTGGACGCCTTGAGCACGCTCTCGCTCTCCGGGATGACGCCCAGCAGCGGGATGGCCAGGATCTCCAGCACGTCATCCAGCTTCAGCATCTCGCCCCGCTCGACGCGGGCGGGGTCGTAGCGCGTCAGCAGCAGGTGCTGCTTCACCGGGTCGCGCCCCTCTTCGGAGCGCTTGGTGCGGGATTGCAGCACGCCCAGGATGCGGTCGCTGTCGCGCACCGAACTCACCTCGGGGTTGGTGACCACGATCGCCTGGTCCGCGAAATAGAGCGCCAGCAGCGCGCCCTTCTCGATGCCGGCGGGGCTGTCGCAGAGGATGTAGTCGAAATCCTTGCTCAGCTCCTCGATGATGGTCTGCACGCCTTCCTTGGTGAGCGCATCCTTGTCCCGCGTCTGGGACGCCGGGAGGATGGAGAGCCCCTCCACGCGCTTGTCCTTGATCAGCGCCTGGGAGAGCTTGGCCTCGCCCTGCACGACATTCACGATGTCGAAGACCACGCGCCGCTCGACGCCCATGATGAGGTCGAGGTTGCGCAGACCCACATCGAAATCAATGACGACGGTCTTCTTGCCGCGTTGGGCCAAGCCGGTGGCGAAGGCGGCGGAGCTGGTGGTCTTGCCCACGCCCCCCTTGCCCGATGTGACGACGATCACCTGCGCCATGCTGTTGTTCCTTCGTAAGTGGTGTCCGGCCTCAGCCGAAAGGGTCGAACCGCAATTGCTCGCCATCGAGGCGCACCTGCACCCCGCGGCCGATGGAGGCGGGGGTCAGCCCCTCGCGCACCGCGTAGAATCCGGAGATGGCCACCAGCTCCGGGTCGAAATTCTGGGCGAAGATGCGCGCCTCGCCATCCTCCGACGCGCCGGCCAGCGCGCGGCCGCGCAGCGCGCCATAGATGTGGATGTTGCCATCCGCCAGCACTTCCGCGCCCGCATTGACGGAGCCGACGATGACGAGGTCGCTCCCCTCGGCATAGACGCGCTGGCCAGCGCGGATGTTCTGGTTCACCACCATGGTCCGCGCGGCGGGGGCGGGTGCCGCCACAGGCGCCGGCGCCATGGCGACCGGGGGCGCGGCCACGGGGGATGGCGCCTCCACCTCCGTCTCGCGCTGGCCGGCCGGGCGCAGCGTGGGCAGGCCGGCGCCGGCCGCCGCCGCGCGCAGCAATTGCGGGCCACCCACCACGCCGATGGGCAGGATCTCGAGCGCGCGCAGCCCGGCCACGAGCGCCGCGAAATCCACCTGCTCGCCGCCGAGGTCATCGAGGCTGATGGCGATCGGCGCGAAACGCAGGAAGCCGGGCGCTTTCCGGAACTGGTCGCCCAGCGCCGGCAGCACCGCCTGGACGTCGCCCGTCAGCAACCGCAGCGTCAGCAGGCTGTAGTTGCTGCCGCGCAGCCGGAAGGTTTCCCTATTCTCGGATGAGGGGGGCAGGCCGGAAGAGGGCCTGGCGTGGGCGTTCATGGGGTCCAAGGGCTTCCCGGGCAACAGGTGAGGCTCGTGTGATAGCCGCCCGCGCGCCGCCAGCGAAGCCCCAACTGCGGGCGGAGGAGTGGAATCCACGCCGAATCCGCCGCATGCTGCCCGCATGCCAGAGACATTGATCCTCGCCGAGCCGTTCCGCGCCCTCTTCTACGCCCCGTATTATCTGGCGGAGGCGCGTGGCGCCTTCACCCGGAATGGGCTGGATCTGAGGATGGAAACCGCCGGCACCCCCACCCTCGCCGCCGAGGCGGTGCTGGAAGGCCGCGCCGACCTCGCCTGGAGCGGGCCGATGCGCGTGATGCAGCACCGCGCGGCGGACCCGGCCTCGCCGCTCACGGCCTTCTGCGCCGTGATCATGCGCGATCCCTTCCTGATCGTCGGCCGTTCGGCGCGGGAGGGGCTGCACCTGGCGGAGCTCAACGGCTTCCGCCTGGGCCTGGTGACGGAGGTGCCGACGCCCGTCTGGTGCTTGGCCGATGCCGTGGCGCGCGCCGGCGGCCGCAAGGTGAAGGACCGCGCGGGCGGGACCATGGCGGAGAACGTGGCCGCCCTGCTGGAGGGCAAGCTCGACGCCATCCAGGTCTTCGAGCCCTTCGCCTCCCAGGTGGAGGAGGCGGGCGGCGCCGTCTGGTTCAGCCAGGCCAGCACCGGGCCCATGGCCTATAGCTCGCTCTACAGCACGGCGGCGACGCTGTCGGCCCGGCGCGAGGCCATGCGCGGCATGGTGCGCGCGCTGGCCGAGACGCTGCGCTGGGTCGAGACCGCCAGCCCCGTCGAAATCGCCACGCTGCTGGAAGCCCGCTTCCCGGATCTGCCGCACGCCACGCGCGAACGCGCCGTCGCCCGGTATCAGGCATCGGGCCTCTGGACCGATGGGCCGCACATGCCCCGCGCCGCCTTCCAGGCCCTGGGCGAGGCGATGATCCGCGCCGGCGCCCTGCCCCACATCCCGGATTTCGACCTCTGCGTGGATGAGGCGGTGGTGACGGAGGCGCTGTCGTGAGGGCGCCACCCGGAACGCGGGCCGATTACCGCTGGTTCCTCACCATGCCGACGCGCTGGATGGACAATGACATCTACGGGCACATGAACAACGTCCAGCACTACAGCTTCTTCGACACGGTGGTGGCGCGCTTCCTGCTGGCGCATGGCGTGCTGGACCTGGGCACGAGCGAGCATGTCGGCCTCGTCGTCGAGACCGGCTGCCGCTACCACGCGCCGCTCGCTTTCCCTGATGAGATCACGGGGGGCCTTCGCGTCACGCGGCTCGGCTCTTCCTCCATCACCTATGCGCTGGCGCTGTTCCGCAACGGTGAGGATCGCGCGGCGGCGGAGGGGCATTTCACCCATGTCTATGTGAAGCGCGCCGCGCAATCCGAGACGGTGCCACTGCCCGCGGCGCTGCGGGCAGCGGGTGCGGCGGTGCAGGGGTGAATCCCCTCGCGGATCGGCGCCTGCTGGTCGCCTGTCCGCTGTTGGGATTGCTGGGGGGCGGCCTCGCCTGGTGGTGGGGCGGGCGGCCCGAAATCGCCTTCGCCATGGGCACCCTGCCCGTGCTGGTCCTTCTGATCGCGGAGATGATCCGCAGCCTGCGCCAGGGCGCCTTCGGGCTGGATCTGATCGCAGCCCTCGCCATGGCGGCCGGCCTCGCGATGGGCGAGCCGCTGGCCGCCAATATCGTCGGCCTGATGTATGCCGGCGGCCAGTATCTGGAGGATTACGCGCATCGCCGCGCGGGGGCGGAGATGACCGCGCTGCTGGCCCGCCAGCCCCGCACCGCGCTGCGCCATGATGACGGTGCGCTGACCGAGATCCCCATCGACAACATCGCCGTGGGGGATCTGCTGTTGATCCCCCGCGGCGCGGTGCTGCCGGTGGATGGCATGCTGGCCTCGCCGCTCGCCATGCTCGACACGGCGGCTCTGACGGGCGAGCCCATGCCGGTGCGCTTCGGCCCGGGCGATTCCATGCTCTCCGGCTGCGCCAATGCGGGCGATGCCTTCGACCTCCGCGCCACGACCGACGCGGCGGCCAGCACCTATGCCGGCATCGTGCGGATGGTGCAGGCGGCGGCCGATAGCCGGGCGCCCATGGCGCGGCTGGCCGATCAATGGTCGCTCGGCTTCCTCGCCGTGACGCTGGCGCTGGCGGGCGGCGCCTGGGCCATCACGGGCGAGGCGCAGCGGGCGCTGGCCGTGCTGGTCATCGCGACGCCCTGCCCGCTGATTCTCGCCGTGCCGGTGGCGCTGCTCGCGGGGCTGTCCCGCACGGCCAAGCTCGGCGTGCTGGTGAAATCCGCCGCGGTGCTGGAGGCGATGGCGCGCATCCGCGTGCTGGTGATGGACAAGACCGGCACCATCACGGCAGGCGCGCCTGCCCTCACCGCCATGGCCGGCCGGGAGGAGGCGCTGCGCCTGGCCGCCTCGCTCGACCAGGCCTCGGAGCATCCCATCGCCCGCGCGCTGGTCGCTGCCGCCCGCGCGCGCGGCCTGACGCTCACTGTGCCGGAGGAGGTGCGGGAGGTGCCGGGCGAGGGCGTGACCGGCCAGGTGGAGGGCCGCACCGTCGCGGTGGGCGGACCGGCCTGGATCACGCAACTCACCGGACAGCCGGCCCTGCCCCCGCCGGGCGAGGCGCCAGCCGGCGCGCTGCTCTGCGCCATCGCGCTGGAGGGGGCGCCCGCCGCCACGCTGGTCTTCGCTGACCAGCTCCGCCCCGATGCCATCGCCACCGTGGCCCAGCTCCGTCGCGATGGCATCACCCGCATCACCCTTGCCTCCGGCGATGCCAAGGCGCCCGTGCAGGCCGCGGCCCAGGCGATCGGCGCCGATTCGGCGCATGCGCGGCAAAGCCCGGCCGACAAGGTGGCGCTGATCGCGGCCGCCCGCGCCGATGGCCCGGTGCTGATGCTGGGCGACGGGCTGAACGACGCGCCGGCGCTGGCTGCCGCCGATGTGGGCGTCGCCGTCGCCACCAAGGGCGGCGCCGCGGCTGAGGCGGCGGATGCGGTGCTGCTGGTGGATGGCCTCGCACGCCTCGCGGGCACGCTGCGCGCGGCGCGGCGGGCGCGGGCGATCGCGCTGCAAAGTGTCACGGTCGGCATCGGCCTCTCCACGCTCGGCATGGTGGCCGCGGCCTTCGGCCATCTCAGCCCGGTGCAGGGCGCCATTCTGCAGGAGGTGATTGACGCGGCGGTGATTCTGAATGCCCTTCGCGCCCTGAATGATTGACCCCAGGGAGCGGACCATGCCCGAACTGAAGCGCCTCGCCATTCTCGACGACTACCAGGACGTGACCCTCTCGATGGGCCCCTGGGACCGGCTGCCTGGCCTCGAGAAGACCGTCTTCCGCGACACCATCGCCGAGCGCGAGGCGCTGGTCGCACGCCTCCTGCCCTTCGATGCGATCCTGGCCATGCGCGAGCGCACGCCCTTCCCGCGCGCGCTGATCGAGCGCCTGCCCAACCTCAAGCTGCTGATCACGACGGGCGAGCGCAATCGCGGCATTGACGCCGAGGCCTGCGCCGAGCGCGGCATCGTCTTCTCGGGCACGCCCTCCTTCGGCGCGCCGACGGTGGACCTGACCTGGGGGCTGATTCTCTCGCTGGCGCGGCGCATCCCGGAGCAGGTGTCAGCACTTTATGCGGGGCAATGGCAGACGAAGATCGGTCTCGGCCTCGAAGGCCGCACGCTGGGCGTGGTGGGGCTGGGCAAGCTCGGCACCAAGGTCGCCCGGGTCGGCCAGGCGCTTGGCATGAAGGTCATCGCCTGGAGCACCAACCTGACGGCCGAGGCCGCCGCCGCCGTGGGCGCGACCCGCGTGGAGAAGCACGAGCTTTTCGCGCAGGCCGATGTGGTGACGCTGCACCTGATCCTCTCCGACCGTTCGCGCGGCATCGTGGGGGCCGCGGAACTCGCCGCCATGAAGCCGGGGGCGATTCTGGTGAACACCTCGCGCGGGCCGCTGGTGGACCAGCCGGCGCTCCTGGAGGCGCTGCATGCCGGGCGCATCCAGGCGGGCATTGATGTCTATGACATCGAGCCGCTGCCGGCCGACCACCCGCTGCTGCAGGCGCCCAACACGGTGCTGACGCCGCATCTGGGCTATGTGACGGCGGAAAACTACCGCGCCTATTTCCAGGGCGCGGTGGAGGCGATCGAGGCGTTTCAGGCCGGCGCACCGATCCGCGTGATCACGGGCTGATCGCTGCCTCCCGCATGGGCGCATTGCCCGTGCGGGAGGCAGGCCGATGCTTGCGGGGACCAGAGCGGGCCGGAAACGGCCTTGCCCGCCCCCCTCCCCCGGCCAAAAACGGCCCCGTCACGAATCAGATGGGAGCGCCCAACATGAGCCTTCAACGCCGCACGCTGCTGGCCGCCACCGCCGGCACGCTCGCCACGCCGGCCATCGTCGCCGCGCAGGGCACCCGGGTGAAGATGGGCGCGCTGCGCCTCATCCACTCCATCACGCCCTTCTTCTATGAGCGCTTCATGCCCGAGGGCATGACCATCGAGGTCATCCCCTTCGAGAGCCCGACCGAGGGCAAGAACGCCGTCGTCACGCGCTCGGTGGATTTCGGCGCCTTCGGCATCGCCGCCGGCATCCTGGGGGCCGCCGCGCGCGAGCCCGTGACCGTCATCGGCTCCTGCTGCGACAAGGGCATGGCGGTCGTCGCCCGCAAGGACGGCCCGATCAATACCCTGACCGATCTGCGCGGCCGCCGCGTCGGCATCTGGCCCGGCTCGACGCAGGAGGTCTTCATCCGCGAGCGGCTGCGCATGGAAGGCATGACCATCCGCGACATCACCAGCGTGCGCGTGAGTTTTTCCGAAATGCACGCCGCCCTCGCCCGCGGCGACATTGACGCCTATGTGGGCGCCGAGCCCGGCCCGGGGATCAGCCAGGTGACCGGCATCGGCAAGGTGGTGGAATTCCCCTATTCCACGCCGATGGGCACGCTGAACATGATCTTCGCGACCCATTTCGAGACGACGCAGCGCAATGCGGCCCTCTGCGCCACCATGCTCGGCGTGCATCGCCGCGCCTCGGAATTCGCCTCGGGCAACCGGGCGGCGGCGATCGAGATGGCCGTCGCGCGCCTGGGCATGCAGCGCCCCGCGCTCGAGATCAGCATCGAGAATGTGGAACTCAACTGGCGGATGACGCCACTCATGGTCGAGCGCAGCCGCACCTATGCCCAGCACATGCTGGAGCTGCAGCAGATCCGCGCCATTCCCGACTTCAACACCTTCTTCAACACGCGCTTCTCCGACGAACTGGCGCGCACGGCATGAGCACTGGGGCTTCTGCGCGCGGGGTGCTGCTGGCACTCTGCGCGCCGCTGCTCTTCCTCGCCTTCTGGCATTTTTCCACGACGGGGCGGGCTTTCAGCCTCATCCCGCCGCCGCTGGATGTCGGCATCCAGCTCTGGGACCTGGCCTTTGGCGGGGTGTGGGATGACCTCTATTCGCGAACGCTGCTGGAGCACGCTGTCGCCAGCGTCAGCCGCGTCTATGGCGGCTTTCTGCTGGCGGCCGCGCTGGCCTTGCCGCTCGGCATGATGATCGGCCGCATCTGGCTGGTGCGGGCGCTGCTGGATCCGACACTGCAATTGATGCGCCCCATCCCGGTCACGGCCTGGCTGCCGCTCGCCATGATCGTCTTCGGCATCGGGCCGCGCTCGGCCTTCTTCCTGGTGTTCCTGGGCGCCTTCTACCCGATCCTCGTGAACACCATCTTCGGCGTCCGCAATGTGGAGCCGCGTCTGTTCGAGGCCGCGCGCATGCTGGGCGTGAGCCCTTCCGCACTGTTCTGGAAGGTGGTGCTGCCGGCCTCGCTGCCCTCCATCTTCACCGGGCTGCGCCTCGGCCTCGGCTTCGCCTGGGTCGTGATCGTGGTGGGTGAGATGACGGGTGTGCAGACCGGCCTTGGCGCCATCATCATGGAGGCGCGGCAGCTCTCCCGCACCGAGATCGTCATCAGCGGCATGATCACCATCGGGCTCTTGGGCTATCTCTCGGATTATGCGGTGCAGCTGATCGGTCAACGCCTGCTGCGCTGGAGTCCGCAACATGGCGGCTGAGCCCCTCAACATCCTCGACATCACGCATGTCACGAAGCGCTTCGATTTTCAGGACCAGAAGATCGTCGCACTTCAGGACGCGACGCTCTCCATCCGCAAGGGGGAGTTCGTCTGCCTGATCGGCCCCTCCGGCTGCGGCAAATCCACGCTGCTGCGCATGATCGGCGGCTTCGAGACGCCGAGCGAAGGCCGCCTCGACATGTGGGGCAAGCCGATCGGCGAGCCAGGCCCGGATCGCGGCATGGTCTTCCAGGATTACGGCCTGTTCCCCTGGCTGAATGTCGCGAAGAATGTGGGCTTCGGCCCCGCCGCGCGCGGCCGCCCGGCGGCCGAGGTGGCGGAAACCACCAAGCGCTTCGTGGACATGGTGGGCCTCACCCGCTTCGCCGAGGCCTATCCGCACCAGCTCTCGGGCGGCATGAAGCAGCGCGTCGCCATCGCCCGCGTGCTGGCGAATGAGGCGGAAATCGTCCTGATGGACGAGCCCTTCGGCGCGCTGGACGCGATGACGCGCGAGAACCTCCAGCAGGAATTGCTGGAGATCTGGGAGCGCACGAAGCTCACCGTCATCTTCGTCACCCACGCCATCGAGGAAGCGATCCTGATGGCGGACCGCATCGTCGTCATGTCCACCAATCCGGGCCGCATCGTGGCGGATGAGCGGGTGGACCTGCCCCGGCCGCGCGATCCGACGGACCCGGATTTCAACAAGCTGCGCCGGCATTTCGCGGCGATGCTGGGAGGCCATCATTGAAGCCCACCGATCGCATCGCCTATGTCGCCCCGCAGGATCGCGCGCCGCGGCCGGGTCCGAACGGCGCCCGCGTGCTGGTCTATTTCGTCATCAACATCGAGGAATGGGGCATCGAGCGCCCCATGCCGCGCCAGGTGCTCCCGGCCCCCACGGGCCTGGCCGTCGTGCCGGATGTGGCAAATTGGGCCTGGCATGAATACGGCATGCGGGTCGGCTTCTGGCGCATGCACAAGGCCTGCGAGGCGCGCGGCATCAAGCCCACGCTCTCCATCAACGCCAATGTCTGCAACGCCTATCCGCGCGTGGCGGGTGCGGCGCGCGATGCCGGCTGGGAATTCATGGGACATGGCTTCAAGCAGGTGCCCACGCACCAGATCCTGGACCAGCGCGAGATGGTGCGCGAGACGGTGGAGACCATCCGCGCTTTCACCGGCAAGCCGCCCGTGGGCTGGCTCGGCCCGGGCCTGACCCAGACGCTCGACACGACAGACATCCTGGCCGAACACGGCATCCGCTATTGCGCCGACTGGGTGGTGGATGACGTGCCGGTGCCGGTGCAGACGCGCCATGGCCCCATCTGGTCCATGCCCTATTCCGTCGAACTCAATGACATTCCCATGATCATGGTGCAGCACCACCAGGCCGAGGAATTGCAGGCGCGCACGCTGGCGCAGCTCGACCGGTTGCTGGCGGAGGCCGAAACCGAGGGCTGCAAGGTCATGGGGCTCGCGGTCCACCCTTACATCTCCGGCGTGCCGCACCGCATCGGCGTGCTGGAAGCGACACTCGACGCCATTGCCAGCCGGCCCGGGGCGGTGTTCGCTCAGGGCGCCGAAATTCTGGATTGGTGGGAAGCCGCATGAGCCTCGACGTGACGAAACTGAACTGGGGCAGCCTGACCCAGCGCGAACGTGACCGAGCCTACAATAACACCGAGGCGGTGCCCGATAGCGGCGCCCTGATCGAGGAGCGCAACCAGGCCTCCGCCCCCTTCCGCGCCACCCATGCGAGTGCCGTGGACCTGCCCTATGGCGAGAGCCAGCGCGAGCAATGGGACCTGTTTCCCGGCGGCAACCCCGAGGCGCCGACGCTGGTCTTCATCCATGGCGGCTATTGGCAGCGCAACCGCCGCGAGGATTTCGCGGCCATGGCCGAGGGCGGCCTCGCCATGGGATGGAATGTCGCGATCTGCGGCTACAGCCTGTGCCCCGAGGTGACGCTGACGCGCATCGTCTACCAGATCCATGCCGCACTCGGCTGGCTGTCCACGGAGGGACCGAAATACGGCTTTGCCGGCCCGATCGTGCTGACCGGCTGGAGTGCGGGCGGGCATCTGACGGCACTCGGCGCCGAGCATCCGGCCGTGACGGCGGCGATCGCCATCTCCGGCATCTTCGAACTGGGGCCGATCCGCGACACCTATCTGAACGCCGCGCTGAAGCTGACCGATGAGGAAATCATCGAGCTCTCGCCGATGCGGCGGCCGATCGTGCAGAAGCCCATCGCCATCGCCTATGGCGCGGCGGAATTGCCGGAACTGACGCGCCAGTCGCGCGACTTCCACCGTCTGCGGTCCGAGGCACAGGCTCCGGGGCCGCTCTGGCCCGTGCCGGGCGCCGATCATTTCCGCGTGCTGGAGGCGCTGCGCCGCCCGGATGGGGCGCTGCTGCGCCTGGCAGCCGAGCTGCTGCGATGACGCCGCCCGCCGCCTTCACACTGGAGGCGCTGGCCGGATTCTACGCCGCTGGCGGCTCGCCAGTGGAGGTGGCGCGTGAGGCGCTGGCCCGCATCGCCGCCTTCAACGACCCGGCGCTGTTCCTCGCCGCCGTGCCGGAGGCGGAGCTGCTGGCGCGCGCGTCCGCCCTGCCGCCCGGGCCGCTGCATGGCGTGCCCTTCGTGGTGAAGGACAATATTGACGCGGCGGGCCTGCCCACCAGCGCCGCCTGCCCGGATTTCGCGCGCGTGGCAGCCGAGGACGCACCTGCGGTCGCGCGGCTGCTGGCGGCGGGCGCACTGCTGCTGGGCAAGGTGAACCTGGACCAGTTCGCGACGGGGCTGAACGGCACGCGCAGCCCCTATGGCACGCCGCGCAACGCGGTGCGCGCCGATCTCATTCCTGGCGGGTCTTCCAGCGGCTCGGCGACGGCGGTGGCCGCCGGCATTGCCGCCTTCAGCTATGGAACCGATACGGCGGGCTCCGGCCGCGTGCCCGCGGCGGCGCAGAACATCGTCGGCCTGAAGCCGAGCCTCGGGCTGATCCCGACGCGCTGGGCGGTGCCCGCCTGCCGCTCGCTCGACTGCATTTCCATCTTCGCGCAGAACGTGGCCGATGCGGCGGCCGTGCTGGCCATCGCCGCCGGGCCGGATGCGGCGGACCCGTATAGCCGCGCGGCCCCGGCCGGCTGGCGCACGATGGAAGCGGCGCCGCCGGCGCTGCGCCTCGCCGTGCCGGAACAGGCGCAGCTGGTCTTCGACACGCCGGATGACGCGGCCCTCTTTGCCGGCGCGGTCGCGCGGGCGGAGGCGATGGGGGCGACCATCACTCGCGTGGACATCACGCCCTTCCTGGACGTGGCGCGCCGCCTTTACGACGGGGCCTGGGTGGCCGAGCGGACCTCGGCGCTGCGCGAATGGGTGGTGGAGCGGCCGGCTTCGCTGCACCCGGTGACCCGAACCATCCTGGAAGGGGGCCTCGGGCGCCTGACCGTGGATGCCTTTGACGACTTCCACGCCGCCGCCGAGGCGCGGCTGCTGGCGCGGAAGCTCTTCGCGCAGTGCGACGCGCTGCTGCTGCCAACCTGCCCCGGCGTGCCCAGCCTCGCCACGCTGGCGGCGGAGCCGATCGCGGCCAATAGCCGCCTTGGCACCTACACGAATTTCGTGAATCTCTGTGATCTCTCGGCGCTCGCCATTCCGGCCGGCTTCCGTGCGGATGGCGTGCCGGCCGGCGTCACGCTGGTCGGCCCTGCCTTCAGCGAGGGGCGACTCGCGGGAATTGGTGCCGCCATGCACCACGCGGCGGGGCTCGGGCCTGTACCGCCCGCGCCGGCCGAGTTGGCGGCGGATGAAATCGGCCTGTTCTGCATCGGCGCCCATATGTCCGGCCTGCCGCTGAACGGGCAGGTGCTGGGCTTCGGCGGGCGCTTCCTGCGCGCGGCGCGGACGGCGCCGAGCTACCGCCTGTTCGACCTCGGCAACCGGCCGGGCATGGTGCGCGACAGCGCGAAGGGCGCGGCGATCCTGGGTGAAATCTGGGCGCTCCCCGCGGCATGCATCGGGCCGTTCCTGGCGGCCATTCCGCCGCCGCTCGGCTTCGGACGCGTGACGCTGGAGGATGGCAGCACGGTGCTGGGCTTCCAGGCCGAGAGCGAGGGTGTGGCCGCAGCACCCGAGATCACGGCCCGCGGCGGCTGGCGCGCGCATCTGGCAGCGAAGTGAACACCCTCACCGGCCTGCTGGCGGGGGCGGGGCTGGAGCCTGGCCTCGCCGCGTGGGCCGACCTCAGCGGGGCGGACCCGGCGCTGCCTTCCTCCTTCCGGATCGGCGAGGCGGCGCAGGCTTCCATCGCGGCGCTCGGGCTTGCGGCGGCTTCGCTGCATGCGGCGCGAGGTGGCCCGATCCAGCGTGTCGCGGTCTCCATGGACGACGCTGCGGCGGAATTCCATTCGGAGCGGTATCTGCGCGTGAACGACTCGCCGCCGGCTGACCCGTGGGATGCCATCGCGGGCGCCTATCCGACGCGGGATGGCGTGGTTCGGCTGCACACGAATTTCCCGCATCACCGGGACGGCATCCTGGCCCTGCTGGGCTGCGCCAATGACCGCGCTGCCGTGGCTGCCGCGCTATTGCAACGGGACGCCATCGGTTTCGAGATGGAGGCCACGGCCGCCGGGCTTTGCGTCTCGGCCATGCGCAGCTTCGCGGAATGGGACGCGCATCCGCAGGCGCAGCATCTGGCGACGACGCCGCTGCTCGCCATCGAGCGCATCGGCGATGCGCCACCGCGCCCCCTGCCCGCGCTGGCGAGGCGCCCGCTGGAGGGGTTCCGCGTGCTCGATCTCACGCGCGTGATTGCCGGGCCGGTTGCGGCGCGGGGCCTCGCTGTGCATGGGGCGGAGGTGCTGCACATCACGGGGCCGCATTTGCCGAGCATTCCGACGCTGGTGGTGGATACGGGGCGCGGGAAGCGTTGCGCCACGCTGGATTTGCGCGACGCCGGGGAGGCCGCGCGGCTGGATGGGTTGGCGGCGGGGGCGGATGCCTTCGTGCAGTCCTACCGCGCGGGTTCGCTGGCGGCGAAGGGGTTTTCGGCCGCGGCACTGGCCGAGCGGCATCCCGGCATCGTGGTGGGTGAGCTGTGCGCCTATGGCTGGGGCGGGCCCTGGGCGGAGAAGCGCGGCTTTGACAGCCTGGTGCAGACCTCGACCGGGTTCAACATGGCGGAGGCCGAGGCGGCGGGGGTAGCGGCGCCCAAGGTGTTGCCGTGCCAGCCGCTGGATCATGCCTCGGGCTATCTGCTGGCACTCGGTGTTGCGGCGGCCTGGCATCGGCGCGCGGTGGAGGGTGGCAGCTGGCGCGTGCGAGTGACCTTGGCGCGCACGGGGCTTTGGCTGCGTGGGCTGGGTCGGATTGATGGCTTCGGCGCCGTGCCGCATGCGCCGGAGTTGGTGACGGAGGATGGTCCTTTCGGCCCGGTCCGCCACCTGCCGCACGCGGCGCGCATGTCGCTGACGCCCGCTTATTGGTCCCGCCCCGCCGAGCCGCTCGGCGCGTCCTTGCCGGCCTGGGCCTAAGGATCGGGGTCTGGGGCCAATGGCCCCAGCCGCCGGAGGCCCTTGTTTACTGCTTCAGGAAGCTCTCAGCCCCATCCGCCAGGATGCGCAGCGCCAGCGCCAGGTCTTCTTCCTTCGTGTCCTCCGCCCAATGGTGGCTGATGCCGCCGATCGAGGGCGTGAAGAGCATCGCGGTGGGCAGGATCTTGGCGATCTGTTGCGCGTCATGGATGGCGCCGCTCGGCATGGGCTGCCACTGGCCGTTGGCGTGCTTGGTCGCGGCCTGGCGCAGGGCTTCGTGCATGGCGGGGTGGGCGAGTGCGGGGGGCGAGCGGTTCAGGCATTCGACGGAGAGGGTGCAACGATCACGCCGGCCCACCTCCTGGACGATGCTGTGCAACAGCGCCTCCAGCCGGTCCATGACGTCTTCGGAGATGTCGCGAAACTGGAAGACGAGCTCTGCCTTGCCGGGGATGATGTGCGGCGCGTTGGGCTCCAGCGTGATGCGGCCGCAGGTCCAGACAGTGCGCTCGCTGATATGCATCGGGAAGCGCTCATCAATCAGGCTAAGGACGCGCATGGCGGCGACGGCGGCGTCGCGGCGCTCGGCCATGGTGGTGCCGCCGGTGTGGTCCTGCTGGCCGATGGCGGTGATCTTGAAATAGCGGATGCCGACGATGCCGGTGACGACGCCGCTGCGCAGGCCGGCGTTTTCGAGCTGCGTGCCCTGCTCGATGTGAAGCTCGAAGAAGCCCTTGTAGCGGGCGGGGTCCAGGCGCTCGCGGGGCAGGCCTTCGAGACCGGCTTCGCGCAGCGCCTCGCGCAGCGGCTTGCCGGTCATGTTGTGGGCGGCGGCGTCCATCTGAGCTTCGGTGAGGTCGCCGATCATGCTGCGGCTGCCGAGGAAGGTGCCGTAATGGCCCTCCTCATCGGCGAAGGCCACGACGTCCACGGGCAGGCCGGCGCGGGCCAAGGCGAGGCCCGCCAGCACGCCCAGCGCGCCATCCAGCCAGCCCGCCTCGTTCTGGGTTTCGAGGTGGCTGCCGACGAGGAGGTGCGGCCCCGGGCCGGGATGCCGGCCGATGACATTGCCGATGCCGTCCATGCTGGGCACCAGGCCCACCTCGCGCAGGCGGTCCATCAGCCAGTGGCGGCTCTGCATGTCCTCGGGCGTGTAGGTGGGGCGATGCACGCCGGTCTTGAACTTGCCGATCTGGCGCAGCTCATGCAGGTCCGCGAGGAAGCGGGCGGTGTCCACGTCAGCCACGGAGGAAGGCCTCCGCCGCGTCGGCCATGATGCGGATGTTGAGCGCCAAATCCTCCTCCTTTGTGTCCTCGGCCCAGTGGTGGCTGATCCCGTTGATCGAGGGGGTGAAGAGCATCGCCGCCGGCATCACGCGCGCCATGTATTGCGCGTCATGCCCCGCACCGCTCGGCATGTGCTGCCATTGGCCGTTGGCGTGGCGCGTCGCGGCCTCGGCCAGGGCCGCCTGCATCGCGGGGTCGCAGGGGGCGGGCTTGCTGCGGCTCATGACTTCCACGGTGCTGGTGGTGCGCTCGGTGCGGTTCATCTCCTGCACCACGCTGCGCATGCAGCGCTCCAGCCGCTCCAGCACCTCGGTATCAATGTCGCGGAATTGGAAGAGCACCTCGGCGCGGCCGGGGATGATGGAGGGCGCGCCAGGGTCGAGCGCGATGCGCCCGCAGGTCCAGACCGTGCGCGGGCCGCAGAGCATCGGGAATTCGCGATCAATGCGGGCGAGCATGCGCACGGCGGTGAGGCCGGCATCCTTCCGCTCGGCCATGGTGGTGCCGCCGGCATGGTCCTGCATGCCCTCGATGACGATGCGGAACTGCCAGATGGCGACGATGCCGGTGACGACGCCCGCGCGGAGATTCTGCGATTCGAGCTGCGTGCCCTGCTCGATATGCATCTCGAAAAAGCCCTTGTAGCGGGCGGGGTCGAGGCGCGGGCGGGGCAGGCCTTCGAGGCCCGCCTCCTTCAACGCCTGGCGCAGGGGCTTGCCGTGGTAGCGGTTGGTGAGCGTGTCGATCTCGCTCTCTTCCAGCAGGCCGATGAGGCTGCGGCTGCCGATGAAGCTGCCATAGTGCCCCTCCTCATCCGCGAAGGCCACGACATCCACGGGCAGTCCGGCCCGGGCCAGTGCCACGCCGGCCATGACGCCCAGCGCGCCATCCAGCCAGCCCGCCTGGTTCTGGCTCTCGATATGGCTGCCGACCAGAAGATGCGGGCCAGGACCGGGATGGCGGCCGAAGACATTGCCGATGCCATCAATCGAGGCTTCCAGGCCGCATTCGCGCATGCGCTCCATCAGCCAGTGGCGGCTCTCCATATCCTCCGGCGAGAAGGTCGGGCGGTGCACGCCGGTCTTGAATTCGCCGATCTTCCGAAGCTCATTGAGATCCCGAAGGAACCGGTCCGTATCCACCTGCGCCATGCTGCACCCTTTCTGCGAGAGGGCAGGATAGGCGAGGATTTTCATGCGGCAAGCGGCCCAGGCGTGCCCATGGCGCCAAGGGGAGCGTTTGAGAGCGGGGGCGGAAGCGCCTATAACCCGGCCATGGCCAGGGCTCCCACGCGGATTTTGCTGAACCTCTCGCTGGACGCGGTGCTTGCCGTCCTGGCGCTTCCGCTTGCCCTGGTGCTCGCTGGCCCAGGCAGCACGCCACCTTCCGGCTGGTGGGCGCTGGCCCTGCCGCTCTCGGTGCTGGCGCTGGTGCCGCCGGGCTGGGCGCTCGGCCTGCCGCAACAATATTGGCGCTATTCCGGCGTGCAGGACCTCCTGGCGGTGCTGGGCGCCTGCATGGCGGCGGCGCTGCTCTTCACCGGCACGCTCTGGCTGGGCGGGCTCTGGCATTCGCCCAACCTCGCTTTCCCCGCGCTGCATGCGGTGGCGCTGACCGGGCTGCTCGGCGTGCCCCGCCTCATCGGCCGGCTGCGCGCCATTCGCCGCACCGCCGAGGAAGGGGCCACCCAGCCCGTGCTGGTGGTGGGCGGCGTGGACCAGGCGGACCTCTTCATCCGCGCGCTCGCGCAGCAGCGCCAGCCGGCCTATCGCGTGCAGGGAATCCTGGCGCGCCGCTCGCGCCAGGCGGGCCGCCGCATCCAGGGCCATCCCATTCTCGGCACGCTGGAGGAGACGGATGCGGTGCTGGAGCGGCTGCGCGCCGAACAGCGCCTGCCGGCCCTGCTGGTCCTCGCCTCACCCGATCTGAACGGCACCGCGCTGGAGGTGGTGCTGGACGCCGCCGACCGCCACGGCGTGCCCATCCGCCGCGCGCCGCAGCCCACCTCGCTCGGCCATGCCGCGCGCAGCACCGATGAAGGGGCCCGCATTGATCTCCGCCCCGTCTCGATCGAGGAGCTGCTGGACCGCCCGCAGGTGCCGCTGGACCGCGAAGGCATGGCGCGCCTGGTGCAGGGCAGGCGCGTGCTGGTGACGGGTGCCGGTGGCACCATCGGCGGCGAGTTGGCGCGGCAGGTCGCGGCCCTCGGCCCCGCCATGCTCACGCTGCTCGATCACGGCGAATACGTGCTCTACGAAATTGATCTGGAGCTGTCGGAGCGCCATCCCGCCGTGCCGCGCCGCGCCATGCTGGCCGATGTGCGCGACGAGGCGCGGATGCGCCGCCTGATGGAGGAAATCCGGCCCGAACTCGTCTTCCATGCGGCCGCCCTGAAGCACGTGCCGATGGTCGAGAATGACCCGCTGGAGGGGCTGCTGACCAACGCGCATGGCACGCGCATCGTGGCCGATACGGCCCGCGCCGCGGGCTGCGGCCTCATGGTCTTCATCTCGACCGACAAGGCGGTGAACCCGACCAGCGTCATGGGCGCCTCCAAGCGCCTGGCCGAGATGTACTGCCAGGCGCTCGATCGCGAGGCACGGGCCAGCAACCAGGGCATGCGCTGCATCACCGTGCGCTTCGGCAATGTGCTGGGCTCCACCGGCTCGGTCGTGCCGCTGTTCCGCCGGCAGCTGGAGCGCGGCGGGCCGCTGACCGTGACGCACCCCGACATGCGCCGGTACTTCATGACGGTGCGCGAGGCGGTGGGCCTGGTGCTCCAGGCGGCCGTGGTGGGTGCGGTGGACCGCGACGACGCGCCGCCGGAACTGCGCGAGGGCGGCATTTTCGTGCTCGACATGGGCAGCCCCGTGAAGATCGTGGACCTCGCGCGGCGCATGATCCGCCTGGCCGGCCTCCGGCCCGAGGAGGATGTGGAGATCCGCTTCACCGGCCTGCGCCCTGGCGAAAAGCTCTTCGAGGAAATGTTCCACGGGCAGGAGCCGCCGCGCCCCACGCAATTTGACGGCCTGCTGGTGGCGACACCGCGCACCGCCGATGCGGCACTGGTCGGTCGCGCGCTGGATGAGATCGCGGCGGCCGCGCGCGGCGGGCATGGGCGGATGGCGCTGACGCAACTCGCGCGGCTGGTGCCGGAATTCGATCACCAGGACGGCAAGGCCGCACAAAAAAGCGGCCTCTGAGACGCGGCTGACACCTTCCGTCACACGGCTTGAATCGCCGGGGGGTTGATCCCCCGCGGCCAGTGGATCACGAAGTCCTCATGACCCAGACTCCGAAGCCCATCGCCCTTTTCGACATGCAGGCGCAGCAGGCGCTGATCCGGCCCGCCCTCGATGCCCGCGTGGCGCATGTCATCTCCTCCGGCCGTTTCATCAACGGCCCGGAAGTGGCCGAGCTGGAAGCCCGCCTCGCCGCCTTTTCCGGCGTGCATGCGGTGGGCGTCTCCTCGGGGACGGATGCCTTGCAGATCGCGATGATGGCCGAGGGCATCGGCCGCGGCGACGCCGTCTTCCTGCCGGCCTTCACCTACACCGCCACGGCCGAGGTGCCGCTGGTGCTGGGTGCCACGCCCATCTTCGTGGATGTGGATCCCGACAGCTTCGACATGGACCTGGCCGATCTCGAGCGCCGCATCGCCCTTGTCCTGGCCGAGGGCAAGCTCAAGCCCCGCGCCATCGTCGGCGTGGACCTCTTCGGCCTGCCGGCCGATTGGGACGGCATCCGCGCCATCGCGGCAAAGCACGGCATGTTCACGCTGGATGACGCGGCGCAGGCCTTCGGCGCGACGCTGCACGGCAAGTCGCTCGGCCAGCATGCGGATGCGACGACGCTGAGCTTCTACCCCACCAAGACGCTGGGCTGCTACGGCGATGGCGGCGCGATCCTGACGCCGTCGGAGGAGCGGGCCGCGCTGTATCGAAGCCTTCGCACGCATGGCGAGGGCGGCGGGCGCTATGACGTGCTGCGCATCGGCATGAATGGGCGGCTGGACACCATCCAGGCCGCCATCCTGCTCTGCAAGATGGACCTCTTCGACCAGGAGCTGAAGGACCGCGCCAAGGTCGCCGGCTGGTACGCGGACCGCCTCACCGGCCACGTCGCGCTGCAACGCGTGCCGAATGCGGCGCAATCCGCCTGGGGCCTCTACACCATCCGCTGCCGCGACGCCGCCGAGCGGACCCGGGTGCAGGAATCGCTGAAGGCCGACGGCATTCCCTTCGGCGTCTATTACCCGAAGCCGCTGCACCACCAGCCCGCCTATGCGGCAAGCCACGCCGCCGCCCTGGCCGATGCGCCCCCGCTCACGGTGAGCGAGGCGCTGTGCCACCAGGTGATGTCGCTGCCCATGCATCCCTATCTCGGCGAGGATGAGGTGGAGCGCGTCTCTGCCGCCGTGCTGCGCGGCCTGGGGTGATACCCGGCTGCCGCATACAACCATTCATTGCATTCCCTCCTCCCGGGGGGCTTTGATACGCGCTTCACCGCGCGAGGTCGCACGTCATGCGTCGTCGTTCCCTTCTGGCGGCCTCGGCCGCCCTGCCGCTCACGGCACGCGCCCAGCCGCAGGAGCCGGTGGATGTGCTGCTGGTGCTGGCCGTGGATGTCAGCCGCTCCATTGACGAGGATGAGGCCCGCCTCCAGCGCGAGGGCTACCGCAACGCGGTGAGCGACCCGCGCGTGGTGGAGGTGATCCGCCGCGGGATGATCGGCGCCATCGGCCTCGCCTATGTCGAATGGGCGGGCTTCGAATACCAGCGCCTGGTCCTGCCCTGGACGCGCATCGCGAACCAGCGCGAGGCGGATGCCTGGGCCTCCGCTTTGGCCGAGGCGCCGCGCGCCTCGCTCTCCTGGACCTCCATTTCGGCCGGCATTGATTTCTCGCGCCGGACCCTGGCCGAGGCGCCTTTCGAAGGCACGCGGCGCGTCATAGACGTCTCGGCCGATGGCGTGAACAATTCGGGCCGCCCGGCCGAACTCGCGCGGGACGAGGCGGTGGCGCAGGGCATCATCATCAACGGCCTGCCCATCATCAATGACCGGCCAACCTTTGGCCGCATGCCGCAAATCCCGCTCGACCAGTATTTCCAGCAGAGTGTCATCGGCGGCGCCGGCGCCTTCATGATCGTGGCCGAGGATTTCGAGGCCTTCGGCACCGCCGTGCGCCGCAAGCTGATCCGGGAGATCGCTTGACGCCGCGGGGGCGCGCGCGGAAAAGGGGCGGATGGATCGCACCGGTACGCCCGTTTCCTACGTCGAGGCCGTGCGTTGGGCCTATCGCTTCGTCCTGGGGCGCGAGGCGGAGAACGAGGCCGTCCTGAACCACTGGGCGTCGCTCGGCGATGGCCGGCTGATCCTCAACTATTTCGTCCGCTCGCCCGAGGCCGAGTCGCATGCCCTGGCCGGCGCGCCCGCCCATGGGCGCTGGGCCCTCTCGCCGCTGGGCGCGCCGGCCATCCGCGCCGCCTACCAGCTGCGCTTCAACACCCTGCCGACGGATGAGCAGATCCAGGCGGAACTCGCCGCCCATACGGACCTGCTGAGTTTCCGGCGCGCCTTCCTTGCAGCACCGGAGCTGCGCGAGTTGGCCGCGCTGGAGGCCTGGGGGCGGCCCGGCGCCGCCGCGGCACAGGCCCCTCGCGGCGGCGCCGCGCAAACCCCTCGCGGCGGCGCCGGGCAGGCCACGCGCGCCGTCGCGATGCAGGAGCACACGCTCACGGTGCTCGACCGCAGCTTCATCCTCCGCGGGGATGGGCCGGATGGCTACTGGAACGACCTGGTCAGCGGCCCGAACGACCCGAGCCTGGAGCGCCTCGCGCGGTTGCTGCGCGCCGCCTTCCCGGATGGCGGGGCGGGGCGGGTGATCGCGGATGTGGGCGCCAATATCGGCGTGACCAGCCTCACCATGGGGGCGGCGGCGCCCTACCACGCCGAGCTTCTGTGCTTCGAGCCGGATGAGCGCAGCATCCCCCTGCTGCGCCAGAACCTGGCCGCCAATGACCTCCCGCAGGCGCGCATCATGGACTACGCGCTGGCCGAGCGGGATGGCGTGGCGCGGCTGCGTTGCGGTGCGCGCAACGCCGCGACCAGCGCCCTGGCCGAGGCGCATAGCCGGACGCAGTCGGCCGGGGCCATGTTCAAGGACGTGCCGGTGCGCCGGCTGGACAGCGTGTTGCAGGAACTGGGCATCGAGCGGCTGGATTTCCTCAAGATCGACGTCGAGGGCGGCGAGACCCCGGTGATCCTGGGCGCCGGCGAGACCATCGCCCGCCACCGCCCGATCATCTTCACCGAGTTCAACGCCTGGACGCAGATGACGGCCGGCGCGCGGAACCCGATGGAGGTGCTGGAGGAATGGCACGCCGCCTTTCGGCACATGGTGGCCTTCGACCCCGATGGCCGCCCCTTCCCCGTGCTCGACCATGATGGCCTGCTCTGGGTGCTGCACACCGTGCTGACCGAGCGCGGCTGCCTGGACGACCTCATTCTCTGCGACGACCTGGACTGGCTGGAGCGCTGGGCTTGAGCACCGGGCTCACGCCGGCGCTGGTGCGCTGGGCCTACCGCTTCCTGCTGGGGCGCGATCCGGAGAGCGAGGCGGTGGTCGAGGGTTGGTGCGGCGCCGGCAGCCTCGCCGGGCTGCGCGACGGCATCCTGACCAGCCCGGAGATGGCGGCCATCGCCATGTCCGGCTTCGCCGAGCGGGGCGGCTGGATCGAGAACCGCGCGACGGAAGAGGCCGCCTCCGCCTGCATCCTGCTGGCCACCGACCGGGCGGCGGATGCGGCCGAGGTCGAGGCCCTGTTGCTGCGCCATCCGAGCCTGCGCAGCCTGCGCCGTTTCCTGCTGAACAGCCCGGACATCGAGCGACGCCTGCCCCGGCCCGAGGGGCCGCGCAGCAGGACCATTCGGCTGCGCGGCCAAGAGTTCAGCCTGAAGGGGGACAGCCGGGAGCCGGAATTCATCGCCGCCCCCGGCACCGCGCCCCGCCTTGCCGCCCTGCTGCGGGCCGTCTGGCCCGAAGGTGGCGCGGGGACCGTGCTGGTCGAGGCGGGGGCCGGCATCGGCGTCACCACCCTCGGCCTCGCCGCCGGCGCACCGGAGCATGCGCAGATCATCGCGCATGAGGCCTCGCTCCGCCGCGCCGCCGCCCTGTCCGAGAATCTGGCGGATAACCGGCTGGACCGCGTGGTCACGCGCGCCACCGCCGTGGGCTCGGTCGCAGCCATGATGGAGCGCGAGACGCCGCCCCGCCTGGACCTGCTCCGGCTGAACGAAGCGGGCGCCGCGCGCCAGGCGCCAGGGCTGGCCCCCTGGCTGCGGGAACGCGGCACGCTGGCGCTGATCCGCTTCGACCTCGCGGAAATCCTGGCCGAATCCGGGCCGGGACCGCGCGAGGTGTTGACGGCGTGCCTCGCGGCCTTCCCGCATGTCGTGGCCTTCGATGCGCTGCACGAGCCCCAGCCGATCCTGGACGATGTGGCGCTGAGCGCGGCGCTGCACCGCGTCCTGATGCGGCCTGACCGGGCCGATGAATTCCTGCTCTGCGCGGATCTCGAATGGCTGCCGCGCTACGAGACACCGTGAGGCTGACGCAGATGGCCGAGCCGCCGACGATCCTGGGCGCGCTTCGCGCCGCCGCTGCCCTGCTGGCCCGCATGGAGGGCGACACGGCCCTGCAGCATGCCGCGACCGCGGCTGCGGCAGCCTGCGTCGCCGCACTCCGGGCCGGCCACAAGATCCTGATCTGCGGCAATGGCGGCAGTGCCGCCGATGCCCAGCATTGGGCGGGCGAGCTGGTCAGCCGCTTCCACTATGACCGCCCCGGCCTGCCCGCCATCGCGCTGACGACCGACAGCTCCATCCTCACCGCCATCGGCAATGATTATGGCTATGAGCGCGTCTTCGCCCGCCAGGTGGAGGCGCTGGGCCAGGCGGGCGATGTGCTGCTGGGCCTCACCACCTCCGGCCGCTCGCCCAATATCCTGGCGGCGATGCGGGCAGCGCGGGAGCGCGGGATGGTCACCATCGGCTTCACCGGCCAGGGGCCGGGTGCCGCCGATCTGGCAGCGGTGTCGGATATCGTGATCGGGATTCCCAGCACCTCCACCCCGTCCATCCAGGAGGGGCATGAGGTGCTGGGCCATGCCATCTGCGCGATGATCGAGGCGGAGATGTTTCCGCGCCCGGGCTGACGGATCAGCGCTCCACTTCCTCGATGGCGAGGCCGAAGGCGCCCACACCCTCGCTCAGCAGGTCGCCCAGGCCTTCCATGCCGGTGAGATAGGCGCTGGCATCGCCGCGCGTGTTGCGCTCGGCGGCGAGCTTCAGCGCCTCGGCCCATTCCTCCGGCTCGTAGTCGCCACGGCCGACCCAGGCGAGCGCGATGAGGGCCACCTGCTGCTCCTCATTCAGCTCGTCAATGAAGTCGGTCAGCATCTCCTCGCTGATCTCGTCCTCATCTTCCTCGTCGTCGTCGTCGTCATCCTCGCCGCTCAGCAGGCCTTCCTCGGCGTCCTGCACGGCATTGGCCAGGTCCACGATGGTGGCGACGATCTCCAGGCTGATGCCGAGATCGAATTCCTCGCCCTCTTCCTCGGGTTGCGACATGGCTATGGCTCCCTCATTGCCTCCGGGACAGCATAATGCGGCCGCACGGGCAGTGCGACACCCGGATCATGTGTCCCAGGCCGGCGCGAAATCGGGGTTCACGAAACGGCGATTCTTGGGCAGGGCGGCGATGGCGGCGAGGTCCGCCTCGCTCAGCTTGAGCTGGGCGGCGGCGAGGTTCTCGGCCTGGCGCGCCGCGCTGGCGGCCTTGGGCACGGCCGCCACCAGCGGCTTCGCGAGCAGCCAGGCCAGCGCCACCTGGGCGGCTGTCGCGCCATGGCGTGCCGCGATGCCGGTCAGCACCGGGTGCTCCAGCACCTCGCCCTTGCCGAGCGGGGTGTAGCTGGTCATCACGATGCCGGCGGGCTGCGTGATGTCCAGCAGGGTCTGCTGGCCCAGCATCGCATGCTGCTCCACCTGCAGGCAGGCGATGGGCGCGATGTCCAGCGCCAGCGCCTGGCGCAGCAGCGCACTCGGGAAGTTGGAGACGCCGACCGCGCGGGCCAGCCCCTCGGCATGGAGGTGCGCGAGCGCCGTCAGGACCGAGGGCAGGTTCAGCGCCGGCGAGGGCCAATGCACCAGCAGCAGGTCCACGTAAGGCTGGCGCAGCCGCTCCAGCGAGGCGGCGAAGGCGGCGCGGAAGGCCGGGCCCTCCGGCTTGTCGTTCCAGATCTTGGTGGTGAGGAAGACCTCGCCGCGGGGCACGCCACTGGCGTTGATGGCAGCACCGACCGCGGCCTCATTGCCATACATCTCGGCCGTGTCAATGTGGCGGTAGCCGAGGCCGAGCGCGCTTTCCACCGCTGCCTCGCAATCCCGGCCCTTGAGCGGCCAGGTGCCGAGGCCGAGTGCCGGCATGGAGAGCTTCTCGGTCGTGAGCATCGGCGCGCTCATCGGGCGGAGAGGTCCAGGATGCCCACGAAACCGCTCTCGGTCCCGAAGGCGAGGTGGGAGCCGGACGGGTTCCAGGCGAGCGCCGAAACACCCCCCTGCCCCGGCGGCGCCACCGGCAGGACGCGCCCGGTGTTGATATCGGCCAGCAGCACCAGGCCATCCTCAAAGCCGGCGGCCACCATCTCATGCACGGGGTGGCAGAGCACCTGGGTGCACATCACGGCATCGCCGCCGGCGAGTTCCGTCGGCGCCTTGCCCATCGGCCCGCCGCCGAAGAAGGGCCAGAGCACCACCGCCTCGGCCCCGCTGGTGGCCAGCCATTTTCCCTTGTTGGTAAAGGAGAGGCTGTGCGTCTTCGACGGATAGCCGGACATGCGCATGTGCTGGCCATCCGAGAGGCGCCAGCCATGCAGCGACATTTCCTGCATCGCGGTGACGACATGCCCGCCCTCGGGATGGATGGCGATGGCGGCGTGGCTGCCCTTCCATTCCAGCAGGCGCGGCTTGTCCTCCTTTGCGTTCACGAACCAGAGGGAGGCGCCGTTATAGTGGCTGGCCGCCACGCGCTTGCCCTTGGCGTCGAAGGCGATGCCGCCGACGGTGGAGGGGTGCGCGAGCGACTTCATCACCTCGCCCTTCGCGTCCAGCACATGCACGGCCTTGGCGACCGAGGCGGCGCGGATGCCGCTCTCATGCGCGGTGACATGCTCGACCCATTTGCTGCCGAACCTGGCGAGCTCGGTCGCGGTGCCATCCGGGGCGATCCGCATCACGCGGCCGTCATCGCCGCCGGTCAGCGCGCCATCCTTGGCATCGGCGCAGAGCGACATGACGGCGCCCTTATGCGCCGCGACCGTGACCCATTCGGTGGGCGCGGCGAATTGCGCCACATGCACCGTGCCATCGCCGAGGCCCGCATGGAGCGAGCGCCCCTCGCGGCCGAAAGCCAGGCCGATCACCCAGGCGCCCAGCTGGTGCGAGCTGCCGCGCTGGCCCAGCAGGAACTCGATATCGGGCGCGTCGCTCACGCCGCCGCGCTTTCGACCTGGCACGCCTCGAAGCCGCGGCGCAGCTGCGGGCGGTTCAGGTCGCGGCCGATGAAGACGATCTTCGACTTGCGCGGATCGCCCTCCTTCCAGGGGCCGATATAGTCGCCATCGGCGATCATGTGCACGGCCTGGAAGGCGAAGCGGCGATCCTCGCCGGGATAGGCGAGGATGCCCTTGGTGCGCAGCAGGTCCTGGCCCTTGGCGGCCAGCAGGTCGGTCATCCAGGTGTTGAATTTTTCCGGGTCCACCGGGCGGCTGACCTCGAAGGAGACGGAATTCACGTCGCTGTCATGCTCGTGATGATCCTCGCCCGAGAGGAAGTCGGGCTCGCGCACCAGGATGCGCTCCAGGTTGAAGGCGTCGCGGCCGATCACGCTCGCGATCGGCGCGTCCGACTTGGTGCTGCGGATCAGCTCCACCATCGGGTTGATGGCGCGGATGCGGCGCTCGACCTCCACCGCCTCCTCCTCGCTCACCAGGTCCATCTTGTTGAGCAGGATGAGGTCGGCGAAGGCGATCTGCTCCTCGGCTTCCTTGGTGTCGTTCAGGCGGGCCAGCAGGTGCTTCGCGTCCACCACCGTCACGATCGCATCGAGCTTGGTGGCGCGCTTCACATCCTCGTCCACGAAGAAGGTTTGCGCCACGGGGGCGGGATCAGCGAGGCCCGTGGTCTCGACGATGATGCCGTCGAACTTCTCGCGCCGCTTCATGAGGTTGGAGAGGATGCGGATGAGGTCCCCGCGCACGGTGCAGCAGATGCAGCCATTGTTCATCTCGAACACCTCCTCATCGGCATCCACGACGAGGTCGTTGTCCACGCCGAGCTCGCCGAACTCGTTGATGACCACGGCGAATTTCTTGCCGTGGTTCTCGGTGAGGATGCGGTTCAGCAGCGTGGTCTTGCCGGCGCCGAGATAGCCGGTGAGGACGGTGACGGGGATCTGGTCGGACATGGGGCTCGGGCTCCGCGAAGGGGGGCAAATGTTCTGGCGCCTATATGGGCTGCCACGGCCGGTAAGGCCAAGGGGGGCCAAAGGGATGGCCAAAGGGGTGGCCAAAGGGGTGACATGTAACCCGGCCCCGCGCCCGGCGTTGCGCGCTCGGGACGAGGGAGGCGAGGATGCCAAAGGACCCCAAGGCGAAGTACACCACGAAGCAGAAGCGCAAGGCCGAGCATATCGAGGAAGGCTACAAGGCGCGCGGCACGCCGGAACCCGAGGCCGAGCGCCGGGCCTGGGCCACGGTCAACGCCCAGGATGGCGGCGGCAAGCGCGGCGGCTCGGGCACGAAGGCCGGACAATGACAAAGCCTGCCAAGCCCGTCCCGGGCAGCGCCAAGGTGGGCCAGCATGACCTGCGCAGCACCGATCTCTCCGGACGCAAGGCCGACGCGGTCACGCCCCATAGCGAGCGCGCGAGCCGGGAAAAGAAGCCTGACCCGAGGCCCGATGCGTCGGGGGAGGTCGCGGGCGCGCTGAAGGACCAGGTCGGCCGCGGCAAGCGCTGAGCCGCTTGCGCCAGGCGGCGGGCGACGCATAGCCTCGGCGCATGACCTTGACCGATCTTCTGTGGCTCTCGACCGCCGCCTATGCCCTGCATGTCATCGAGGAGTTCACGCTCGACTGGCGGCACTGGGCGCGGAACGTGCTGGGGCTGCCGGTGGAATGGCCCACCTTCTACGTGGTGAACGCTGCCGTGGCCGTGCTGGGCGTGGCGGCGGCCATGATCGCGCCGAGCCTGCCGGCCGTGGCGCTGGGCTTGCCGGCGCTCATGCTGATCAACGCCACCTTCTTCCATGTGCTGCCGGTGATCCGCTTCGGCGGGCGATTCTCGCCGGGCCTGATCTCGGCCGTGCTGCTCTTCTACCCGCTGGGGATCGCGAGCTACGTGGTGGCGGATATGGGATGGGGCGGCATCGCGCTGTCGGTGGCGATCGGCGCGGGGCTGATGGCCTGGCCGGTCCTGCTGCTGAAGCTCAAGGACAGGCCGTATTTCCGGCAGGACCGCTGAAGGCGGCGCTGCATGGCGCGGGCGAGGCCGCCCGCGCCGTGAAAGCCCGCCAGCAGGTCAGGCGGCTTCCTTGTGGATCGCATCGCCCAGCGTGGTGAAGATGCGGTCCACATGGCTCTTCTCGATGATGAGCGGCGGGCTGAGCGCCACGATATCGCCCGTCACGCGCACCAGCAGCCCGTCATCGAAACAGCGGCGGAAGACGCGCATGGCGCGCTCACCCGGCTTGCCGGCCAGCGGCGCCAACTCGATGCCGGCGATCAGGCCATGGTTGCGGATATCCACCACATTCGGCGCGCTGCGCATGGAATGGGCCGCCCCCTCCCAGTAATCCTCGATCGCGCGGACGCGGCCGGGCAGGTCATCGCGCACATGGATGTCAATCGCGGCGAGCGCGGCGGCCGCGGCCAGCGGATGGCCGGAATAGGTGTAGCCGTGGAAGAATTCGATCCCCACCGCCGTGCCCTGGATGATGGTCTCGTAGATCTCGTTCTTGACGGCGACGGCGCCCATGGGAACGGCCGCGTTGGTCAGCCCCTTGGCCATGGTCATGATGTCCGGGGTCACGCCCAGGCGCTCACTGCCGAAATGCGTGCCGATACGGCCGAAGCCCGTGATCACCTCGTCGAAGATCAGCAGGATGCCGTGCTTGTCGCAGAGCTCGCGCAGGCGCTTCAGATAGCCCACGGGCGGCACCAGCACGCCAGTGGAGCCGGCCAGCGGCTCGACCATCACGGCGGCGATGGTATCGCCATGCAGGGCCACCAGGCGCTCCAGCTCATCGGCCAGATGCGCGCCATGGGCGGGCAGGCCCTTGGAGAAGGCGTTCTGCTCGGGCAGGTGGGTGTGCGGCAGGTGGTCCACGTAAGGCAGCATCGCGCCGAACTGCTTGCGGTTCGGCCCGATGCCACCCACCGACATGCCGCCAAAGCCCACGCCATGATAGCCGCGCTCACGGCCCACGAGGCGCACGCGCTGCGCCTGGCCGCGGGCGCGCTGGTAGGCGAGCGCGATCTTCAGCGCGGTGTCGGCGCTCTCGCTGCCGGAATTGGTGAAGAAGACGCGGTCCAGCCCCTCGGGCGTCAGTTCCGCCACGCGGGCCGCCGCCTCGAAGGCGATGGGGTGGCCGAGCTGGAAGGTGGGCGCGAAATCGAGGATGGCGGCCTGCTTCTGGATCGCCTCGGTGATCTCGCGGCGGCCATGGCCGGCATTGCAGCACCAGAGGCCGGCCGTGCCGTCCAGGATCTCACGGCCCTCGGGCGTGAAGTAGAGCATGCCCTCGGCGCGCGCGAGCAGGCGCGGCGTGTCCTTGAAATACTTGTTGTCCGAGTAGGGCATCCAGAAGGCGTCGAGGTTGTTCGGACGCGGGATGGAGAGTTCGTTCATGGCGGCGGGCTCCTGGGCCGGATCGGACTGGCGCCATACTGCGCCAACGGGGCCGTCCGGGCCAGACATCCCCGAGGCAAAAACGCCATGCCCTGGCCGCACCCGGCCAGGGCATGGGTGCCTTGCGTCAGAACACGAAGTCGGTGTTCACCAGCACATGCAGCCCGGTCAGGAGGATGACGGCCTCGGCCGCGCCGCCATCGCCCTGGTCGATCTCGAGGCGCGTATCGGCGCCGCTCTGCGACTGGCGGATCGAGCCCTGGCCGCCACCGGCGAAGGCATTGCCCGTCACCAGCGTGAAGGCCTGATCGCCTGCCAGCGTCAGGTTGGCGTCAATCACCGAGAGGTCGAGCAGGTCGCCCTGGGCCCAGGCGAAATCCACCACCCGGTCCGCGCCCGCGGCAACGCTGTCGGTGAGGGCGGTCCAGACGAAGCGATCCGCCCCCGTGCCGCCGGTCAGCGTATCCCGGTCGGCACCGCCGATCAGGGTATCATCGCCGCCACCGCCGACGAGCGCGTCCCGGCCCGCCATGCCTTCCAGGCGATTGGCACCGCCATCCCCGGTCAGGCGGTCATTGAAGCCGCCGCCGACCAGGTTCTCGATGCCCGCATAGGTATCGCCGGCGGCGAAGCCCTGGGTGCCGAGGCCGGTGGCGAGGTTGGCCGTGACCGCGGTCGTCGCTCCCACGAAGCTCGCCGTGTCATTGCCGGCGCCGCCATCCAGCGCATCGCCGCCCGCACCGCCGATCAGCAGGTCATCGCCCAGCTGGCCCTCCAGCGTGTCGTTGCCGGCGTCGCCCACCAGCGTGTCGTTGCCCTGGAGGCCCTCGATCAGATCGGCCCCGGCGGTGCCGGTCAGGCTGTCATGGCCGACGCCGCCCTGGATCGGCGCGCGCTCCGTCGGCAGAGGGGCTACCAGCGTGCCGGGGACGAAGGTGATGCCGGGCAGCGGGCCACCCATGGTCAGCGGCGGGCCCTGGTAGCTGTGCAGGATGATCGCGCTGTTCTCGCCGAAATACAGCACCGGCATGGTGTTCCAGGTGCCGATCGCCGTCGGCCCGCTATGCCCGTAGATGGTCAGCGTGTCGCCCTCGGACGGCTTGAAGCTGTAGAGCAGGTCCACGCCGTCGCCGCGCTGGTAGACGTAGCTGTCCGCGCCAGCGTCGCCCTGCACGCTGTCGCCGATGACGACATTGGTGAAGGCGCCGGCCACCAGGCGGATGGTGCCGGTATCGGTGCCGCCGGCCATGGTGTCATTGCCGATCGAGCCGCGGATATCGTCATTGCCGGCGCCGCCGATGACGATGTCGTCGCCCTCATTGCCGGTCATGCTGTCATTGCCGGAGCCGCCGAACATGGTGTCGTCGCCCAGCTCGCCCTGCATGTTGTCGTTGCCGGCCCCGCCCTCTTCCCAGTCGTTGTCGTCGCCGCCCTCGATCACGTCATCGCCATCGCCGCCGTAGAGGACGTCATTGCCGGCATTGCCGTGGACGTTGTCGTTGCCGCGGCCGCCCTGGGCCTTGTCGTTGCCGTTGCTGCCAAACACCGCGTCGTCGCCGTCATTGCCCTGCAGGCAGTCATCGCCGTCGAGTCCCTGCATGGCATCGTTGCCGCCCAGCCCGTCGATGTGGTCCGCCCCGGCGGTGCCGACGGTGTTATCGGCCGCCGGGGTCAGCAGCGTGGTCGGCAAGTCGCAGGTACCGATGACGTCGGGGATGAAGCCCGCATCCACCGTGGTCAGGTCCTGGTCCTGCACGAGGGTGTAGCTGCCCGTGCGGCCGCCCACACCGGCATCGCTGTCGCTTCCGTCATTGCCGGCATCACGCAGGGTCGGTGTGGCGCCGGGGGGGGTCACGAACTCCACGCTGTAGGTGCCCGGCCGCAGATTGCCGAAATTGTAGAAGCCGCCCCTATCCGTGGTGGTGGTGCTGAGCACCGCTCCGGCCGAGGAAATCAGGCGGACGGTCACGCCGCCAATCCCGGGTTCCTCCTGATCCTGCTGACCGTCACGGTCGAGGTCGGCCCAGACACGGTCGCCGATGGAGGCGGCCAGCAGCAGCCCCGCATCCCGCGTGTTGTTGGTCTGCCCCGAGGTCAGCGTGACGCGCCCGGTGCCGCCGGTGTTGATGTTGGCGTCGCTGTCCAGCGCGTCATTCCCGGCATCACGCGTGGTAAAGACCGTACCGCCCGGCGCCCTGAAGCTCACGCTGTAGGTGCCAGGCAGCAGGTTGCCGAAGCTGTAGGCGCCCGCCGCATCCGTCGCCGTGGTGGCGATGACCGTGCCGCCGGCATCAAACAGCCGGACGGTGACGCCCCGGGCATCGGCCTCGCCCGGGTCCTGCAGGCCATTGCCGTTGCTGTCCATCCAGACGCGGTCGCCGATGGCGACGCGCTGGAACAGGCCGGCATCCAGATCCGTCCGCGCATCGCCCGAGAAGATCATGACCGGCGCGATGACGCCCGCGGCATTGGCATCGCTATCCGCCGCCTCGATGCCGCCCTGGTCGATGGGCGAGGTCTCGTAGCCTGCGGGCCGCTCCACCCGCACGCCATATTGGCCGGGGGCGAGGTCGCCGAAGCCGTAGATGCCGCTGCCATTGGTGGTGGTGCTGCTGATCACCGTCGCGCCATCGGCGGCCAGCAGGCGCACCGTGACATTGGCCAGGCCGGCCTCGCCCGCATCCTGCACGCCATTGGCGTTCAGGTCGTGCCAGATCCGGTCACCCAGGCTGGCCGGCACATAGACGCCCGCATCCACGTCGCGCGTCGTCGTCGCCGGCACGACGCTGACCGGGCCGGTGATGCCGCTGGTCGCATTCGGGTCGCTGTCCACCGTGTCATTGCCGCCCTGGTCCTGCAGGGTGAGCTTCAGCCCGGCGGGGATGACGAATTGCACGCGGTATTGGCCCGCAACCACCTCGTCAAAGAGGTATTCGCCGTTCGCATCGGTGGTGGTGGTGCGGCCGGTCGGCGTGCCGTCGGCGTTGAGCAGGTTGACGGTGATGCCGGCGCGCGCGGCCTCGCCGCCCTCTTCCCGCCCGTCGCCATCACGATCCACCCAGACGCGGCCGGTGAGCGCGCCGAGCTCGACGATGGCGGCGTCCACGCTGTTGTCACTCTCGCCGGATTCCAGGCTGATGACGCCGGTGCGGCCGGTGGCCGGGTTGGCATCGCTGTCGCGGCTGTCACTGCCGCCCAGATCCTGCTTGCCGATGGCGCGGTTGAGCGGCGCCACGAACTCGACGCGATAATCGCCGGGGGCCAGGTTGTTGAAGCTGTAGGCGCCCAAGCCATCGGTGGTGGTGGTCAGGCCGGTCGGCGTGCCATCCGCGCGCAGCAGGCGCACCGTCACATTGGCAACACCGCCCTCGCCCGGATCCTGGTCGCCGTCATTATTGGCGTCGAGCCAGACGAAGTTGCCGACCGAGGCCAGGCGATACAGCCCGCCATCCACCGTGCTCTCCGCCTCGCCCGAGACCAGGTTCACCACATCGGTGCGGCCATTGGCGGCGATGTCGCTGTCGCTGCCGTCGGGCCCGCTGTCCTTTTGCGTCGGCACATAGCCGGGGCGCGTGATCTCGACACGGTAATCGCCCGGGGCGAGCTGGGTGAAGTTGTAGCCGCCCGTCGCATCCGTCGTGATGGGCGAGACGCCGAGCACGGGCGTGCCATCGGCGTTCAGCAGGCGGACCGTGGCGCCGGCCAGGCCGGGCTCCCCGCCATCCTGCTGGCCATTGCCGTTCATGTCCTCGAAGACGCGGTCGCCGAGCGAGGCCGGGCGATAGACGCCGGCGTCGAGGCTGCGGTCATCGCCGCCGGAGGCGAGCGTCACCGTCTCGGTCCTGCCGGTGGTGATGTTGGCGTCGCTGTCGGTGCCATTGTCCGGGCCGATATTGGCCTTGGTGAAGGGCATGGCCGCGCTGGGCGTGAACTGCACCGAATAGGTGCCCGGGCGCAGCCCATCGAACAGGTAGTTGCCGCTGGCGTCGGTGATCGCGGTGCGGCCGGTGGAATTGCCCGCCGCATCGAGCAGCGTGACGACGCGGCCGGCAATGCCGCCCTCGCCGGGGCCGCCCTGGATGCCGTCGCCGTTCACATCCTCGAACAGCGTGCCGCCAAGCTTGGCGCCCTTGTAGAAGCCGGCATCCAGCCGCGCCTCGGTCTGGTTGCTGACCAGGGCGAAGGCATCGCTGCGGCCCGTCCCGTTGACGTCGCTATCCGTCGCTTCATTGCCGTTGGACCCGGCGTTCTGCGTGGAGGCCTCGAAGCCCGGGGGCAGCACCTGCACCGCGTAGCTGCCGGGGACCAGGCCGGTGAACTGGTAGAGGCCGTCCGTGCCCGTGGTCGTCGTGCGGATGACGGTGCCGGTATTGTCCAGCAGCTGCACGGTGGCGCCGACGATGCCGGTCGCGCCGTCATTCTGCAGGCCGTCGGCGTTCATGTCCTCCCAGACGCGGTCGCCGATGGTGGCCAGCTGGTAGAAGCCGCCATCCACATTGCGGACATTGTCGCCACTGGCGAGCGTATAGGCCGGGGTGACGCCGGTGGATTGCGACGCATCGCTATCCGTCGTGTCGGGACCGGTATTGTCCAGCGTGCGCTTGTTGCCGCCGCTCTCGTCGAAGCGGACGCGGTAGCTGCCGGGGATCAGGCCGTCGAAGAGGTAGGAGCCGTCGGGCCCCGTGGTCGCCGTGCGGCCGGTGGAGGTGCCGTCGGCGTTCAGCAGCGTGACGAGGATGCCGGCCAGCACCGTGTCGCCCGGGCCGCGCTGGCCATTGCCGTTCAGGTCGGTGAAGGCGACGCCGCCGAGCGAGGCGCGGACCACCTGCACCGCCTCGTTCTCGGTCACCGTGGTGAGCGAGGAGCCGGGCGCCACCGCATAGGGATTGACGGGCGCGGAGGAAACCACGGCGCCTACATTGTCCAGCACCTTGCCGGCCGTGTTGCCGGCGATATCGGCGACCTTCGCCACCACCTTGAAGACCACCTGGTCATTCGCGGTCACGAGGTTGTCGAAGGCGTTGTTGATGTCGCCCAGGTTGAAGGACAGGGTGCGCGTGCCCGCGTCATAGCTGCCGGAGGCACCGACCGAGAGGGAGGCCCCGGTGATGCCGCCCAGCGAGACCAGCTCGCTGCTCACGAGGTCAAGGCCCGTGGGCAGCACATCGCGCAGGACAAGACGCTGCGAGCCTTCACCCAGCGTGGCGGTCACCAGGAAGGTCGCTTCCTCGCCGATGCCCACCGCATTGCCCACCGTGGCGCCGAGCGAGGTGGAGACGAGCGTCTTCACCACCGTGTTCACGATGTCGGTGGTCAGCACCGCCGGGTCGGTCTCGGTGACCGAGACGCCCAGCACGGGGGCGGAGCTGTAGGTAACGCTGGCCGTGTTCGTGATGGCCTGGCCATCCACGATATTGCCCGCGAGCCGCGCCTGGTAGGTGATGACGACCGGCGCCGCGCCCAGCAGGAACTGGTTCATCGAGAAGGCGATGTTGCCGCCCGTCTCGGTCACCGTGCCGGCCGAGGTGGTGGCGGTGCCCGCCACCAGCGTGACGCCGGCCGGAATGATGTCGGAAAGGTTGACCAGATAGGCCGCGGCGCTGCTGCCCGCCGCATGGCTCAGCGTGATCTGGTAGGTGACCAGGTTGCCGGCATCGCCGCCATTGCCGGCCGTCACATCCTTGGCGATCACCAGGTCGGGGCGGACGATGTCAATTGCCGCCGGGTCGGTGGCGCTGCGCAGGCCCGGCTGGCCGACGCCCGGCCCGAAGGTCTCGACGCGGCCGGTGTTGGTCAGCGTCGTGCCGGCGGTGGCCGTCGTGGCCACGCGAGCATTGACCAGGATGGTGACGGTATCATTGGCATCGGTGACGTTGTTGCCGGCATTGACGATTGTGCCGAAATCGAAGGTATAGGCGCCGCCCAAAACCGAGGTAGCGGCGGCACCAACCGCCAGCGAGGAACCGCTGATCAAGCTGCCGATGCTCTCGACCGAGGCGCTCTCGAAGATCAGGCCGCTGGGCAGGCTGTCGGTGACGACCAGGCGCTGCGTGCCCTCGCCCACCGTCACGCTAAGGCGATAGAGCACGCTCTCGCCCGGTGCCGCGTCGGGGTTCGCGGCATTACCAAAGGCGGAGCCGGTGTTGTTGTCACCGGTCGCGATGACCGACTTGTTGATGGTCGGCGCCAGGGCGACGGTCCGGCTCTCGGTGTCGGCGATGTTGTAGCTGCGGCTGGCCAGATCCTCGGCCGCCGTCGGGTTCAGCGGATCCACCGGATCGGCCGGGTTGGTGTCATAGGTCAGGCGGGCGGTGTTCGAGAGCACCTGGGCCGGGGTCACCGTATCCAGCACGCGCGCCTGATAGGTGATGGTGATGATGGCCGGCCCCAGCAGGAGCTGGTCGGCCCGCCAGGAGATGGCGTTCCCACTGCTGCTGGCGCTGCCGGCATTGGCCGTGAGCGTGCCGGCGACGAGCACCATCCCGTCCGGGATCAGGTCGGTCAGCGCCAGGTCATAGGCCGGCGCGTCGGAATTCGCGTCATGACGGATGGTGATGCTGTAGTTCACCAGCGCGCCGGCATCGAGCGGCTGCGTGGGTGCGGCCAGCGTCGAGGATTTGTCGATGACCAGCAGCGGCTCGACCACGTCGATCTCGACATTCGTCGAGCCGGTGGTGGAGGGATTGCCCGGCGTGCCCGTGTTGAAGGTGACGGTATTGCGGAGGTTGTCGCCGTCATTGTTCTGCGCGACGTCGCTCACCACGGCCTTGAGGCGCAGGACGATGAATTCCTGGTTGTTCAGCGGATCATAGGCGATCTGGCTGTTGACCGCGGTGTTCCGCACATCGCCGAAGCTCAGCACCAACTGGTCGATGCCGGGCGTGCTCCCGGGCGATGACGTGGTCAGCAGATGCGGCGGCAGCGCGCCGCCGGTCAAAGTCTGCAGGGCAGAACCCACCGAGACGACCTCGAGCGAGTTCGCCACATAGGTCAGCGTGCCATTGCCGCTGGTGGTCAGATCCTCCAGCACGTCGGTGATGCGCAGATTGGTGCTGTCGCCCTCCGGCAGGCGGAGCGTGATCTCGTAGGTGATCTCCTCGCCGATCGCGACATCCTGCCGGGTCCCGCCGAAGCGCGCGGAGCCGGTATCCGCATTCGACGTCGCGATGACGGTCTTGGTGATGGCGGGCGAGGCGATGGTGACGGTCTTGGAGGCGTTGCTGGTGCTCAGCCGGTCATCCGGCGCGGCATTGTCCATCGAGGTGCCGGCGCCGGTCGCTGTGTTGGTCAGCTTCTCGCCCGCATCGGCGTCGCCATCCACCTTGACGGTGTAGGTGACGGTCACCTTCTCGCCGGGGTCGAGGAAATCGACCAGGTAGTCCACATCCTGCAGGTTGGCCGCGGTCACATCGGTGATGCGGCCTGCGGCCACGCCCGTGATGGTGACGTTGTCCACCATGGTGGCATCGGCCAGCACGTCGGTGAGGACGTCCTTGATGCTCACATCCCAGGCGCGGGCAGTGAAGTCGTTCGTCGCGCCGCCGGCCGTGGGCCGGCCCTGGTTCTCGACCGTGACGGTGTAGGTGATGTTGTCGAAGGCATCGGCCGTGCTGGTGGGCGAGGTCTTGGTGGTGACGATATTGGGGCCCACCACCTCGATCTTGGAGGTGGCCGAGGTCTCGGTGCGGCCACCGCCATTCGGGTTGGCCGCACTGACCTTCACCGTATTGGTGACGACATCGCCGCGCACATTGTCCACATGGTCCTTGAGGCGGGCATCCACCTCGAGCGTCACGGTGGCGGGTTGGGTGCCCAGCGTATTGGCCGTGTTCAGCACGTCGCCGAAGACGAAGGTGGCGCGGTCATTGCCGTTCACGCCATCGCTGTCGGAGAGGGAGATGACGGGCGTGTCGTCGAAGACGCTGCCGGCGCCGAGGCCGGTCACGCCCACGAATCGGGCGGCCAGCACCTCCATCACGCCGCCACCATTCGCATTGGAGGTGGGCAGCCAGTCTTCCACGCGGAAATCCGTCATCCGGCCTTCCGGCACGGTGACGGTGATGCGCCAGGTGACCGTCTCGCCGATGGTCACGTCGTCCAGGTTGTCGGCGCCGGCCAGCTTGTCCGTGTGGATCTCGCTGGTGGAGAAGACGGCCTTGAGCGGTGTCGGCGCCTGGGTGGTGACGACGGCCGTGTCGGTCAGGTCGCCCGCCGGGGTGTAGAGCGTGCGGTCAATGCCGCCTTCCATCGCGGCGAAATGCTCGATGGTGGCGGTGTTGGTCAGGTTCGCGCCGAAGGCTGCGACATTGTCCACCAGCTCCAGGTCGTAGGTGATGACGATGATGTTGTCGCCGCTGGTGGCGCTCTTGGCGCCGATCGCGCCGCTGTTCACCGCATCGCCCAGGCGGATTCCGCCGGCGGGGTCGAAGATGCTGCTGCCTTCGACGGTGAAGGGAATGAGGTTGCCCGCGCCATCGGTGATGCGCAGGTTCAGCCCGCCCGCCGGCACTTCGAAGCCGGTCGGCAGCGTGTCGCGGATCAGGACGTCAAAGGCGCCCTTGAGCGAGGAGCCGGTGTTCTCGACGACGATGGCGAAGGAGACGCGGTCCCCCGCATCGGCGCCCTTGAGGTTCGCGTCAATCGGCGCGGAGGCGAGATTGGTGCTGTTGATCACGCCGGTGAAGCGGTTGCCCGCGCTGCCCGGCGCCGTGAAGGTCACGGGACCGACGGAGCCCGTGGTTGTGGCGGCCGTGTTGGTGTCGGCGATCACGCCCTTGGTGATGTTCAGCTCGGGCTCGCCCAGCACGAACTGGACGATCGCATTGTCCTGCGACTCGTCGCCGAAGCTGTTGGTCTCGGTGCTCGTGACCTGGTTGGTCAGCAGCAGCCCGTCGCCGAATTCCTGGTCCTGCACCACCACGGTGAAGAGCAGGTCGATCGTCGAGGCGGGGTTGCCCGGCGCGCGCGCCTCGCCGAAGTCGAACTTGAGCGAATTGCTGACGCTGTCATAGGTGATGCTCGGCGTGGTGGTGGGGTCGCCCGAGCTGTCATAGGTGGCGCCCGGGCCCCACTTGGCCTGGTTGGCACCCGGCGTCGCGGCGCTGACCACATCGGTGAAGGTCATGCCCGCGATGGCCTGGAGCACGGGCAGCGGCAGGTAGTCGCGCAGCTCCACGTCATGCGCGCCGGTCAGCGGCATGTCGAGCTTCAGGCGGAAGGTGATGGCATCGCCGGCCGAGACCGGGGCCGGCGTGAAGCTGGTATTGCCGTTGATGGCATAGATGGACTTGGAGACCTCGCTCACCGGCAGGGTCACGCCGGCGCCGCTGTTGTCCGCCTTGTAGTTGTTGTGTTCGTCCACCACGCCGCCAAAGTCGATCGCGTTGACCAGCGGATCGCCCTGGTCCACGAAATCCTCATTGGGCGGGGTGTCCACGCCGGCTTCGTAATTGGCGAGGATGGTGCTCTGGAACGTCACCAGGACCGTGGCCTGGTTGAAGCTGCCGCCCACCTCGCCGTTCAGCACGTCATCCATGCCGCGGTCCCGCATTTCCTGCGAGACGTCGAAGGTGATGGTGGAGATGCCGGTCGCGGCGTCGCGCACCACGGTGATGTTCTTGGACGCGATGGTGCCGGTGAAGAGGGTGGCGCCGCCCTCGCGCATCTGGATGCTGACGGGCTTGCTGGCGTCGAAGACCTGACCGTCGCTCAGCTTATCGATGAGGATCAGGTCATCCATGTTGAAGTAGTTGGAGACCTGCCCATCCAGCGTCCATTGCAGGTTCTCGCCCGCCTGGAGCGTGGTCAGTGGCTGCACCGACTTCTGCACGGCGATGGACTTGGCCGTGATGACATCCTCGGGCCCCACCGGGTTCAGCGCGAAGACCTGCACCGGGTCGCGGCCGTCGGTCGGGTCCCAGGTGGCGTCGAGGCGGGCATTGTTCTCCAGCACGCGGAAGGCGCCGGTCACCGGATCGAGCACGGGCGTCACGCCGTCGCGCAGGAGTTCGGGGACGTAGAACTCGATCTTCAGCGTCGGCACCCCGCCGACGCCGCCCGTGTAGCTGCCGGTGAAATCGGCGCGCACTTCGCCGGTGGCATTGTCGAAGAAGGTGGTGCCGGTGCCGTTCACGATGGAGACGGACTTGATGAAGGTGCCGTCCGGCATGGTGTCGTGCAGCGTCAGGCCGGTCATCGTCTGGCCGTTGGCGATCAGCGCCTTGACCAGCCATTCGCGCGGATAGGAGGGGCCGGTGGCCGTCTCCTGCTCGGGGCCCACATAATCCACATCCACCGCGACCACGGTCGGCGTGATGGCCAGGCTCGCGCTGGGGCCGAAGACGGGCGAATCGGTCGCGGGGTTGACCAGCGGGTCGAGGCCATAGGCGAAGCCGCCGCTGGCCTGGAGGTTGAGCGGCGCGCCCAGATCGGCCGAGCTCGAGACCTGAAGCTTGAGCTCGACATCCGCCGCCGTCTGGTCGGGGGTGAAGCTGCCGAAGGGCAGGCGCAGCACCACCAGCGTCTCGCCGGGCGTGCCCGTGACGGAGAGCGGATGGCCTGCCGCGTCCTTGCTGAAGGGGTGAGTGACGATCCCGCTCGCCGGGAATTCGATGATCCATTGTTCCAGCGCGGCGCCGAGATAGCTGGCGCCCTGGAAGATGACCCCGTCATTCGCGGTGAGGCCGGCGCTGCCGAAGCCCGCGCCATCCGCGCCATTGGTCGGCAGGACGAGGTTGATGTAGGGCGAATAGCCGACATTGGAGCCGGGTGCGCCGTCGGGGACATTGTCGAAGCGGAGCGTCAGGGTCTGCAGGCCGCCGATCGGGGCATTCAGGGTCGAGCCGGACGGGAAGGACACGATCGGGCGAGCGGACATGGCGTTTTTTGCCTCCAAACGGGACCGCGGGGGCGGCAAGGAATTCCCGTTAAGAGAGTTTTTACGTTTTTTGAGATATCTGGTCAATCACGCCATTCAGCACAAGTTTCGCGGCGATCAATTCCAGGACACTTCCAAAAGGGCATGAACTGAGCGCTTGAACCCTTGGAAATCATGATATTTTCAGAACTTCATCAGCCCTGAACAATACGCAGGTGTCGCAGTGCCATCAGCTAAGGCTGATTTTTCGACACTTTCTTGCATGCCGAGATGCCTTCCTTGCCTGGTCGGGAAGGTTGCAGCGCCAGGGGTGGATCAGCCGCCGCCGCATCCCTCGCGCCGCAGGCCGCGGGGGGCGGCGGCCGGGGGCGCCTGCACCAACGTCACCACGCATCCCGCATAATCCCGTGTGAACCGCCAGTCGGAGACGCCGGAATGTCCCCGCGCCGGGCCCGTGGCCCAGAGGGCAAGCGTGGGCACGCTGCGCCGCTGGGCCAGGGCCGCCACCATTTGGGCGCGTTCCTCGGGCGAGGGGTCGAACTCGTCGCGGTCGAACAGCATGATGGCGACCCGGGTGCGGCGGTCATCCAGGCCAGCCATGACGCGGCGGAAATCCTCCAGGGCCACCATCCGTTGCTCGGGGCGCTCGCCATGCGCGGCCGGGGCCGCCGCCAGCACGCTGTCCACCAGGTCCGGCCGCGCGGACGCGGCCAGGATCGCCTGCCAGGCGCCGCGTGACTGCCCGCCCAGGATGATCCGGCGGTAGCCCGCCTCGCGCAGCGCCGGCAGGGCCCGCACCAGCCGCGGGAGCGTGACGAAGAGGCCGTCATCCCCCGGATGGCGGTCAAAGCGGAAGACGTCGAAGCCTGCCTCATTCAGCGGCGTGACCAGGCCCGGCAGGGCGTGGCCGCGATGATCCTCCTCGGCGCCGCCATAGCCATGCGCCCAGATCACCGCGCCCTCCGCCGCGCGGGGGCCGCGATGCAGGTGAAAGGGGCTGCGGGTGAAGGGGCCGATGCCGCCGCGCTCCGGGCGCACGCTGGGCGCGCCGGGCTGAGCCTGGCCTGAGGGGCCGCGGAGATCGCCATCCACCGCCAGGATCCGACAGGGGCTGCCCACCCCCTCGCCCCGCATGCGCGAAAGCTGGCGGGTGCAATTGCCCAGCGCCACGCGCTCGGCTTGCTCCGGACTGTCCTGGCCGGAGACCATGGACCAGGCCGCCCTTCCATCCGCCCCCTGGGCGAAGGCAAAGGCCGCATGCGGCACGGCGCCCCGGTAATGCTGGGTGAAGGAGATGGAAAGCCCGGTGGAGGGCAGCGTCACCGGGATGCTGCCGGCCGAGAAGAAGCGGGCATGAGCCACCTCGTCCGTGGCCTGGGACAGCCCGGGAAACAGCAGGAGGGCGATCAAAAGCCAGCGCATGCGGCCGAGTTTGGCACAAATCGCCCCGCCGCAAGCCTGGGCCGCGCGCGCAGCGCCTTGAGGTGCCCGGCTTGCGGCTCTATTCACCTTCCATCATGCCCGACACGCCCCAATCGCTCCATCACGACGCCCGCTATGACTTCGCCGCCGCCGAGCCGCGCTGGCAAGAGGCCTGGGAGGCGGCGCGCTGCTTCTCCGTCCCCGACGTGCCGCCGGCGGGGGCCAAGAAATACTATGTGCTGGAGATGTTCCCCTACCCCTCGGGCAAGATCCATATGGGGCATGTGCGAAACTACACGCTGGGCGATGTGGTGGCGCGCTACAAGCGGGCGCAGGGGCATCTCGTGATGCACCCCATGGGCTGGGACGCCTTCGGCCTGCCGGCCGAGAATGCAGCGCGCGAGCGCGGCACGCATCCCGCGAAATGGACCTACGCCAACATCGCGAACATGCGCGCCGAGCTGAAGCGCATGGGGCTCTCGCTGGAATGGGACCGCGAATTCGCGACCTGCGACCCGGAATATTACGGCCAGCAGCAGAAGCTGTTCCTCGATTGCCTCCAGGCCGGCCTGGTCGAGCGCAAGGAAAGTTGGGTCAATTGGGACCCGGTGGATGGCACGGTGCTCGCCAATGAGCAGGTGATTGACGGCAAGGGCTGGCGCTCGGGCGCCCCCGTCGAGAAGAAGAAGCTCAGCCAGTGGTTCTTCGCCATCACGAAATTCGCGCCCGACCTGCTGGAGGCGCTTGGCGACCTGGACCGCTGGCCCGAGCGCGTGCGCCTGATGCAGGCCAACTGGATCGGCCGCAGCGAGGGCGCGCGCGTGCGCTTCAAGCTGGCCGCGCCGGTGGACGGGACCGATGAGGTCGAGGTCTTCACCACCCGGCCCGACACGCTCTTCGGCATGAGCTTCCTGGCCGTCGCCGCCGAGCACCCGCTGGCCGCTGCCGCCGCCGCGCGCTCGGAACAGGCCGCCGCCTTCATCGCCGAATGCCGCAGCCAGGGCACAAGCGAAGTGGCGATCGAACAGGGCGAGAAGAAGGGCTTCGACACCGGCTTCACCGTGAAGCACCCCTTCACCGGCCAGGAATACCCCGTCTGGATCGCCAATTTCGTGCTGATGGAATATGGCACGGGCGCCATCTTCGGCTGCCCCGCGCATGACCAGCGCGACCTGGATTTCGCGCGCAAGTACAACCTCTCCGTCACGCCCGTGGTGCTGCCGCCCCCGGCGGAGCTGGCAAGGTTAGGCTTCGGCGATGCCGCGAGCTTCACCGTGGGCAACGAGGCCTTCACGGATGATGGCATCAGCTTCAACTCGGATTTCCTGAACGGGCTCGATGTCGCCAGCGCCAAGCGCGGCGCAATCGCCCGGATCGAGGAACTCGGCCAGGGCCAGGGTGTGACGAACTGGCGCCTGCGCGACTGGGGCGTCTCCCGCCAGCGCTATTGGGGCTGCCCCATCCCGGTCATCCATTGCGATGATTGCGGCGTGGTGCCCGTGCCGGCGGACCAGCTGCCCGTGGTGCTGCCCGAGGATGTGGATTTCTCCAGGCCCGGCAATCCGCTGGACCACCACCCCACCTGGCGGCATGTGAACTGCCCCTCCTGCGGCAAGGCGGCCCGGCGCGAGACCGACACCTTCGACACCTTCGTGGACAGCTCCTGGTATTTCGCGCGCTTCTGCTCGCCGCGCGCGACGCAGCCCGTCACCCAGGCTGCCGTGGATGCCTGGCTGCCGGTGGACCAGTATATCGGCGGCATCGAGCACGCGATCCTGCACCTGCTCTACAGCCGCTTCTTCACCCGCGCGATGAAGGCGACCGGCCATGTGAAGCTGGACGAGCCCTTCGCCGGCCTCTTCACCCAGGGCATGGTCACGCATGAGAGCTACAAGGGCGCCGATGGCCGCTGGCTCTACCCCGAGGAAATCGAGAAGCGCGCGGACGGCACCGCCATCGTCAAGGGCACGAATGAGCCCGTCACGGTCGGTCGCATCGAGAGCATGTCCAAGTCGAAGCGCAACACGGTGGACCCGGGCGCCATCATCAACCGCTACGGCGCGGACACCGCCCGCTGGTTCATCCTGAGCGACAACCCGCCCGAGCGGGACATGGAGTGGTCGGAAGCGGGCGTCGCCGGCGCCAGCCGCTTCATCGGCCGCATCTGGCGCCTCGCGCAGAATATGGTGGACGCCGCCCCGTCGGATGACCGGAGGGCCGAAGGGCCCGCAGGTCTGAATCCGCCGGGCAGCATGCCTGACGAAGCTGTCGGCAAGAAGCTGCGCCAGGCCACGCATCGCGCCATCGCCGCCGTGACCGAGGCGCTGGAGGCCTTCACCTTCAACGTGGCCGTGGCCAAGATCCACGAACTCGCCAACACCATCGGCGACAGCGCCGCCGCCCCGCTGGCCGCCCGGCGCGAGGCGATGGAGGCGCTGCTGCGCCTCGCCTCCCCCATGATGCCGCACCTCGCGGAGGAGATCTGGGCCACGCTCAACCCCGGCGCCGGCCTGGTCGCGCAACTCCCCTGGCTGGAGGCCGACCCCGCTTTGCTGCGCGCCGACAGCGTCACCCTCGCCGTGCAGGTGCTGGGCAAGCTGCGCGGCACCATCGAGGTCGCGGTGGATGCAAGCGACGAAGAGGTCTTTGCTTTGGCCGAGGCCGAGCCCAATGTGATCCGCGCGCTGGACGGCAAGCCGGTGAAGAAGCGCATTCACGTGAAAGGCCGGGTGGTCAACCTTGTCATCTAGACGCGCCCTCCTCGCCCTGCCCTTGCTGGCCCTCGGCGCCTGCGGGTTCCGCCCGCTCTATGGCCCGAACGGCGAGAGCAACGCCGCGGGCGTGGGTGCGAACGAGACCAGCCTGCGCACGGCGCTGGCTTCCGTCCGTGTGGGCCTCATCCCCGAGCGCAACGGCCAGCTGCTGCGCCGCGCGCTGCAACGCCAGCTGGAGGGCGGCCAGCCGGGCATCCAGGCCCGCTATGACCTGGAGGTCTCGCTCAACTACGCGACCGAGGTGCTCGGCTTCCAGACGGACGGCCTGGCCACGCGCGTCCGCGTCGTCGCCACCGCGAACTGGCTGCTCGCCACCCAGAGCGTCCCGCGCGAGGTGCTGGACCGCGGCTCGGCCCGCACGGTGGATGCCTACAACCTGCCCAACCTGCAATTCTTCGCCGCCGACGCCTCGCGCGAGGATATGGAGCGCCGCCTGGTGGCGGAGCTGAGCGAGCGCGTGGTCGTGGGCGTCGCCGTCGCGCTCCGGCGCAGGAACACGGCGCCGGCCGCGACCTGAGCGATGGTCGCCAAGCTCGAGCCACGGCGCCTTCCCGGCTTCCTGGCCGATCCGCCGGCCGAATGCCGCGTCGTCCTGCTGATCGGCGATGATGCCGGCCTCGTGAACGAGCGCGCTGGCCTGCTGGTGCGCGCCGTGGCCGGCCATGACCCCATCTGCATCGCCGAACCCGGGCGCGAGGCCGCGCGCGATGCGGGCTCCCTCGCGGGCGAGGCCGCCGCCGTGCCGCTGATGGGCGGCCGCATGGCGATCCGCCTGCGCGATGCGCGCGACGCCTGGGCCGAAGCGGTGAAGGCCGCTCTCGCCGGGCCGGGCCCGGGCCTCGTCATCATCGAGGGCGCCGGGCTCACCGGAAAATCCAAGCTGAAGGCGCTGGTGGCCGCCGACCCACGCGGCCAGGTGATCGAATGCTATGCCGAGCGCGGGCGGGACCTCACCGCCTCCATCAGCCGCATCCTGGGCGAGCTGGGCGCCACCGCCGAACCCGCCGCCCTCGACTGGCTGACCGAGCGCGCGGGTGAGGATCGCCTCGCCATGCGGCGCGCGCTGGAGGTGCTGGCCCTGCATGCCGCGCCCGGCCAACGCATCACCGTCGAAGATGCGATGGAGCTGCTGGGCGAGGGCAGCATGCTGGACCTGGACGAGGCGCTGATGGCGGCCTCGCTGGGCGAGGTGGCGGTGGCGGACCGCGCCATCGCCAAGGCCTTCGGCGAGGGGGCAAACCCGGTGCAGGTTCTGCGCGCGGCCCTGCGCCACACGCACCGGCTGCACATGGCACGGCTAGCGATGGAAGGCGGCGCCTCGGCCGATGAGGCCGTCAGCGCGCTGCGCCCGCCGGTCTTCTGGAAGGCGAAACCCGCGATGACGCGGGCGCTCTCGCGCTGGTCCGTGGCGCGGCTGCAGGCGCTGGGGGCGGCGCTGCTGCGGGCGGAGCGCCAGGCCAAGTCCACGGGGCTGCCGGATGAGACGGTGGCGCGGCAAGTCGTGCTTGGACTGGCCAGGAGCGCGGCGAGGTAGGCGAGAGGGCTTTGCCCTCTCGCGCTCTCCCACCAAGAAACCAGTTTCTTGGATCTTCGTTCAGAGGCGGAAGCGGCCCTCGAAGACCGGGACGCAGCGGCCGGCCACCTTGGCACGGATGCCATCGGCGGCACGAAAGGCCGAGGCGCTGAGCAGGCTCGGCCGGCCCATGGCCACGCCCTGCGTGATCTCCAGGCTCAGCGTTGGCGCATCGGCGAGCGAAAGCAGCAGCGCGACCAGCGGCGTGGCCGCACTGCCCGTCGCCGCATCCTCGACCGTGCCGGAAAGGGGCGAGAACATGCGGGCGTCGAGCCGCCCCTCCTCCGCCCGCGCATAGAGGTAGAGCGGCAGCCGGCGCGGGCCGAGATGCGGGAACTCCAGCGCCGCCGCCGCGAAGCGCGCGAGGTCAGGCTTGGCGCGGGTCAGTGCTTCGCCGGTCACTTCCGCCAGCACGAAGGAATTGCCGACCGAGGCCATGACGGGCCGATGCACGCTGGTCACCACATCGGCTTCCGTCAGGCCGACGCAGCCGGCCAGCAGGGCCGCCGGCATTTCCGGCCCGGTTGAGAGCGGCTGGGGCGCGGCGATCTCCGCCCCCATCACGGCGCCAGCGGCATCGCGCAGCACCGCGACCTCGACGAGGCCCGCGATCTCCTCGAAGCGCAGTACCCCATCCGTCGCGCGGTCGGCCAGGACGAAGCCGGTGCCGACATTCGGGTGGCCCGCGAAGGGCATTTCCGCGACGCGGTTGAAGATGCGCACGCGCGCCGTATTGCCCGGGGATACCGGCGGCAGCACGAAGGTCGTCTCGCTCAAATTCAGCTCGGCGGCGAGGGACTGCATCTGCGCATCCGTCAGGCCACGCGCATCGGGAAACACCGCCAGCTGGTTGCCGCCGAAGCGCGTGTCGGTGAAGACGTCGAGCGTGACGAAATCCCAGCTGGTCACAGCGTCATCTCCACCATCACGGGCACGTGGTCGCTGGCTTTTTCCCAGCCGCGGGCGGGCTTCAGGATCTCGTGCCGCACGAGGTGGCCGCGCAGATCCTGGCTGACCCAGACATGGTCGAGCCGCCGGCCGCGATCCGCCGCCGCCCAATCCTTCGCGCGGTAGGACCACCACGTGTAGAGCTTCTGCTCGGCGGGGACGAAGTGGCGCAGCGCGTCATGCCATTCGCCCGCGCGCATCCAGCCCTCCAGCGCCGCGACCTCGATCGGCGTGTGGGAGACGACGTCGAGCAATTGCTTGTGCGACCAGACATCGTGTTCCAGCGGCGCGATGTTGAGGTCGCCCACCAGCACCGAGCGCCGCACCGGCCCGTGCTGCGCGAACCACGCTGTGGCTTCGGCGATCAGGTCGAGCTTGTGCGCGAATTTCGGATTGGCGTCGCGGTCGGCGATGTCGCCGCCGGCGGGGACGTAGAAATTGTGCAGGTCCAATGGGCCGGAGGGCAGCGCGAGCGTGACGCCCACATGGCGGCAATCGCCCTTCAGGCACCAATCCGGATCCTCGCCGCGCACGGTGAAGGGAATGCGCGAGAGCACGGCGACGCCGTTATAGCCCTTCATCCCGCGCGCGATGACGTGATCGAAGCCGAGTGCCCGGATGCCCTCATGCGGGAAGAGTTCATCCGGGCACTTCGTCTCCTGCAGGCAAATGACGTCGGGCCGGAGTGCCGCGTCGAGATCGGCCAGCAGAGGCAGCCGCAGGCGGACGGAATTGATGTTCCAGGTGGCGATGCGCAGCGCGGACAAGGGCGAAACTCGCTGATCGTGAGCCCCTTCTCTGCCGCGCCGCGCCGGCTTTGGGAAGTCAGGCCGCGGGTTCGACCTTGTCCTGCGTCTTCGTCTCGAAGTCGCTGGCGTCATGGCGTTCGCGCAGCTGGCCCTCGGGCTCGCCCACCATCCGGTTCACCATGCGGCCGCGCAGCACGGCGGGGCGCGCATGGATCTGGTCGGCCCAGCGGAGCACGTTCTTGTATTCATGCACCGAGAGGAACTCGGCCGCGCCATAGGACCAGCCCTTCACCAGCCCGCCATACCAGGGCCAGACGGCGATGTCGGCGATGGTGTAGTCGGGGCCGGCCAAATATTCGCTCTCGCCCAGGCGGCGGTCCAGCACGTCGAGCTGGCGCTTCACCTCCATGGCGAAGCGGTCGATCGGGTATTCCTGCTTGGTCGGCGCATAGGCGTAGAAATGCCCGAAGCCGCCGCCGAGATAGGGCGCGCTGCCCATCTGCCAGAACAGCCAGGAGAGGCATTCCGCGCGGGCGGCGGTTTCCGTCGGCAGGAATTCGCCGAATTTCTCGGCGAGATGCATCAGGATGGCGCCGGATTCAAACACGCGGATGGGCTTGGGGCCGCTGCGGTCCAGCAGCGCCGGAATCTTGGAGTTGGGATTCACCGCGACGAAGCCGCTGCCGAACTGGTCGCCCTCGCTGATGCGGATCAGCCAGGCGTCGTATTCGGCGCCCTTGTGGCCGCGCGCCAGCAACTCCTCCAGCATCACCGTCACCTTCACGCCATTGGGCGTGCCGAGCGAGTAGAGCTGGAGCGGATGCTTGCCCACCGGCAGCTCCTTCTCATGCGTTGCCCCCGCGATGGGGCGGTTGATGTTGGCGAAGCGGCCGCCATTGGCCTTCACCCAGGTCCAGACCTTGGGGGGGGTGTATTCGGGGGCGTCGGTCATGCAGGGGCTCCATTGCGATGGGCGTCCATGTGGGGAGGCGACGGCGTCATGTCACCTCGGGTGCCGCATCCGCGCGCGCGAAGCGGATCACCACGCGCAGCCCGCCCTCCGGCGGGGAACCCACCTCCAGCTGCGCACCCGCATTCTGCCGCAGCGATTCGACGATGAGTGAGCCGAGCCGGCCGGAGGTGGGCCACTCCATCCCCTCCGGCAGGCCGATTCCGTCATCGGCGATCAGGATCCGGCAGCCCGTCTCATCCACCAGGCTGTGGAGCGTGATCATGCCCTTCTCGCGCCCGACGAAGGCGTGCTTCAGGGCATTGGTCAGCACCTCGTTCACCACGAGGCCCGTGGGCATCGCCACATTGATCGAGACCGGCCAGGTGTCCACCTTGAGGTCGAGGCGGATGCCCTCCACCGCATGCGCCTGCATGACGGAGGAGGCGATCTGGCTGAGATAGGTGCCGAGGTCCACGCTCTCCGCCGGCTGGTCGCTGGAGAGGGAACGGTAGAGCAGCGCCAGCGCGCCGACGCGGCCGGCGAGGCGGCTGAAGGATTCCTCCGCCTCGTCATCCGTGGCGTTGCGGCTCTCCATCCGGATCAGGGCCGCGATCATCTGGAGGTTGTTCTTCACGCGGTGCTGCAATTCGCGCAGCAGCACGTCCTTCTCCTCGACCCGCCGCTCGAAGGCCTCGATGTCGGCGTGGCTGCGCTGCTTGATGGCGGCGAGGGCGACCAGCCGGAACAGCGCCCTGCCATTCTCGTCATGGATGATGTTCGACCAGGCATCCACGGTGATGCCGTCCTCGCGCTCGATGCGGAAGGTGCCGAGATGGTCCTCGCCCGCGATGATGGCGTCGCTGAGCTTGCGGTCATCGCCGGTCGCGCTCGCGATGGCCTTGAGGTCGCTCCAGGGTCGGTTCAACAGCTCGGCCGGCTGCTGGTCGGAGAGGCGCTCGAACTCCAGATTGGCGTAGGTCACGCGCTCGACCGGCTGCAGCTCCGCGACCGCGATGGCGAAGGGGATGTTGTCGAGGAACTGCTTGAACCTGTCGCTGTCGAGCGCCGCTGCGAGATCCGGGCTGTCGAGGAGGTCCGTCAAGGGCTTGGGCTTGGGGTCATCCGTGGTCATGCGGGAACTTTCGGGGGGCGGGCCATGTGCTCGCGACCAGAAAAGCGCGAAACCCGGCAGGCATGGAAGGGGCGGGCCGGAGGCAGCACGTCACCGCCCGGAGCATAGCACGTGGGCAGCCGCGGGGCGCGAAAACTTGACCGCCGGCGATCCATGCCCCGGCTCGGAGGCCCCTACCCCCGCAGGTGGCAGGAGACCCAATGCCCGGGCGTCACCTCGCGCAGCTCCGGCACCTCGCCGCGGCACTGGCCGGCATTGGCGATGGGGCAGCGCGTGTGGAAATGGCAGCCCGAGGGCGGGCGCAGCGGGCTCGGCACATCGCCCTTCAGCATGATCCGCTGGCGCTTCACCGTGGGGTCCGGGATGGGCACGGCGGAAAGCAGCGCCTCGGTGTAGGGGTGCAGCGGGTTGGTGTAGAGGTCCCGCGCCGAGGCGATCTCGACGATGCGGCCGAGATACATGACGGCGACACGATCGCTGATGTGCTCGACCACCGAAAGATCATGCGCGATGAAGAGGAAGGTGAGGCCGAACTTCTCCTGCAAATCCTCCAGCAGGTTCACCACCTGCGCCTGGATCGAGACGTCGAGCGCACTGACCGGCTCGTCGCAGATGACGAGCTTGGGCTTGACCGCGAGAGCGCGCGCGATGCCGATGCGCTGGCGCTGACCGCCCGAGAATTCATGCGGAAAGCGGCGCATGTGGTCGGCGTTCAGGCCCACCGTCTCCAGCAGCTCCACCACGCGATCCTCACGCTCCCGCGCGGTCTTGGCGAGTTTGTGGATGATCAGCGCCTCGGCGATGATGCTGCCCACCGTCATGCGCGGATTGAGCGAGGCGAAGGGATCTTGGAAGATGATCTGCATGTCCCGGCGCAGCGTGCCGAGATGCTCATTGTCCAGCGCGGTCACGTCGCGGCCTTCGAAGGTCACGTCGCCGGAGGTGGGTTCGATCAGGCGCAGGATGAGGCGGCCGGTGGTGGATTTGCCGCAGCCGGATTCACCCACCAGGCCCAGCGTCTCCCCGGCCTGAAGGTCGAAGGTGACGCCGCTGACGGCATGCACATGATCCACCGTGCGGCGCAGCAGGCCGCCCTTTACGGGGAAGCGCTTCACCAGTTTCTTCACGCTGAGGAGAGGCTGGGTCATGTCGCTCATGCCAGGATGCAGGCCACTTTATGCCCCGGCGCCACTTCCCGCAGCGACGGCTCGGCCTCGGTGCAGGCGGGCTGGGCGAAGCGGCAGCGCGCGGCGAAGCGGCAGCCCACGGGCGGGTTGAGCAGGCTCGGCACCGAGCCCGGGATGGCCTCCAGCCGCGTATGCGTGGTGGCGGCGAGGTCAATGCGCGGGATCGAGCGGATCAGCCCTTGCGTGTAGGGGTGGCGCGGGTTGGCAAACAGGTTCTCCACCGTCGCATCCTCGACCACCTTGCCGGCATACATGACGATGACGCGCTGCGCGGTCTCCGCCACCACGCCCATCGCGTGGGTGATGAGCAGGATGGACATGCCGAGGCGCTGCTTCATCTCGTTCATCAATTCCAGGATCTGCGCCTGGATGGTGACGTCGAGCGCCGTGGTGGGCTCATCGGCGATGAGCAGCTTCGGGTTGCAGGAGAGCGCCATGGCGATCATCACGCGCTGCCGCATGCCGCCCGAGAACTGGTGCGGATAATCATGCACCCGCTTCGTCGCGTTGGGGATCTGCACCAGCGAGAGCATCTCCGCCGCGCGGTCGAAGGCAGCGCGCTTGGACAGGCCCTCATGGTGGCGCACCGTCTCGGCGATCTGCTGGCCCACGGTATAGACCGGGTTCAGCGAGGTCATCGGCTCCTGGAAGACGATGCCGATCTGCTTGGAGCGGATGGCGCGCATCTCCTCCATCGCCATCGGCACCAGGTCCCGCCCCTCGAAGAGGATTTTCCCCGCCATGATACGGCCCGGCGGCATGGCGATGAGCTTCAACACCGTCATCGCCGTGACCGTCTTGCCGCAGCCACTCTCGCCCACGATGGAGACGGTCTCGCCGCGATTGACGGAGATGTCCACGCCATCCACGGCGCGGACCATGCCGTCATCCGTCTTGAAGTGGACTTTCAGGCCCGAGATGTCGAGCAGCGGGGCTTCGCTCACTGAACGCGCCTCGGATCGAGCGCGTCTCTCAGGCCATCGCCCACGAAATTGATGGTCAGCACCGTCAGGAAGATGGCGAGGCCGGGGAAGATCGCCCAATGCGGGGCAAAGTCCAGGTTGTCTTTCGCGTCGAACAGCAGGCGGCCCCAGGTGGGCGTGTCCGGCGGGAAACCCAGGCCGAGGAAGGAGAGGGTGGATTCCGCCAGGATCGCGCCCGCCACGTCAATGGAGGCGGCGACGATCACCGGCCCCAGCGCATTGGGCAGGATGTGCTGCACCACGATCCGCGCGCGGGAGGCGCCGAGCGCGCGGGCGGCTTCCACGAATTCCTTCTCACGCAGGGAAAAGAATTGCGCGCGCACCAGGCGGGCCACCTGCATCCAGTTGAACAGGCCGATCACGGCCACGATCATGATGAAGACGCCCAACTCCTGCCCCACCACCTCGGCCAGCGCGTCACGAAACAGGTAGATGATGAGCAGCAGCAGCGGCAGCTGCGGCAGCGAGAGAAACAGGTCCGTCACCCACATCAGCGCCACATCCACCGGCCCCTTGGACATGCCGGCGATGGCGCCCACCAGCACGCCGACGGTGACGGCCACACCCATGGCCGCGAAGCCCACGGCCAGCGAAATCCGCCCGCCATAGAGCACGCGCGCCAGCAGATCCTGCCCCAGATCATCCGTGCCGAAGGGGTGCTCCATGGACGGCCCCTGGAGACGCGCGGTGAAATCAATCTCGTCAATCGGCACGGTCCAGATGAAGGGGCCGAAGAGAACGGCCAGGATCATCATGGACAGCACCACGGCGCTGCCGACCGCGAGCTTGTGCTTGCGGAAACGGCGCCACGCCTCGCGCCCGGGGGTTACCGGGGCGCGGCGAACGATCCCGGCGGACCCGGCGCTAGCTGTAGCTGATGCGGGGGTCGAGCCAGCCATAGATCACATCCGCGAGCAGGTTGAAGAAGATGACGAGGCAGGCGAAGACGAAGGTCACCGCCATGATCACCGGCGTGTCATTGGCCAGCACCGCCGAGATCAGCAGCGAGCCGATGCCGGGGACGCGGAAGATCTGCTCCGTCACGATGGCGCCGCCGAACACCGCCGGCATCTGCAGCGCCACCAGCGTCACCACGGGGATCAGCGCGTTGCGCACCACATGCCGGTTGATCACCCGCCGCTCCGGGATGCCCTTGGCGCGCGCCGTCGTCACATAGTCCAGCCGCACGACGTCGAGCACGGCGGAGCGCACGAAGCGCGTCCAGGCCGCCCCCTGGAACAGCCCCAGCACGGCGATGGGCATGATGGATTGCTTGATGTGCTGCCACCACCATTCCCAGCCGCTGGCGTCGATCTGCGCCCGATAGACGAAGGGCAGCCAGTCCAGGTGGATGGAAAACAGCATGATCAGCAGCAGCCCGGTGAAGAAGGTGGGCAGCGAGAAACCGACGAAGGCGAGCGTGTTCGCCACCTGGTCGAAGATGGAATAGGGCCGCGTCGCCGCCATGATGCCGACCGGCAGCGCAATGGCGAGTGCCAGGATCTGCGAGGCGCCGATCACCACCAGCGTCACCGGCAGGCGTTGCAGGATCAGCTGGTCCACATCCACCCGGCTGACGAAGGAGAAGCCCCATTCGCCCTGGAACATGGCCGTGAGCCAGCGGAAATACCGGATATGCACGGGGTCATCGATGCCGAGGCTGGCGCGGAGCGCCAGGCGCACCTCGGGCGGAATGGCCGGGTTGGTGGCCAGCTCCTCGAAGGGATCACCCGGCGCCAGCGCCAGCACGGTGAACAGGATCACGCTGATCCCGAGCAAGCTCGGGATCGCGATCAACAGGCGGCGAAGAAGGTATTGAGCCACGAGAGGATCAGGTCTCGCGCCACCAATCCTGCAGCGCCCAGAAGGTGCCATCCCAGCCGCTCAGCACATGGCGCAGGTTGTTCACGCTGCCGCTGACCGTGGGGCGCTTCACCAGCGGGATGATGTGGTTGCTGCCGACGATCAGGTCATTCATGCGGATGAAAAGCGCGGCCCGCTTGACCGGGTCGATCTCGCTCTCGGCCGCGCGGAAGGCCGCGTCATACTCGTCATTCTTCCAGCGGACGATGTTGCGGCCCTGCCAGGAATTGGCCTTGGTGGACATTTCCCAGGAGACGTACTGGTTCATGAAGCGCTGCGGGTCCGCCTGCGGCATCGTGGTCGTGTACATCTGCATGTCGGCGTAGAACTTGGTGAAGGTGTCCGGGTTCGCGACATCCGAGGAGAAGAACACCGAGGCCGTGACCGACTTCAGCTCGAGGTCAATGCCGGCCCGCTGCGCCGCCTGCTTGTAGATCGCCTGGGTGCGCTGGCGCGGCGCATTGACCGAGGTCTGGTAGACGAAGCGCAGCCGCACATTGTTCTTGGCGCGGATGCCATCCCGCCCGCGCACCCAGCCGGCCGCGTCCAGGATCTCGTTCGCGCGGGCGATGTTGAACTCCCAGCGCATATTGGGCGAGGTGAAGCGCGGCGGGTTGTTCAGGAAGTTCGCCGTCGCCGGGCCGCCACGACCATAGATGAACTGCTCGAGCGCGTTGCGGTCAATCAGCATGGCCATCGCCTGGCGCACCGCGGGGTCGGAGAAGGCCGGGTGCTGCGTGCTGATATGCGAGCGCTCGCCGTCAATCTCGCGGCTGGGGTCGGTGACGTTGAGCTGCACGAACTCGATGCCGCCGCTCTCCACGATGTTCACCTTGCCGCGATTGGCGGCTTCCAGGCGCTTCAGCAGGTCATCCTCGACCTGGAGGTTCCAGGCATAGTCGAAATCGCCCGTCTGCAGCACGGCGCGCGCGGCGGAGACCGCATCGCCGCCGCCCTTCACTTCGAGCGTGTCGAAGAAGGGGCGGTTGTTCATGTGGTAATTGGGGTTCAGCTCGGCGCGCAGCGTGTCACCCGGCAGGAAGCTGCTGAAGCGATAGGCGCCGGTGCCGACGGGCCGCAGATTGGTGGGCGCATCGCGCGAATTGGGGCCGTTGAAGGCCTGGAACAGATGCTTCGGGATCATCTGGCCGGTGGCGGCCACGAAGGCATCGGCCCAGAAGGGCGTCGGCTGGGTGAATTCCACCCGCACCGTGTGGTCATCCACCTTCACCACATTCACATCGCGGTAGCTGCCCGATGTGACGGCGGCGACGGCCGGATTGCGCGAGTATTCCCAGTTGAACACCACGTCATCGGCCGAGAAATCCTGGCCGTCATGCCACTTCACGCCGCGCTTCAGCTTCCAGGTGACGGAACGGCCATCGGCCCGCAGGCCGCCATTCTCGATCGAGGGAATCTCGGCCGCCAGCACGGGATGCAGCGAGCCATCGGCGGCCCAGCCGGCCAGCGGCTCGTAGAAGACGCGGCTCGCATCCTGGTTCGTGGTGCCCACGGCGAAATGCGGGTTGAGCAGGGTGGAAGCCTGCCAATACAGGACCTTGAGCGGGCCGCCGCCGCCGCGCCGCGTCGGGCGATAGACGGGCATGTTGCCCTGGGCCTGGGCCGAACCGGCGCCAGAAATCGCCAGCAGCTGCGTCGCCATCGGCGCCGTCAGGCCAAGTGCTGCCATGCGCCGGACGAAGCCGCGACGCGAGAGGCTGCCATTCTTCACGCGCCCGATCATCTGGCGCAGATCATCTTCACCCATGCTCATTCTCCCAGCCCTGACGGGTCGCATTCCTGAACCACATATTACCGGATCACATAGCAGGGTTGCGCGTGAAATCGAGCCCCATCGCGCCAGGATTGCCCGAGGCCGCGCCACACCTGCCCAAGCCTCGGGCTGGGACGAGGTGATTCATCGCGCCGTCGGGCCGTTCGGCGAGCCTCCGACGCCCGCTCCGTCCTCGGGATGGCCCAGTTCCTGCGCGACCAGGCTCGCCCAATAGGCGACGCCCAGCGGGATCGTCGCGTCATTGAAGTCGAAGAGCGGCGTGTGCAGCGCGGGCGAGCTGCCATCCGGCGCGCCGCCGCCGATGGACATGAAGGCGCCTGGCCGCTGCTCCAGCATCAGCGCGAAATCCTCGGCGCCGGTGCTGGGGTCAGGGTTCGGGTCCACCGCTTCGGCGCCGACCACGGCAGCGGCGGCGGCATAGGCGACCTTGGTCTGCTCGGGGTTGTTCACGGTGGCCGGGACGCCGCGGCGATACTCGACCTCGGCCGTGCAGCCATGGGCGGCGGCCAGGCCGTGTGCCAGTTCGCCGATGCGGCGCTCCAGAAGGTCCCGCACGGCCGGCGTGTAGCTGCGCGCCGTGCCGCTGATGGTGAGCTCGGCCGGCATCACATTTGCGCCGATGTGGGAGCCGCCGCTGATCGCGCCCACGCTCAGCACCGCCGCATCCTTCGCCGCCACGTTGCGGCCAATGATGGTCTGCAGGGCGAGCACGAAATGCGCCTGCACGATGGTGATGTCGGTCGCCAGATGCGGCGTGGAGCCGCCATGGCCGCCGGTGCCACGGAAGATCACCGTGAAGCGGTCCGCCGCCGCCATGGTGGGGCCGGGGCGGATGGCAAAGTGCCCGGCCGGGCGGCGCGGGGCGTTGTGCAGGCCGTAGATGGCATCGCAGGGGAAGCGCTCGAACAACCCATCGGCCAGCATGGCACGGGCGCCGCCGCGGCCCTCCTCGGCCGGCTGGAAGATCAGGTGGACGGTGCCGGCGAAGTCACGATTCTCGGAAAGCCAGCGCGCGGCACCCAGCAGCATCGTCGTGTGCCCGTCATGGCCGCAGGCATGCATCACGCCGGGGTTCTTCGACGCATAGGGCAAGCCGGTTTGCTCGGGGATGGGCAGGGCGTCCATGTCTGCGCGCAGGCCGATGACGCGCTGGCCCGGCTTCGTCCCCCGGATGGTGCCGACCACGCCGAGCTGGCCCACGCCCTCCGTCACCTCCACGCCCCATTCGCGCAGATGGCGCGCGACGAGGCCCGCGGTCCGCACCTCCTCCATGCCGAGCTCGGGATGGGCGTGGATGTCCTGGCGGATCGCCGCCAACTCCGGCTGCCAGGCCTGGACCGCCTCGATGATGTGCCTGCTCATGCCAATTCCTCTCGCCATGCCGGAAGGGGGATGATCCATCCGGCGCGCGGGAAGGTCCAGCCGGCTCAGACCGGGTGGGGCGTCCGCACGCCGGAGCGGGCCGAAAGGTAGCGCAGCTGCGCGTCATGGTTGGTGGTGGGGCAGAGCATCAGCCCGGTGAAGAAGATCCGCGCCAGGCGCTCCTCCCCGCGCGCGACGGGGCCGGTGTCGAACTCGACCACCAGGTCGCCCGCGTGGCAGGCGGGGATGTCAATGCGGATGGGGCGCCCCTGCCCGGCCGGCAGCTCCTCGGCGAGCCAGGGCCCGGGCGCTTCCTCGGGCCGCCGCACGCGCAGCCGCACCAGGGCCGCCGCATGGGCCGGGGCCGTGATCTCGATCGTGAGGATGAGGCCCTCTGGCGCGGGCTCGACCAGCGGCAGGCGCAGCGCGACCGGCCCGCCGGTGGCGCCGATGCCCCAGCGACCCTGCATCAGCCAGCCCTCGCCCTCGCAGAGCAGCTGGTGCAGCAGGTGGCCCGGCGGCATCAGCGCGGGCAGGTCGGGCACCACCGGCTCCTCGAAGCCGATGCGCTCGCCCATCGGGAAGAAGAGGCGCCAGGCGGGCTCCGGCAGGGTGGGTGCGGTGGCGGAGAGCGTCGCGATCAGGCCCTCGGCCACCTCGCGCCAGCTGCGGATGCGGACCCGCTCGGGGATCGCGGCCTCCAGCCGCTCGCGCAGCGCCGGGTCGCGAATCAGCTTCCAGGCGAGGTCGGCGAGCTCAGGCTCGCTTTGCGGCGAGAAATACTGCGCGGCGGCGCCGCCCGCCTCGCGCAGGCTGGTGTGGTCGGGCGTCAGCGGGATCTTGCCATGGGCCAGCGCCTCGGTGACCGGCAGGCCCCAGCCCTCGTAGAAGCTGTTGAAGACGGTGAAGAGGCAGCGTCCATAGAGCTCGGCCAGCAGCGCGTCGCCCACATCCTGGAGGTGGATCACGCGGCGGCGCAGCTCCGGCGCCGCTTCCAGCAAATGCAGCACGGGGTCGGCCTGGAAGCCGGGCCGGCCGACGAGCACGAGATCGGGGATCACGGCGTCGCCATGGCGGCGCAGCAGCGTGAGCCAGGCATGCAGCAGCAGGGCGTGGTTCTTGCGCGATTCGATGGTCGCGACGCAGAGCACGAAGGGGCGGCCCTCGCGCAGGCGCTCGGGCAGTTCCGGCGGCGCCGTCTCGGGCAGCGGCGGGAAGCGGGCATCGAGCGGCATGATGCCCACGGGAATGTCGAGATGCGGCAGCAGCCTTCGCTGCCAGAGCCGGAAATCCTGCGCCGAGCAGGCGCTGATCGCCACCGCCCGGTCCATCTGCAGGCAGAGGCCGAGGAAATGCTCGGTGAAGCTGCGGGTCAGCCGCGTCTCGCAATGCTCCGGCGTGGCGAGGGGGATCGCGTCGTAGAACAGCACGCAGACCAGGACATGATGGGCCTGGCGCACCTCCCGCAGACGGCGGAGCTGCACCGGGTTGCGCCCGGTGAGGCCGAGGGCCAACAGCCGGTCGCCCGCGTGGAAGGCGAAAGGCGGCGCCTCATCCAAGGCGGCGGCCTCGGCCTCCCGCAGGGCGACCCAGGCGGGCTCGTCGTTGGGCCCGCCCTGCCTTCCGCCCTGGATCAGCGCCAGCAGCAGGGATGTCGGGAACTGGATGAAGCGCCCCTGCGCGGCGGAAAAGGCCGTGACCTCAAAGAGCGGCTCCTGCCCGGGGGCGAGGCCGGCGTCGAGCAGCGCCATCTGCACGCGGGCGACGCCCATCGGCGCGCGGTAGAATCGCAGGAACTCCAGCAGGTCGGTCAGGTCCACCACGAAGCGGGGCATGGCAGCGCCCTCAGCCGCGCGGCTCAGCGCCGCCCATAGGTGTCCTCCAGGCGGACGATGTCATCCTCACCGAGATAGGAGCCGACCTGCACCTCGATCAGTGCCAGCGGGATCATGCCCGGATTCTCCAGGCGATGGACGCAGCCGAGCGGCAGGTAGACCGACTGGTTCTCCGAGAGCAGCAGGCTCTCGGCGTCGCGCTGGACGCGCGCGGTGCCCTTCACCACCACCCAATGCTCGGCGCGGTGGTGGTGCTTCTGCAGCGAGAGCCGCCCCCCGGGGCGGACCACGATCTGCTTCACCTGGAAGCGGTCGCCCATGATGAGGCCCTCGTAATGGCCCCAGGGGCGGTACATGCGGCGATGCTCGCTGGCCTGCTTCAGGCCGCGCGCCTTCAGCTGCTCGACGATCTTCTTCACGTCCTGCGCGCGGGAGCGCGGCATGGCGAGGACGGCGTCATCCGTCACCACCACCACCACATCCTTCAGGCCCAGTACCGCCGTCAGCATGCCTTCCGAGCGCACATAGGATCCCTCGACATCCAGCAGCTCGACCGGGCCCTTCACGGCATTGCCGGAGGCATCCCGGGGCGTCGCCTCCCACAGCGCGTCCCAGCTGCCGACATCGCTCCAGCCGAGATCGGCCGGCACCACCGCGGCGTGGCGCGTGCGCTCCATCACGGCGTAGTCAATGGAGATGGCGGGCGCCTCGCGGAAGGCCTCGGCGCCGAGGCGGATGAAATCGAGGTCGCGCGCGGCGCCGTCCAGCGCGGCCCGGGCGGCGGCCAGCACGGCGGGCGCATGCTCGCGCAGCTCGGCGATCAGCGTACCGGCGGTGGCCACGAACATGCCGCTGTTCCAGACATGGCGCCCACCCGCGACCAGGCGCTCGGCGGCCGCGAGGTCGGGCTTCTCGGTGAAGCTCTTCACCGCCTGCACGCCGGGCACATCGGCCAGCGCCTCGCCCAGCTCGATGTAGCCGAAGCCGGTCTGCGGCTCGGTCGGGCGCATGCCGAAGGTGACGATGCGGCCGCCGCGCGCTGCCGCCGCCGCGAGGTTCAGCGAGGCGTGCAGCGCTGGCACGTCATTGATCGCGGCATCGGCCGCCATGATCCAGAGCACCGCGTCGGGCTGCGTCTCCGCCACCAGCAGGGCCGCGACGGCGATGGCCGGCGCGCTGTTGCGCCCCTCCGGCTCCAGCACGATCTGCGGGCCGGTCAGCCCGGTGTCGCGCAGCTGTTCCGCGACCAGGAAGCGATGCGCCTCGCCCACCACCACCACCGGCGGCGCGAAGCCCGGGCCGGTCGCCCGCAGCGCCGTCTCCTGGACCATGCTCTGCTTCGAGAGCAGCGGCCAGAACTGCTTGGGGTTCGATTCGCGAGAGAGAGGCCAGAGGCGGCTGCCCGTGCCGCCGGAGAGAATGACGGGAACGATGTCGGGAACGCTCATGTCTGACCTTTCAGCAACATCCAGGAGGAATAGAACGAAAACCCGGTGATTTCATGGCACCCTTGTCGCGTTGCCGCCCGAAAGGCAAGTTGTCGCCCATGAAGGTGCTTCCCCCCCGGGTCTGGATGGACGGCTTCCCCCTGACCCTCTCGCACGGGACCGGCATCACGACCTATGCGCGCGGCCACGCGGCCACCCTGCGCCGGCTCGGCGTCACCCTTGGCATGCTCTATGGCCGCCCGCTGCCCGGCATCGCCGACCCCGCGGAGCGCGAGGTGCGCTTCTTCGACGCGCGCGTCCTGCCCGGCCGGCCGCTGCACCAGCGTTTCCTCGGCCTCCTGCGCGACCCCCGCGGGCCCATGGCGCAGCAGATCCCCCTCTCGCGCATGGTGGACACGGCCGCCACCTCCGCCATCACCTACGAGACCTTCGCGACCGCCAACCTGCCCGATGTGGACGAGCTGTGGAACGCGGATGACGCCTTCGGGCGCGCGCAACTGCATTTCGCCGTCCGCCGGAGCCTGATGACGCTGCGCGCGCCGCGTCCGCCCGCGCTGATGCACTGGACGCATACCCACCCGCTGCGCCTCGCCGGCACGCGCAACATCTACACCGTGCACGACCTGATCCCGCTGCGGCTGCCCTGGGCCACGCTGGACTTCAAGGCGAACTGGCTGAACACGGTCCGTCGCCTGGCCGCGCAGGCGGACCACATCGTGACCGTCTCCGAGCATGCGCGGCAGGACCTGATCCAGCAGATCGGCATCCCGGAGGAGCGCGTCACCAACACCTACCAGCCGGTCTTCCCGCCCCTCTTCGACATGGATGAGGCGATGTCGGTGGCGCGCCTCCGGCGGGCCCACCAGCTTGAGCCGCGCCGCTACTTCCTGTTCCTCTCGCGGGTCGAGCCGCGCAAGAACCTGGCGCGCATGCTGGACGCCTATATCGCCTCCGGCTCGCAGACGCCCTTCATCATCGTCGGCGGCATGGCGCATCACGGCAAGCAGGAGCTGCGCCTGCTGACCGAGGCGGGCGGCACCCGCTCGCCCGATGGGCGCATCCGCTACCTGGGCTATGTGCCGCAGATCGACGTGGAAATCCTGGTGCGGCACGCACGCGCCCTCTGCTTCGCCTCGCTCTACGAAGGCTTCGGCCTCCCGGCGGTCGAGGCGATGCGGGCGGGGACGGCGGTGCTGACCTCCAACACCTCCTGCATGCCGGAGGTGGTGGCCGATGCGGCGCTGACCGTGACACCGACCGACACCCGCGCCCTCACCCAGGCCATCCAGGCGCTGGACGACAATGACGATCTGCGCCACGGCCTGGAGGCGGCGGGGCCGGCGCGGGCCGCCTTCTTCAGCCCCGAACGCTATGCCGAGCGGCTGCGCGCCCTCTACACCCGGCTTCGCGTCATGCCCGATGCAGACGGCGCATGATCACGCTCGGCGAATTGCTGCACGGCACCGACGAGGATTTCGTGGTCAATCTCTATCTGGCCACGCTGGGTCGCTGGCCGGACGAGATGGGCTTCACCCACCATCTCGGCCTCATCGCGGGCAAGCCCGAGGCCCGGGCCGGCCTGGTGCAGGGGCTGCTGAATTCGGAAGAGGCGCGGCAGCGTCGCCCGGCCATCCACCCCGACCCAGAGCCGGTTCCGGCCGAGCAGGCGCTGGCCGCGCAACTCAGGCTGCGGACGCAGGTGCTGTACGCGGCGCTCACCGAGCGGCGGCCTCCCTCGACCGAGGCGCAACCCTCCGCGCTGGCCGGCGAGATCCTGGCGCTGGGCACGGCGCTGGACGGGCTGCGGGCCGAACTGAGTGAGCGCATCGCGGCGCTGGAGGCCGCGCTGGCCGGCCGGGTGCCAACCGCGCCCAACCTCTCGCCCGCCATCTCGCTCGATTACGTGAATGACCTGGTGGAGGCGGCCCAGGCGCCGCTGCTGCGCCGCATCCGGGCGCTGGAACTGCGCCTCATCGAGCAGGGCGACGTTCCTAGAGCATGATCCGCTGAGGTGGAATCACCGAAGCGGTGAATCATCCTCTCAGCAAGGCCTACCGGCAGTTGAGGATCCGCAGGTCATAGACCGGGTGCTCGAACATGTTCACGGCCGGCGCATCGGCGAAGAGCCAGCCGCGGAACAGCGGGCCGGTGGCCGCGCCCACCCGCTCATCGCTCACCTCGAGCCAGGCCGCCGCATCGGGCACCTCATCGGCCGGGCGGGCATGGCAGGCGCGCAGCGTGATGGTGAGCGTGCCGAAGCGGGTCGGCTCGCCCACCGTGGCGCGCAGCGTGGCGACGCGGGCATTCACCTTGTCGAGCGCCTGGATCTCGCCCACGCGGCGGGGCACCCATTCCTGCGCGGCGGCGGGCAACGGTGCGGCGAAGGCCAATAACAGGGCGAGGTGGCGCGCGCTCATCGCCGGCGCGGGCTCGGCAAAGTGGCGATGATCTCGGCCAGGATGGCCCGCATCGCCGCCTCGTCCACGCCCATCAGCACGGCGTCCTCGAAGGTGTCGCGCAGGATCTGGGCGGCCTCGGCGTGGTTCTCCTGCAGCACCTTCACCTTCTCGCGGCAGGAAATGGGCTGGCCGTCGCTGCCCGGCCAGAGGACGGGCGGCGCGCTCATCGCGGCGCCGCGGGCGCGGCCTCGGCATTGCCGCCGCTGTTCATCTGCGTGACCGAGAAGATGAAGCGGCCGAGCAGGCTCTCCAGGCTGACGGAGCCCTGGGTCTCGGTGATGCGGCCGCCATCGGCCAGCAGCCGGTCCGCACCGCCCGGCACGATCGAGACGTATTTGCCGCCCAACAACCCCTCGGAGGTCACTTCGGCCGAGGAATCCGTGGGCAGGCCAAGGTCGCGGCGCACGCGCAGCGTCACGACGGCCTGGAAGCTGCGCGGATCAATCCGCAGGTCGCTGACGGAGCCGACCTTCACACCGCCGATCTTCACATCGGCGCCCGGGTTCAACCCGTCCACGCGGTCGAACTCGGCGGTCAGCGCGATGCCGGCCGTCTGCGGCGTTCGGCCGCCATGCAGGATGGCATAGACCAGGAAGACCCCGGCGCAGACCAGGACCATGGCACCGGTCAGCACCTCGGCGAGGCTGCGGCCCTTCATGCGATCAGCTTTTTCATGCGGCGAGAGATGGCCTGTCAGCCGCCCGGCGTCCAGGCCTCATAATCACCGCCGGTCACGCGGCGCTGGCCGCCGGCGTAATCATGGCCCTTCGGGCGCCAGGCGCCGGGCGTGCCGGTGAGGTTGGGCTGGTGCGGCTTCTGCCAGGGATGGCGGGGGCCGGCGAGCGGCGCCTCCGTCGTATGGTGCAGCCAGGCATGCCATTCGGGCGGCACCACCGAGGAATCCAGCCCACGGGCCAGCGCCACCGTCCGCCGGGTGCGACCATAGACCGGATCGGGCTTCCGCGACTCGTAATAGGTGTTGCCGGCTTCGTCCCGGCCGGCCTTGCGGCTGGTCAGGCGGGTGAGGAAAAGCTGGATCGTGGACATGCTGCATCTTCCCACAATTCGAGGCTGCGGCAAAGCACCGCGCCCCCAGCCGCGGCATGGGAGTTTTCCACAAGATGTTGTGGCCCGTTCCCGTTCTGGCCACATCATGCGGCTTCCCGCGGGGCGGGGTGCGGGCTAGGCTCCGCCACATGGCACATACCCCCGGGGCACGCATCGCAGGAAGCTTGTGGGAAGGGGTCGCGCTCAGGCGCACCCGGATTGGCGCGGACCCCGACGCGCCGCCCCGGGCCGTCGCCCTGCCGGAATCCTGGGAGGATGACGCGGCTGCGGCGCTCGCCGCCCTGGCGCCCGGCCAGGCGCCCATCGCGCTGCCCCGCATCGCCGAGGCCTGGATCGCCCGCGCGCTCAAATCGGGTGAGAAGGCCGGGCTGATCACGAAGGCCGAGGCGCCGCATCTGGCCGAGGGCTGGCGCGCCCTGTTGCTGACCCGGCGCGGCGCCCCCGGCGCGGAATCCTGGCGCGGCGACGCCAAGGCCGAGCCGCGCTTCGTCCTCAACCTGCCCGCCTTCCTCGAGCCCGAGGGCGGCCTCGACCTCGAAGGCTATGCCGAGGCCTGCGCGCTGGCCGTGGTGTTCCTCGACGCCACGACGGGCGGCAAGGCGACCAAGCTGCGCCTGGGCTTCGCCGATCTGGCGGGCCTCCTGGCCGGGCTGGGCATTGCCTATGACAGCGCCGAAGCGCGCGAGGTCGCGGCCGGGATCGCGGCGCTGACGCGCGGCGCGGCCGAGGCGCAGAGCGGCCGCATGGCCGAGCGCCTGGGTGCCCGCGAGCCGATCGCGCTGATCTGGCCCGAGCCGCCTTCCCGCACCCCCGTCCCGGGCCTCGCAGCCGCCGCCCGCGCCGCACTGGACGCCGCGATGGCCTCGCCCGGGCTGCGCCATCAGGCCTTGGTGGCGCTCGCCCCCGCCGATGGGGCCGAGGCGCTGCTGGGCGCCGAGACCGCCGGCATCGCCCCCGCCCCCGGCGCCACCCGCGCGGTGGAGACGCCGACCGGCGTGGTGGATGTGCCGACGCGCGCCGCGATGCGCGCGCCGCAATTCCGCGTGGCGGCGCTGCTCGGCCCGGTCAGCCAGGCCTCGCGCCGGGCGATGCTGGCCGCGGTCACGCCCTTCCTGCATGCGGCCCCGCCGGCACCCGTGGCCCTGCCCGCGGCACCGCGTCCCGCCCCCGCGCCTCGCCCGGCGCTGCGCCGGCAATCGGGGCAGACCTTGCATGTCAGCATCGGCGGCCATCGCGTGGCGCTGCGCACCGCCGAGGAAGATGGCGCGCTGCGCGAGATCGCCTTCAGCCTCGCCAAGGAAGGGGCGGCCTATCGCAGCCTGATGGACGCCTTCGCCCAGGCGGTCTCGGCCGGGCTCGCGCGTGGCGTGCCGCTGGCGGATTATGTGGACGCCTTCGCCTACACCCGCTTCGGCCCCGCCGGCGTGGTGGAGGGCGACCCGGACATTCCCCGCGCCACCTCCGTGCTCGATTGGGCCTTCCGGCGCCTTGCCATGGACTATCTCGGCGGCGCCCTGCCGCAGCCCGAGGCCGAGGATGTGGCGCCGGGCAGCTTCTCCCGCGCGGCGGAGCAATCGCCGCTGCTGCCGCTCGACCTGCCCGCCGTGGCCGAGCGTCCGAAACGCAATCTGAGGGTCGTTGCCTGACAAAGGAACCGTACGCGATCGAGAAACTGATCGCCACGGGTCAAGCGGTCTGGGGCCTACCGTTGGCTGGCAAGAAAATCATCTGATCCTTGCATTGCGCTTGCCCGATCTCGGTAAATTCATTACGTTCTAAGCAATCTTTTCCTCAACCTGCTGGGGGCCCGCCGGTTCTTCCTCGGCACGATAGGGAGAATTGCAAATGGATTCTCTCATTAAGCGCTTGCTCGACTTTGTTGACACGCGATCCAGCAAAAGCGCAATGCAAGCGGCTGGAGTTGCATCCGTCTTAACCCTAATGATGGCATACGCTCTATCACTTCTGAGCCTCGATAACTACTCTACTCTAATTCCATTTATTGCCTTTGGGACGCCATTTCTTTTCCTAGCTATTTGGTTTTTCCTTTCGATTCTTCAGAGTAAAGAATTTCAAGATGGATATACGGTTCATCGAAAGAAAATGTCTGGGACATGGATTGTCAATTACTCAAATCCAATGCGCGTTGACTCTAGGCGTAATCCAGATAGCCCTGCAGTTGGGTGTATTATTTCCATAAATTCTGAAGAAAAACTCGAACTTCGATTCGTTGTCAAGAATAATAGAATATATGAAGACGACGACAACATCGTCACTGATGTAGCCCTAAGGCGCGAGCACTCAAATATGTATAATATGTTCTATTATTTTTCTGGAAAACGAGAAGCAGCCTTTGATCTGAAGCATATGGCAGAGCATGTTGATTTCTTGACCGATGCTGGTAAAGTCAATATTGAGTTTTTTGCCAAATTGTCATTTCGCGTTGAGCCAAACGACAAAAAAATCACCCATATGGAGGGAAATTGGTACGACCTCAATGGAAACATTACAAAAATGCTATTACTTCGATCAGCGGTTGATACAGGCGCCTCATCGGCTGACGCTTTGCTTCATTTCACAAGCATGCATCAATTGGACAGTGCGCTCATGGGATCGGTGGAGTTCTCCAGAGGCTGATCTGTCGCGATCCCTTCGAAGCGTCTATCTCTTTGTCCCGACAAATCAATCGAGAGCTTTACAGGACATGTCGAAGATCGAAGCGCGCCTGGCCGAGCTCGGCCTCACCCTGCCCGAGGCCGGCGCGCCCATCGCCAACTACGTGCCCTTCACCGTCTCCGGGAAGATCATCTACGTCTCGGGCCAGGTGCCGCGGAAGGATGGGGCGATCCATCCGGTCGGCCATCTGGGTGCCGGCGTCTCCATCGAGGAGGCGAAGGCGGCCGCGCAGCAATGCTTCCTCTCGGTGCTGGCGCACGCCAAGGTGGCGGCGGGCGGCGATCTGGACCGCATCGCGCGGGTGCTGCGCATCACCGGCTATGTGAATTCCACCGCGAATTTCGGTGACCAGCCGACCGTGATCAATGGCGCGTCCGATTGCGCGGTCGCCGTCTTCGGCGATGCCGGGCGGCATGCGCGCAGCGCAGTGGGTGTGGCCGCCCTGCCGGGCGGCGCCGCCGTCGAGGTCGAGGCGATTCTCGAACTGGTGTAACCGGGCTTCGGCCCCATAGTCTCGCGGATGGATTCCAGCGAACTCAGCCTCTCCCTGCATCCGGCCATCGCCGAAATCCCGGCGGCGGAGTGGGATGCCTGCGCCGGCGACAATCCCTTCGTCAGCCACGCCTTTCTGAGCGCGGTGGAGGAGAGCGGCAGCGCCTCGGCGAAGACGGGCTGGCTGCCGCAGCATTTGGCGCTGCGGGACGCAGGGGGCGAGCTGGTGGCCTGCGCGCCAGCCTATGCGAAATCGCACTCCTATGGCGAATATGTCTTCGACCATGGCTGGGCCCAGGCTTATGAGCAGGCGGGCGGGCGCTACTACCCGAAGCTGCAGGTGGCGGTGCCCTTCAGCCCCGTGCCCGGGCCACGCCTGCTGCGGCGCCCGGGCGTGCCGGTGGCGGCCCTCGCGCAGGGGCTCTCCCAGGCCATGTCGGCGCTGAAATTCTCCTCGACGCACATCACCTTCTGCACGCGCGAGGAATGGGAGGCGCTGGGCGAATGCGGCTGGCTGCAGCGCATCGGCGTGCAGTTCCATTGGCAGAACCAGGGGTTTTCCACTTTCGACGATTTCCTCGGCGCGCTCTCCAGCCGCAAGCGGAAAACCCTGAAGCGCGAGCGGCGCGCCGTGGCGGAAAGCGGGCTGACGCTGAAGACGCTGCGCGGCGCCGAGATCACGCCCGCGCATTGGGCGGCCTTCCACCGCTTCTACCGCAACACCGTGGATGCGCGCTGGGGCAGCGCCTACCTCACCAAATCCTTCTGGCCGCTGCTGGGCGAGAAGCTCGGCGACCGCGTGGTGCTGATGTGGGCCGAGCGTGACGGCAAGCCCGTGGCGGGTGCGCTGAACCTGCTGGGCGGCGAGGCGCTCTATGGCCGCAACTGGGGCTGCGACGAGGAGGTGCCCTTCCTGCATTTCGAGCTTTGCTACCTCCGCGCCATTGATTTCGCGATCGAACACGGCATCAGCCGCGTCGAGGCGGGTGCCCAGGGCGAGCACAAGATCCAGCGCGGCTATCTGCCGGCGATGACCTATTCCGCGCATCTCATCGCGCATCGCGGCTTGTCCGACGCCGTCGCGCGCTTCCTGGAGCATGAGCGGCCCGCCATCGAGGAGCGCATGGCGGAACTCGCCACCCTCTCGCCCTATCGGAGCGAGGGCGAGGCCTGATGGCCAAGTCGCCCTTCTTCGCGCGGATCAAGGCGGATGTGCTGACGATCGTGGCGAGCATCCCCGAGGGCGGCGTGGTGACCTTCCGCGACATCGGCGCGCATTTGGACGTCATGCCGCGCCACGTCGCCTATATCCTGAAGATGCTGGATGCCGAGGAGCGCGCGGCCTTCCCCGCGGATCGCGTCGTGGCGAAGGCCGAGGGCGCGCTGGATGTGGCGCGCCTGCCGCATGGCGTGCCCCGGCAGACGCGGCCGGCCAACGCGCCCGCCTCGCGCAGGTGAAGCTCGCCTACGGGCAATTGGCGCTGGCGATGATCCTGGTCGGCGCCAATGTCGGCGTGGCGAAGCTGCTGGCCGAGGCGCTGCCGATCGCCATGATCGCTTGCCTGCGCTGCGCGTTGGCCGTCGCGGTGCTCTGGCCGCTCGCGCGGCTGATCGAGGGGCGCGTCGCTGTGCCGGGTGCTGTGAAGCGCAATCTGTTCCTCCAGGCGGTGTTCGGCACGGCGCTTTACAATGCGGGGCTGCTGGCGGGGCTGCGCTTCACCTCGGCGCTGGAGGGCGGGCTCGTGCTGGCGACGTTGCCGGCCGTGGTGGCGATCGGCAGCTTCCTCTGGCTGCGCGAGCGGCTTTCGGCGCGGCAATGGCTCGCGGCGGGGCTGGCCGGCTTCGGCATGGCGGCGATCACGCTGGCGCGGCTGGGGGGTGGCGGCGGCGGTTCGGCGCTGGGCAATCTGCTGGTGTTCCTGGGCGTCTGCGGCGAGGCGATCTATGTGCTGCTGGCCCGCCGCGTGGCGGGTGCCGTGCCGGTGATCACCGCCTCGCTCTGGATGCAGGCATTTTCCGCACTGTTCCTGCTGCCCTTCGCCGCACCTGGATACGCCGCCATCGCATCGCTGGCCGACCCTCATTTGCTCGCGCTGCTGGTCTTCCATTCCCTGACGGCGAGCGTGCTCTGCCTGCTGCTCTGGTATGCCGGCATGAAGCGCGTGCCGGCGGCGACGGCCGGCGTCTTCACCGCCTTCCTGCCGGCGAGTGCCGCAGTCACCGCCGTGCTATTCCTCGGCGAGGGCTTCGGCCTGGTCCATGTGGCGGGCTTTGTGCTCATGATGGCGAGCCTGCTGCTGGCGACCTGGCCCGCGCGGGGCAAAGCTGCCAGCATGCCGGAGCATGCGCCCCTGGCTCGACCTGACCGTCCCTGACCTGCTTCGGACTGCGCCGGAGGGCGTCGCCGCCGCGCTCGCCGCGGCACAGATGGCGCGGAGGCTGAATGGCGAGCCCGCGCAACTCCGCGCCTGGACCACGCAGGCCGCCCTGCTGCAAGCGGCGCTGGCGGGCCCGCGCTGGGCGGATGCCCGCATCGCCTTCGAATACGACATGCTGCGGCTGGAGAAGCGCATTGACGCCGTGCTGGTCACGCCGCGCGCCATCTTCGTGCTGGAATTCAAGGTGGGCGCCGACCACTTCGCCCCGGCCGACCGCGCCCAGGTCGAGGATTACGCGCAGGACCTCCAGGATTTCCACGCGGCGAGCCGCGCGCACCCCATCCTCCCGGTGCTGGTCGCGACCGAAGCGCGCCGGCTGCCGCCCATCCAGTTCGGCCTGCCCATCGCCGGCGTCGCCCCCGTCGCGGATGCCAACGCGGCATCGCTGGCCGAGCGCCTGGCCGCGCTGCACGATGCCCTGCCAGAACCCGCCGCGCCGCTCGACCCCGCCGCCTGGATCGCCGCACCCTACAAGCCCGTGCCCACCATCATCGAGGCCGCGGCGCGGCTCTTCGCGCGCAACAGCGTGGCCGACATCGCCGCCGCCCGCGCCGACACCGACAATTTGACGCGCACCACGGAGGCCATCCTGCGCGCGCTGGAAGCGGCGCGTGCGGCGGAGGAGCGCGTGGTGGTCTTCGTCACCGGCGTGCCAGGCGCTGGCAAGACGCTGTGCGGGTTGAACATCGTCTTCGGCGAACATCGCCGCGCGGGCACCGCCTTCCTCACCGGCAACGCACCGCTGGTCGCGGTCCTGCGTGAGGCGCTGGCCTGCGACCGCGCCGGCCTCGACCTCGCGCTTGGCCCAAGCCATGACCCACAGCGGCGGCAGCGGGCGGGGCGGCTGCGGCAGGCGCGGCACGAGACGGCGCAAGCGCTGCAGAACGTGCACCGCTTCCTCGCTGACAACGCCCAGGCCACCGCGCCCCCGGCCGAACGCGTCATCATCTTCGACGAGGCGCAGCGCGCCTGGGACGAAGCCCAGGCCGGGCGCGACACGCAACGCCGCAAGAGCGTGCTGACGATGAGCGAGCCCGCGCATGCGCTGGCCATCATGGGCCGGCATGCGGGCTTCGCCGCCATCGTCGCCCTTATTGGCCACGGCCAGGAGATCAATACGGGCGAGGCGGGGCTGGCCGAATGGGGCCGCGTCATCGCGACCGCGCCCGGTTGGCGGGCCGTCGCCGCACCCCGCACGCTGACGGCACGCGAGGCTGCGCAACGGCTGAACCCGGGCCGCGCGCCATGGCTCAGCCTCGATGACGCGCTCGATCTGACGGTGCCCATCCGCAGCGTCCGCAGCGAGGCCGGGGCGGCCTGGGTGGATGCCGTACTGCGCGGCGACGCCCCGCGTGCCCAAACCGTCGCGGCCGAGGCGGGCGGCGTCCCCTACTTCGTGACCCGCTCGCTCGACGCCGCCCGCGCCGCGCTGCGGGGCTGGACGCCGGGCCTCCGGCGCGCCGGCTTCGTCCGCTCCTCCGGCGCGCGTCGCCTGCGCGGGGAAGGCTTCGACGCCCAGCTCATCGGCACGGAGGAACCGGTCGCCTGGTTCCTGGAGCGCTGGCCCGACATCCGCGCGTCGGACGCGCTGGAGGTCGCGGCCACCGAATATGCCTGCCAGGGGTTGGAGCTGGACGCAGTGGGCCTGGCCTGGGGCGGCGACCTGGTGCGCAGCCCCGCCGGCTGGCGCTGCCGCCGCTTCGCCGGGCGCGGCTGGCAGCAGGTGAAAGGTGCCACGGAGCAGGAGTTCATCCGCAACACCTATCGCGTCCTGCTCACCCGCGCCCGCTACGAGACGGTGATCTGGGTGCCGCCCGGCAGCGCCGCCGACGATCCCTTCCATGACACGACACGCCCCGCCGCCGAGATGGACGCCATCGCCGCCTTCCTCGAAGCCTGCGGCGCCCGTCCCCTGCCCGTGGCGAGCCTGCCCTCCTCCTCTGACCACGCCTCACGAAGGCTTAACCTTTTCCCCGCATAGCTCCCCGGTCAGCCGCGAAGGACGGCGCCTTGGGCCAGCCTGGCCCAGGGTGAGAGATCGGGAAAAGCCCATGCCGCACAGCCTCCCCTCCGAACTCCCCGCCGCCGATCCGCCGGAGGCACCGCCGCTCGCAATCGAGGCGCCTCCCGCGCCCGATCCCGAATCCATCGCGCTGCAGCCGCTTCTCCAGCGCACCTGCCAGGCGCTGCACGCCATGGCGCGCAGCCTGGAGGCGCTCGAGAGCGTGTTCCAGCGGATGGAGGCGCTGGAACCCCTCCAGGCAGAGCATGACGAACTCATCTCCGGCACGCATGAGACGGTGGCCCGCGTCATCGCGCTGCTTCGGCGCGAGGGCCCGCCCCTGCTGCACCGCGCCCAGGCGCTGCGCCTGCGCTTGCGGCTGCAGGGCTATCCGGCCGGCAGCAGCACGGCACAGGCGCTGCGCACCCTGCACGCCGATCTCGACGGGCTCGCCGCCTTCGCGCCCGAGAAGCCGGCGGGGGCTGCGCTGCACTGGGCGCCCTATATGCGGCGCGCGCGCTCCAACACGCTCATCATGCTTTCGGAATTCGACCGCCACGCGCGGGAGATGGCGGCGCAGATGCAGCCCGCGCCGGAAGCGCCGCTCGGCCGCCCGGAAGGCGGGACCATCCTGCCCTTCGAGGCGCCGAAAGCCGGCTAAGCCAGGGCCAGGCTCTCAAACACCACCATGCGGTGGCCGCGATGCAGGAACTCGCCGCATTCGCGCATGCCGCAATCGCCGAGCACGGCGCGTGAGGCAAGGTTCGTCTCCCGCGCCACACCGATGATGCGCTTCAGCCCCACCGCATGGCCGAATTCCAGCGCGGCCCGCGCCGCCTCGCGCGCATAGCCCTTGCCGCGGCATTCGGGCCAGAGCGCGAAGCGCACCGCGACACCGCGCCCGTCCGGCCGTTCCATCAGGCCCGCGATGCCGAGGAATTCGCCCGTCTCGCGCAGGAACACGCTCCAGGTGCCGTAGCCGCGCACCTGCCAGAAATCGATGTCGTCCTCGAGCTCCTCGCGCGTGCGCTCGGGCGAGCGCGTGCCGTGCAGCATGTAGCCGAACACCGCCTCATCCGCCTTCAGCCGGATCAGGTCCGGCAGGTGCTCCAGCCCCGGCGGCAAGAGCGAGAGGCGTTCGGTCGTGATGCTGCGACGTTGGCCGAGAACCTGTGACACGGGCTCAGCCTTCCAGCCGGATCAGGTAGCCGCCCGCATCGTCAGGCTCGAACTCCGCGAAGCCGGTGGCGATGCGCGCCAGCGGGGCCGCGGCATGCAGCGCGCGGAACAGCGCATCCGGACTGCCGGGCCGCACCCAGCCACGCGGCATGGCGCCGACGCGGATCAAGGCGCCCGCGATGACCTGCGCGCAATTGCCGCCCACGGCCACGAAGAGGGGCGGCCTCTCCGCGATCTCCCGCCAGATGGCAGCGAAATCGGCCGCCCGGGATTCGCCCACGCGCAGGATGCAGAAGGTGGTGGGGCAAAGCCGCGCCCGCGCCTCGGCCGCCTGCATGTATTCCGGCCGGTCGCGCAGCAACGCCGCCGCATCGCGCACCATGCCGGGTGCCACCAGCGCGAGCCGCCGATCCCGCTTCGTGCGCGCGTAATAACCGACGGGCACGCCGCGCGGCAGGATGGCGTCGGCATGGCCGCCCTCATCCGTGCTGCGCGCGAAGGGCCCCGCCTTGTAGCGGCAGGCGATGCCGATTTCGTCGGGCCCGACGACCAGCACGCCGGGCGCATAGGCGGATTCCAGCATCGCCTACCGGACCAGCGGGCGATACTTGATGCGGTGCGGCTGGTCGGCGGCGGCACCCAGGCGCCGGCGCTTATCGGCCTCATAGGCCTGGAAATTGCCTTCGAACCACTCGACATGGCTGTCGCCCTCGAAGGCCAGGATATGCGTGGCCAGCCGGTCCAGGAACCAGCGATCATGGCTGATGACGACGACGCAGCCGGCGAATTCCATCAGCGCCTCTTCCAGCGCGCGCAGCGTGTCCACGTCGAGGTCGTTGGTCGGCTCGTCGAGCAGCAGGACGTTGTGCGGCACCGAGAGCATCTTCGCGAGGTGCACGCGGTTGCGCTCGCCACCCGAGAGCACGCCCACGCGCTTCTGCTGGTCCGCGCCCTTGAAGTTGAAGGCGGCGGTGTAGGCACGCGAGGCGATGCTGCGCTTGCCGATATTGATCATGTCGTCGCCGCCGGAGATCTCCTGCCAGACGGATTTCTTGTCATCCAGGCTGTCGCGCGACTGGTCCACATAGCCGAGCTGCACGGATTCACCGACCTTCAGCGTGCCGGCATCGGGCGTCTCCTGGCCCGTGATCATGCGGAACAGCGTGGTCTTGCCCGCGCCATTCGGCCCGATCACGCCGACGATGCCACCCGGCGGCAGCTTGAAGCTGAGATCGTCAATGAGCAGGCGGTTGCCATAGGCCTTCCGCAGCCCCTCCGCCTCGATGACGATATTGCCCAGGCGCGGCGGCGGGGAGATGAGGATTTCCACCTCGCCCAGCCCACGATCCTGGCTCTTTTCCAGCAGCTCCTCGTAACGGGAGATACGCGCCTTGCTCTTGGCCTGGCGGGCGGAGGGGCTGCGCCCGATCCACTCCTGCTCGGCGGCCAGCGTGCGGATGCGGGCCGTGTCCTCGCGGTTCTCCTGCTCCAGGCGCTTGCGCTTCTGCTCAAGATAGGCGGAGTAGTTGCCCTGGTAGGGGAAGCCGCGGCCGCGATCCACTTCCAAGATCCAGTTGGTCACATTGTCCAGGAAGTAGCGGTCATGGGTGACGATCAGCACGGCGCCGGGATAGTCGCGCAGCGTGTGTTCGAGCCAGGAGACGCTTTCCGCATCCAGGTGGTTGGTCGGCTCGTCCAGCAGCAGCAGCTCGGGCTTCTCCAGCAGCAGCCGGCAGAGCGCCACGCGGCGCCGCTCGCCGCCCGAGAGATTCTCCACCGAGGATTCCGCCGGCGGGCAGCGCAGCGCGTCCAGCGCGATATCCACGCGGCGGTCCAGCTCCCAGCCATCGGCGGCGTCAATCGCCTCCTGCAGCTCGCCCTGCTCGGCGAGGAGGGCGTTCATCTCGTCCTCGCTCATCTCCTCCATGAAGCGCTCGCTGATCTCGTTGAAGCGCTTCAGCTGGGCTTCGAGCGTGGCGAAGGCGGCGCGGACATTCTCGCCCACATTCTTGGTGGGATCGAGCTGCGGCTCCTGCGCCAGGTAGCCGACGCGGGCCCCCTCGGCGGCCCAGGCCTCACCGCCGAAATCCTTGTCCATGCCGGCCATGATCTTCATCAGCGTGGACTTGCCCGCGCCATTGGGGCCGAGCACGCCGATCTTCACATCGGGCAGGAAGGAGAGGGTGATGCCCTTGAAGACCTCACGGCCGCCTGGATAGGACTTCGTCAGGTCCTTCATCACATAGACATACTGGTAGGCGGGCATGGCGTGGTCCTGCGCGGAGGGAGGGGTTTGCCCGGCTTCTATCGCATGAACGGCCGGATGGGGAGGGCTGGATGCGCCGCCGCCGTCAGGGCCCGCCCCGCGGCGCCGGGACATATCATCCCCGTGGTTGCAAAGCGCGGCCCCGCACCGCCTCCCGCCCGATCACCCAGAGGATCTTGCTGCCGGCCCGCACCGTGCCCGATAGCGTGCCCGAAATCTTCGAGACGCCGATGCGCCGCCGATAGGCCACCGGCACCTCGGCCACCCGGAGGCCTTGGCGCGCCGCCTTGACCTGCATTTCCACCGTCCAGCCCCAGGTCTCATCGCGCATGTCGAGGCGCGTGAGCGCCTCGCGCCGGATCACCCGGAACGGGCCGAGATCGGAATAGGCCACCCCCCAGCCCCAGCGGATCAGCCGGCAGGCGAGCGCATTGCCGAAGCGCTGCTGCGGCGTGAGCGCGCCAGGCTCGGCGTGGCGGATGCGGGAGCCGATGACGAGATCCGCCTCCCCCCCGGCCAGTGGCGCCAGCAGCGCCCCGATATCCGCGGGCCGGTCCGCGGCATCGGCATCCATGAAGAGCACGGTATCAATGCCGGGCCCCAGCGCCGCGATACCGGCGAGGCAGGCGCGGCCATAGCCGCGGCGCGGCTCCGTCACCACGCGGGCGCCGAGGCGCCTCGCCACATCCGCCGTGCCATCGGTGCTGCCATTGTCCACCACGACCACCTCCTCCAGCCAGGCCGGCAGGGCGGGCAGCACCTGGGGCAAGGCCAGGGCCTCATTCAGGGCCGGCATGACGACGCCGACGCGCAGGCCACCCGGCGCGCTCATCGGAGCCACCCGGCGCGGCGCAAGGCCAGCCAGCCCAGGACGGGCAGGGCATGCAGCGCCGCGACCCCGTTGTGAAACAGGACCCCAAGGCCTGCCGCATGCATCGGGTGATACAGCCACCAGACCGGAAGGAGTGCGGCCGCCAGCAAAAGTGGCCGGCAGTCGAGCATCGCGGCGAAGGGCAGGAACCACACGGCATACCAGGGAAATTGCGCCGGGGAGAGGTAGAAGATGCTGGCGGCCAGCACCATCACCGCGCCGTACAGGGCCTGGGGCTCTGCCGGCCTGGGCCAGGCCAGGGCGAGTGCAAGGGCGATGGCCATGGCGGCCAGCAAGGGGCGCAGCACCGCTTGGCTGGAGGGGCCGAGCAGCGCCACCACCCAGCTGAGCGGCGCATTATTGACCAGCCAGCGCCCGGCATAGGCGGCCAGCCCCGCATCCGGTGCGGCCAGGGTCATGGCAAGCGGCAGCAGCACCACCAGCGAGCAAAGGCCGAATGCCAAGGCCGCCGGCCACCGCGCCGGCGCGGGCAGCCAACGGCCCAGCAAGGGCGCCAGCAGCAGCGGCCAGAGCTTCACGCCGGCGGCGAGGCCCAGGAGCAGCCCGGCCGGCACGCCCCGCCCCGCCAGGGTGGCGAGCACCGCGCCCCCCACCAGGGGCAGCAGCAGCGCGTCCACATGCACGGCCATCACCAGCACCAAAGGCGGCAAGGGGCAGCACCACCAGAGCAAGGCGCCGGCCGGGCCGCGCCCCATGCGCCGCAGCAGGAGGATGAGCACGGCGAGGCCCGCCAGCTCCGCCGCCAGCATCACGAGTCGCAGCCCCAGGATGTCCCAGGGGGCCAGCGCATGGGCCAGCAGGAAGGCGAGCTGGCCGGTCGCCGGGTAGATGCTGCGCAGCCCGGCAAAGGGGAGGATGGCATGCAGCTCGGCGGCCTCCGGCGACAGGCCATCCGGCAAACCGGCCAGCGGCGGCGGGCCCCAGGGCGAGAGGCCGGCAGCGGCGAGGCCGCCATCCCAGAGATATCGCAGCCAATCCGTGTCCAGCACCACGGGCGCATCCAGCCAGGCCATCCGAAGCCAAAGGCCGAAGGCAAAGAGCGCGGCAAGACCCGCCGGCGCGGCCAGGCGCTGCACCGCCGGCGCGGCCCAGAGCCAGGTCAGCCCGGCCAGGATGCTCGCCGCGACGAAGGCCAGGGCAGCGGACATGGGCGCTGTCGCTTCATCGCTGAGGAAAGGCGCCAGCCGCAATTGCACCCATTGCGCCAGGAGCAGGGCAGCAGCGGTGGCGCCCAGGCGAAACCTATCGGAACGCCAAACCTCAGCCGGCATGGGCGTAACCTTGCGTTGCCCGCACGCGAAGCGCGTGGCATGGCACGCCGGCCCCGCGCGCCCTTGTTTCAGGATGTCCCGCCGCATGCCGATCCAGCGCCGCATTGTTCTGGGCGTCGCCCTGGCCACGCCCGCCATCGCCCTTACCTGGCCCTGGCGGCGTGGACTGCCAGACCCGGCCCTCCCCTCCACGCGGATGGATTCGGTGGAAGCGGCCGTCACGCGGCTGATCCCGGTGCAGGAGATGACCACGGCGGAGCTGGCGACCCTGCAGGACAGCAGGCGACCCCTGGTGCTGCTGGATGTGCGCGAGGCGGAGGAATTCGCCGTCAGCCACATCCCCGGCGCGATCCGGTTGCAGCCGGGCATGCCCGCGCGGGAGGTGCTTGCCCTCCATGGCGAACGCCTCGCGGGCGCGGCAGCGGTGTTCTACTGCGCCGTGGGGTGGCGGTCCGGACAGATGGTCGAAGGGTTGCGCGCCGCGGCCGGGGCCGCCCCCGCGGCGGGCCTCTACAATCTTCGGGGCGGGATCTTCCGTTGGCATATCGAGGGCCGGCCCCTGGCGCCCGCGGGCGCGGCCGACATCCATGAATTCGATCGCGGCTGGGGCATGCTGCTGCGGCGCAGCCTGAATCCGTGAGGCAGGGCGCAGGCGTCGTCGGAGCGGAAGAGAATGGCGGGCGATGGGCTGTGTCCTCGCGAGGCAAGTCTCCGCGTTCGTTCCCGGAGATCAGCAGGTTACGCCACCGTCATCTTTATTTCTGAAGACGAAGGGCCCGAGGCTGCAAGGCGGCGCCGCAACCCAACCCCCAGGGCGTTCGCAGGGGCAGCTCAGGGTGATGGAGGCTTCAGCGATCCCAAACCCCATCATGCAGCGCGACCGCTTCTTCATCCTCCTCCAGCAACGGGCCGATCACCTCGACCGGCCGCTGGCCGGCCGCCAGCACGGTGCGGCAGGGCAGGTCCAGCGTCAGATTATCCGGGTGCGGACCGATGATGCGGCCGAGCTTGTGCTCGCTCATCGCATAGACGAGGCGCCCGATGCCCGCCCAGTAGAGGCTGCCCGCGCACATGGCGCAGGGCTCGGCCGAGACATACATGGTGGCCTGCGCCAGTTCCTCGGCCGTGTAGGCGGCGCAGGCGCGGCGGCTCAGCACCGTCTCGGCATGGCCGGTGCGGCCCTCGGTGTCGAAGGCGTTTTCCTGCTCCATCAGCACGCGCCCCTCCGCATCCACCAGGATGGCGCCGAAGGGGTGCTTTCCGTTCGCCCGCGCCCGGCGGGCAACGGCGAAGCTGTGGCGGAGCAGGGCGATATGATCGAGCGGCATGCAGCAAGCCTGCCACGCGGGCCGGGCTTGACGGAAGGGCCGCCTGCTCCCGATGCTCCCGCCCAGCCAAGGGAGGGCCGCATGGGCGCCGAGGAACCGTTCCACGTCTGGGAATGCGAGCTGTGCAGCTACGTCTATGACGAGGCGAAGGGCGCGCCGGAAGATGGCCTGGCGCCCGGCACCCGCTGGCGCGACGTGCCCGAGACCTGGTCCTGCCCGGATTGCGGGGCGACCAAGGCGGATTTCGCGATGCGGAAGGTCGGCTGAGGGGGCATTCCGCCGCACCCTTTCGCGGCGGCGGGCTTGCGCTTAAGAGGGCGCCACCATGGCGCCCCAACAAACCCCGTCTTCCCCCGCCACGCCGGATCGCCGGATCGCGGCGCTGCGCCGCGTCATCGCCGATCTCGGCAGCAAGCTCGAGCTCGACCTCGCGGTGCGCCTCTGGGACGGGCACGCGGTGCCGCTCGGCCCGCGCTGGAGCGGCGACCTGGCGCTGGCCATCAACGATCCGGCCGCCATCACCCGGCTGCTCCGCAAGCCCAAGACGCCCACGCTCTTCGACCTGATGGCGGAGGGAAAGATCGACCTGGAAGGCGGCAGCCTGCTCGCCTTCGCCGACCGCATCGGCAGCCGGCGCACGCGGGGCCTGATCAAGCAGATTGACAAGTTCGGGGCCTTCCGTGCCCTGCTGCCCTTCTTCTTCGGCCCCGGCACGCCTGATCCCAGCCACGCCTATGCCGGCGCGCAGACCGCCCGCTTCGAGGCGGGGCGCGACGACACGGCGCTGATCCAGTTCCACTACGATCTCTCGAACGAGTTCTACGCGCTCTTCCTCGACCCCGAGATGGTCTACACCTGCGCCTACTTCCCCAACGGCAATGACACGATCGGCGAGGCGCAGCAGGCCAAGCTCGACATGATCTGCCGCAAGCTGCGCCTGCAGCCGGGCGACCGCATGCTGGACATCGGCTGCGGCTGGGGCGGCCTCGTCTGCCACGCGGCGCAGCATTATGGCGCGAAGGCGCATGGCGTGACGCTGAGCCAGGCGCAATACGACTTCGCCATCGCCAAGGTGAAGCGCCTGGGCCTTGAGGATCGCGTCACCATCGAGCTGCGGGACTTCCGCAGCCTGGAGGGGATGGAGTTCGACAAGATCGCCTCCATCGGCATGTATGAGGCGATCGGCCTCGACAATCGCGAGGGCTATTTCCGCCAGATCCGCAACCTGCTGCGGCCGCGCGGCATCTACCTGCACCACGCCATCGCGCGCCCGATGAAGAAGAACGAGCGCGAGTTTCGCAAGAAGCGCCCGGAATTCGCGGCGCTGGTGAACTACATCTTCCCGGGTGGCGAGCTGGACCACATCGGCGGCAGCACGGATTCGATGGAGCGCAACGGCTTCGAGATCCACGACACCGAGAACTGGCGCGAGCATTACGGCCGCACCTGCCGCCTCTGGACCGAGCGCCTCTACGCCAACCGCGCGGCCGCCGAGGCCGAGGTGGGTGCCGCCAAGACCCGCATCTGGCTGCTGTATCTCGCCGGCTGTGCGCTGGCCTTTGAGCGCGGCACCGTCTGCATCTTCCAGACCGTCGCCACCAAGCGCACGCGCGGGCCCTCCGGCCTGCCACTGACGCGCGGGGATCTTTACCCGGCGGCCTGAGGCCGGCGCTTCACCTTGTCTTAAGCCGGCCGCGTTAAGCGAAGGGACCCCAAAAATGGATGGTCCCTCGTGAAGCTCATCAGGTTCTACGCCTTCGCAAGCCTGGCCCTGGCGACAATGCTGCCGCTGCCGACGCTGGCCGAGCGCAGCCCGATCTTCGGCAGCGCCGCCATCGAGGCGCTCTCGCAGGACGCCGCACGCGACATCACCGCCCGGGGCGACCTTGCCAACCACTTTGGCGGGCTCGCCGTCTCCTACGCCTACACCGCCTATGTCTTCGCGTTTTACGCACGGCACTACGCACCCAGCAACTCGGCATTGGAGCAGAGCTGGTACGGGGCGGCGGCGTATTACGCCTATTGGGCCTATCTCTACAGCTCCTGGGCGCAAGGCTGGTCCTTGGCGGGCGGCTGAACGCCCATGTCCCATCGCCGACAAAATGTCAGGCCCTTCCCCACCCGCCCCATCGCCCTCGCCCTTCTCCTCGTGGGGGGCGCGATCCAGGCGGCCGCCGCGCAAACCGATGCGGAACGCGCCGCCCTGCTGGAGCGGATCCGCCTGCTCGAACAACGGCTCGAGCAGCTGGAGCGCACGCCGATCCAACGCCCCGCCCGCGCCGCACCCACTCGGCCAGCCGCGCCCGCGCCCCCAGCACCCTCCGCCGCGCCGCCCCCGGTCACCCCCCCGGCGCCCGAGCCGGCGGTGCGCCTGCGCGACCCGCGCGAAGAGGATATCCCGCAGGAGGCCTTCGTCTTCCGCGACCAGGCCGTGACGCTGCGTCCCGGCCGGGCCGAGCTCTCGCTCGACCTTGGCTACCTGCGAGACCGCCGCACCGTCTCCGCCGACCGCAGCGGCTCCGCCGTGCTGACCGGCCGCGTCGGCCTGCTCGACGGCGTCGAGGCCTCGGTGACCTTGCCCTTCTTCATCGCCACCCGCTCCTACGAATTCTCGCCCACCTTCGTGACGGATCGCGAGACGCGGGCCATGGGGGACGTCGTGACCCAGGTGAACATCCGCGGCTGGGGCGAGCGCGAGTTCCGCCCTGGCGCCGTCTTCACCGCGGCGGTGGTGGCGCCCACCGGGCCCTCCCCCTTCTTCAACCCGCCGCAGGGGATCACGCCGCAGCAGGTGCCGGTGGACATCACCCAGTTCATCTCCACCCGCGCCGCCTGGGCGCTGCGCGGCGGCGTGCAGCTCTTCAAGACGGTGGACCCCCTCGTGATCTTTGGAGGCCTCGCCTATGAGTACGCCTTCCCCGTCGAGCAGGGCGGGATCACCTTCCGGCCAGGCTGGCGCATCAGCTACAATGCCGGTCTGAGCTTCGCGTTGAGCGAACGCTCCACGCTCGGCTTCACCTTCATCGGGAACTACACCGCGGCCCTCCAGGCCAGCAATGTCCAGTACCGCGCCACAGCCAGCGAGGCGGCGGTGTTCCGCTTCTCCCTCGTGCAGCGCCTCGCGCCCAACCTCTGGATCGAGCCCTCGCTCGGCATGGGCCTCGTCTCCGAGAGTCCCAATGTCCAGGTCGGCCTCGGCCTTCGCTACAGGTTCTGAGAATGACGCCCTCACGCCGCGCCCTCCTCGCCCTGACGGCCCTCGCACCCTTGCCCGCCACGGCCCAGGAACCGCTGATGCGCCGCCCGCAATCCTGGCAGGCGCGGCGCTTCTCCAACGTCGTCCGCCAGGTCCTGGAATTCTCCTGCGGCAGCGCCGCCCTCGCGACACTGCTCACCCATTTCCTGGGGCGCCCCACCACCGAGGGCGAGGTCATCTCCATGCTCATGCGCCGCTACCCCACCGAGGCCGAGTGGAACCGCAAGCAGGAGACCGGCTTCTCCTTCGAGGACCTGATCTTCGCCGCCGACCGCCTGGGCTTCGCCGCCCAGGCCGCCCGCATCCCGGTGGCCGAGCTGCCCCGCATCGCCGGCCCCGTCATCATCCATCTCGACAAGGGCGAGTGGCAGCACTTCTCCGTGCTCCGCGCCACCCAGCAGGGCTTCTACTACGTGGCCGACCCCATCCGCGGGCAGGTCACCATGCTCGATCACGAGTTCCGTCGCGAATTCACCGGCGCCGTCCTCGCCGTCTGGCGCCGCGGCCAGGGCTTCCCCAGCACCTCCCCCCTCCAGGCCATCCGCGATGGCGTCTCGGTCGAGACCACCCTCTCCCGCGCCATCCAGGGCATGGTGCCCTACACCAGCTTCGTGATCCCCTTCTGATGCGTGCCCTGCTCGCCCTGCTGCTCTGGCCCCTTCTCGAACCGGGCCTGGCCCTGGCAGACCCGCGCTGTGCCCGCTTTGGGCAGCCGGGCTACACGGCCACACGCGTCACCTCCTGGGGCCAGGCCCCGCCCGTCACCGCCCAGCTCTTCGCGGCCGGCCCCAGCCTGCGCCTCGAGATCGCCGCCCCGGGTGACGCCCGCCTCGTCACCCTCCTCACGCCCGACCTGCACGCCATCTTCAAGACCGACGCCACGCCGCCCGTCGCCCTCCGCATGCCGCGCCCGCCCGCCCCCGCCGGCCAGCGGGAGCGGATCGAACAACGCCCGCCCCACACCCTCCTCATCCAGGAGGTGCAGGGCGAGAGTGGCCAATGGCATGAGGTGGCCCGCAGTCTCTGCCGCCGCGACGGCGTCCTGCTGGAGGCGCGCCAGCTCCAGCATGGCCCGCAAGGGCCCATCATCCTTGAAACACGACAAAGCGGGATCCGGATGATTTCCGCGGATCCCGCCCTGTTCCGTCTGCCCGCCGGGTTCCGCCTGATCGAGGCCCCGGCGCCGCCCATCAGTCTGCGAACTGCCCCGCCGCCTGGATGACCGGGCGCCACCGCGCCACATCCGCCGTCCAGAAGGCCCGGTGCGCCGCCGGCGTCGCCTTCTCCTGCGGCACCGGCTCAGTGCCGAGATCCGCAAACCGCCGCACCAGCCCCGGATCCCTGAGCGCCACCTGCAGCGAGCGCGAAAGCCGCGTCACCAGCTCCGGATTCGTGCCGCGCGGCGCATAGAGCCCATGCCACACGCTCACCTCGAAGCCGGGCATCCCCGCCTCGATCGCCGTCGGAACATCCGGCAGCGAGGCCACGCGGCTGTTCGTCGTGACCGCAAACGCCTTGATCGTGCCGGCGCGGATGTGCTCCGTCGTGTTCGTCGTCTGGTCGCACATCAAATCCACCGTGCCCGCCACCAGATCGTTCATCGCCGGGCCCGTGCCGCGATACGGCACCGTGGTCAGCGGCACGTTCATCGCCTGCTGGAACAGCAGCCCGCACAGGTGCGACGCCGCCCCCACGCCCGCATTGGCCAGGTTGATCTTGTCCCGGTCACGCCGCACCAGCGCCACCAGCTCCGCCAAATTGTTCGCCGCGATGTTCCGCTTCGCGACAATCGTCATGGGGACCTCGGTGATCATCCCCACCGTCTCGAACCCATTGATCGGATCATAGGCCAGGCGCCGATACAGCGTCGGGATCGTGCTCATGCCGATGTGGTGCACCAGCAGCGTGTAGCCATCCGGCCGCGCCGCCGCCGTCCGCTGCGCGCCCAGCGTGCCGCCCGCCCCGCCGACATTCTCGATCACGACCGACTGCCCGAGGTCACGCCCCATCGCCTCGCCCAGCAGGCGGGCCACCGTGTCCGTGGGCCCACCGGCCGCGAAGGGAACGATGATGGTGATGGGCCGGGTCGGATAGGCCTGCGCCGAAGCGAGCGCGGGCGCCGCGAGGCCAGCGGCGACAAGGGCCGGCAGCTGGCGCCGGGTCAAACGGGACATGCGAACCTCCTGAAGGATTTCTTGGCAGGTGTGTGACGTGATGGCTTCTTCGTCATCTTCAACGGGATTTGCAATGGGAAAGCGACTGGCCCCACGCCGTGGGATTGGCTATCCGCCATGCATGGAACGCAGCCCATGACGCCATGACGACCGCAGACGAATTGCTGCACCGCGGCATCGCCCGCCACCGCGAAGGCCGCCTCGCCGAGGCCGTCAGCCTCTACCGCCGCGCGCTGCGCCTCGCCCCCCACCACCCCGACGCCGAAAACCTCCTGGGCGTCGCCGCCCGCCAGCAGGGCGACCTCCCCGCCGCCCTCGCCCACGCCGCCCGCGCCGTGGCCGCCGACCCCAACTCCCCCCTCTTCCTCGCCAACCAGGGCGCCGCCCTGGCCGAGGCCGGCCACCTCGCCGAGGCCATCACGGCCCTCTCCCGCGCCACCGCCCTCAACCCGCAGGACGCCATCAGCCTCCGCAACCTGGGCCAGGCCCTCACCGCCGCCGGCCAGCCCGAAGCCGCCCTCGCCCCCCTCACCCAGGCCACCCGCCTGCACCCCGACGCCCCCGAGCCCTGGCTCGCCCTCGCCCACGCCGCCCGCGAGGCCGCCCGCCCGGACCTCGCCCGCGACGCCGCCGCGCGCGTCCGCGGCCCCCTCGCCGAACAGGCCCGTTTCCTCCTCGCCGCCCTCGGCGCAGCCCCCCTCCCCGCCCGCGCCCCCGCGAGCTACGTCCGCGAACTCTTCGACGCCTTCGCCCCCCGCTTCGACGCCGAGTTGGAAGGCGCCCTCGCCTACCGCACCCCCGCCCTCCTCGCCGCCCTCATCACGGACCTGCGCCCCGGCCTCACCCTCGACCTCGGCTGCGGCACCGGCCTCTCCGGCCTGGCCCTGCGCCCCTTCGCCACACGCCTCGAAGGCCTCGACCTCTCGCCCCGCATGCTGGCCGAGGCCCGCGCCCGAAACCTCTACGCCACCCTCCACGAGGCCGACCTGCTGGACTTCCTCCCCAAGCACCCGGCCCGCTACGACCTCATCGCCGCCGCCGACGTGCTGAACTACCTGGGCGACCTCACCCCGGCGCTGACCGCCATCACCCATGCCCTGAAACCCGGCGGCACCGCCCTCTTCAGCCTGGAAACCGGCACCCAACCCGTGGCCCTGGGAGAAGGCATGCGCTTCCGCCACAACCCGGACCACGCGCTGACCCTGGCCACACAGGCGGGACTGACGCTGGTCCGGCAGGAAGACGCCGTGCTGAGACAGGAAAAGGGCAAGCCGGTCCAAGGCGTGCTCATGAGAGCCCGCAAGTAAACCAAGGGGCTTTGCCCCCTGGACCCCCACCAGGAAGCCAGCTTCCTGGACCATGGTCATAACCAGGTCTCGCGAACCAACCGAGGGATGGATCGTCGGCCGCCAGCCAAACTGTGGAGGCTCTTCAACCCCCGCAGGAACTCCAAGGTGGCGTTCTTGTCACGCTGCCACCGGCGGAAACGGCGGGCCAGCGGCAGACGCATGATGATTTGCGACAAATCCGGATCGGCCACCATGAAGGGCGGCCCCGGCAAGGCCCGCAGCAGATCGAGCCGCCGCGCCAGCGCAATCAGCCCCACCCCCCGGATGCGAATGGCCCGCCGCGCCGCCCGGCAAATCCACCCCTCCATCCCCCGCAGCACCGAGCCCGGCGCCGAAGCCGCCAGCGCCACCAGCAGCCGCTCCCACAGCCCCTCATTGGTCAGCCGCTGAAAATACCGCGCCACCGTGCGCCACTTGCCGTAATCCGCCGGCAGCTCACGCCAGGCACCCTCGGTCACCGCCACCCGGAAGATCGCATCCATCCGCGCCCGCAGATCACACGGCCGCCCCCGCGCCGGCATGGGGAGGTAGATGGAGAGGATGGTCCACTGCTCATCCGTCATCCGGTGATACGGCACCAAAATCCAGGCCGGCCGCCGCGGGCGCGGGCCGCGCGGGTGGATGCGGGGTTCGCGGAGTTCAGGGGGGAGGAGGGGGCGGGTGCGCATGCGGAATTATAGCGCGAGGAATGGAACAAATCAAGAACATTTGTGCTTCATCGTCTGTTTACCCATGAGATGAAAATTGTCATGGTGCGGCCATCCAACGTTGGCTAAATCAAGTTAGTCGTTACCGTTACGACGAACCAGCAACGCAGAGATAGAACTACTTTTTGTTATCGAGACGAACTATTTGATTATAATGACCTTATTTCGCACCTTGGAGAATGAAATGGCAGATTACTTCAAATCAGTGCGAAATAATGTTCGCATATTTTTTGGATCTCTATCTGCGACGGTTGAAAGATCTCTCCGCCAGAGTAAAATTAAGACAGAAGACGAAAGAGAACTTACTACCAAAATATTAACACTCATTGAAGAGGCGAGAATTAGATTCAACACGTATCGATTCGACGATGATATAAGCGCTTCAGTTCATGACACCAAAGCTCGCCTAGAGCTCGTGTATTTTCTCGACACCTTCATACAATCGGACTTCATGAATCAGCGAATATTAAAAGCCCCGTTTCGAATTATTTCGGGCTATGTACTCCCTGGACCGACCGATCATTCATTTCGTGATCGATTTTTTGTAAATCGCAATCCAGTAAGTCTGCTGCAAGCCATCGATATATTCAAAGAATATATTGAGAACAATACGCTGGCAGATGGCGCAAATCAAATAGAATTGCCATTTATGCAGCTCGGGCAAATTGTACCCCAACAAAAAGTTGCACCTGCTCAGTTTAACATAGTTGATAACAAGGTTTTTATTAGCAAAAAATCGCCGACATATCTCGAAAGAGACGCATCAAATATAACGCACGCACTAGACCATATATCACAAAGCGGAAAAAATCTGATTGCCGAACTTGAATTTTCGAATTGCGATCGACGTTTACTTGAAAAAGTAAGAAATTTACATGACCAAATTGCCAAGAATGACAACATCGTTAAGATAGGTCTTTCTAACTTTGAGTGCAGCATAATGGGAGTACAATTTCGAAACGAATTACCTGATGCTATATTCGCTATGCTCACGGCATACAATACAACTGTGGCTCAATACACGGCGCAATTTCCCGATTGGGTACAGTTTAGTCAAAATGCAGCCACGTCTGGTCTAGATGATGCAGACGTGCGCGAATTAAGCAAGACAGCTGAGAAACTCATTGATATCCTAAATCAAAGTCCCAGCTTAGCTGACCCCGAAGTTCCAAAAACTATCCGCCTCGTTAAGGAATTTATTACTTCTCCTGAATCATCCACAAAGCGCGCCGCATTTGCAATGTTAAGGACAATAGAAAATCTTGTCTCCAGTATAGTTCACCACACTCTCCTTTTTACAGCAAAAACCGGCGAAAAGCTCGCTGAAAAAGGATCAGCCGTGGCCTCGTCTGCAATTATTGGGCTGCTAGGAATCGCCCTAGTTGGAGCATCAGGAATTGGATCGACCGCGATCCGAGCGGGAGCACCATGGCTACAGCAAGCGGCTGAAGTTGTTCAAAAACAAATTGAAAGAGCCAACCAATAATTTTGTGCTTGAAAGTGGCTTGACCGGCCAATCGCAAGGTGCCGAGCGATAGATTTCGCTAAACTCTCCTCAACGGCACCCGAAACGCCAGAACCGCCGCCACCCCCGTCATCACCGCAGCGCCGGCAAACATCGCCCTAAACCCGGTCGCCAGCCCCTCCGCCATCACCGCGCGCTCACCCGCCGGCAGCGAAGCCAGCGCCTCCCGCCCCCCGCGCATCGCGCTGGCAAAGCGTTCCGCCACCTCCGCATCCGCCAGCGCGAACCCCACGAAGATCAAGGCTCCCAGCACCGCCGTCCCGGCCGCCGCCCCCAGATTCCGCATGAACTGCACGCTCGCCGTGGCCACCCCCAGCCGGGCCGCGCCCGCCGCCACCTGCACCGTGGTCTGCACCGCCGGGAAGGTGCAGCCGAACCCCAGGCTCGAAAGCGCCAGCAGCCACGGGAACCAGGTCAGTGAAATCCGGCCCGCGCCGAAGGCCATCACGCACAGCACCGCCGTCGCCAGCACCAGGCCCAGGCTCGGCAGCAGCATGTTCCGCCCCGTCCGGGCCAGAAACGTGCCCGAGATCAGCGCCCCCGTGCCGCCCCCCAGGCTCATCGGCAGCAGCATCGCCCCCACCGTCGCAATCGGCACGCCCCGCACCATGCTGAGATAGAGCGGCAGGAAGGAGATCAGCGAAACCATGGTGCCCGAGACGCAGGCCGCCAGCAGGTTGGTCCGCCAGATCACCGGGTCCGTCAGCACCGGCAGCGGCAGCAGCGGGTCCGGCACCACCCGCTCCACCCGCAGCAGCCCCCACAGCGCGATGCCCCCCAGCACGCCGAACCCCAGCGCCACGCCGAAATCCGCGGCATTCATCCGCTGCGCGCGGTCCAGCATCGCCAGCAGCAGCGCGACGAACAGGGTGAACAGCGCCGTCCCCGCCGCGTCGAAGCGGAAGCTCCCCCCCGCCAGCCCGCGCCGCGGCAGCCGCCAGGCCATGGCGAAGCCCACCCCCACCAGCGGCAGCCCCGCCAAAAACACCCAGCGCCAGCCGAAATTCTGCGTCAGCCACCCGCCCGCCAGCGGCCCGGCGGCCGAGGCCCCCATGAAGCACGCCACCAGATAGGCCTGGTACCGCCCCCGCTCCCGCGCCGGCACGGATTCGCCGATCAGCGCCATCGCCAGCGTCAGCAGCGCCCCGCCGCCGAAGCCATGCAGCGCGCGCGCCGCCAGCAGCGCCTCGAAGCTCGGCGCCAGCCCCGCCGCCAGCATGCCCAGGCCCTGCAGCACGAAGGCGATGAACAGCATCGGCCGCCGCCCATAGGCATCCCCCAGCCGCCCGAAGATCGGCGCCGCGATGGTGGCGGCAATCAGGTAGGCGACAACGACCCAGGAAATCCGCTCCACCACGCCGAACTGCGCGGCCATGGCCGGCAAGGCGGTGGCCGTGATCGTCTGGTCGATCGCCGTGACGAAGATCGCGATCCCGATGGTCGGGAAGGCCCGGAAGAACGCCCGTCGCGCCTCTTGCGGGTCCATCAGGCCACCGCGCTGCGGCCCATCTCCAGGAACTTCTCCCGCCGCCTCGCCTTCAGCGTGGCGCCATCGAGCGAGAGCAGCGGCTCCAGCGCGCCCCAGACGGCATCGCCCACCGCATCCATGGTCGCGCCGGGGTCGCGATGCGCGCCGCCCAGCGGCTCCGTCACCACCAGGTCAATCAGCGCCAGGCGCTTGAGGTCCTCGGCGGTCAGCTTCAGCGCCTCGGCCGCCGTCGCCGCCTGCGCCGCGTCCCGCCACAGGATGGAGGCGCAGCCCTCCGGGCTGATCACGGAATAGATGGCATGTTCCAGCATCAGCACCCGGTCCGCGGCTGCCAGCGCGATGGCCCCACCCGAACCGCCCTCGCCGATGATGGTTGCCACAAACGGCACCGGCGCGGACAAGCCCGCCTCGATCGAGCGCGCAATCGCCTCCGCCTGCCCCCGCGCCTCGGCCTCGATCCCCGGAAACGCGCCCGAGGTGTCCACGAAGGAGAGGATGGGCATGCCGAACCGCCCCGCCAGCTCCATGATGCGCCGCGCCTTGCGATAGCCCTCGGGCTTGGCCATGCCGAAGTTGTGCTTCACGCGGGTCTCGGTATCCCGCCCCTTCTCGGTGCCCAGCACCGCCACCGCCCGGCCGCGAAACCGCCCGAGCCCGCCGATCACGGCCGCGTCATCGGCAAACGCCCGGTCGCCCGCCAGCGGCGTCCATTCCTCGATCAGCGCGCCCACGTAGTCCAGGCATTTCGGCCGTTCCGGGTGCCGCGCCACCTGCGCCTTCTGCCAGGGCGTGAGCTTGGCATAGGTGGCGGCCAGCAGCTTCTCCGCCTTGTCCCGCAGCTTCGAGACTTCCTCGGCGACATCAATCCCGCCCGCATCGGTCGCCCGGCGGAGTTCCTCCACCTTGCCTTCCAGTTCGGCGATGGGTTTTTCGAAATCGAGGAAATGGCGCATGGATGGGGCGTCTAGCGGAAACCACGCCCAGGGAAAACCGGGGGCATGGGTTGGCGGTGGCCGGGGCGGAGCCTAAGCTTGCCGCCCTCTCGCAACCTCAGGATTTCCCGATGCCCGCCCTCGCCGAACGCCTTGCCAATGTGAAGGTTTCCGCCTCCGTCGCCATGGGCGCCAAGGCGCGCGAGCTGGCGGCCCAGGGCCACAAGGTCATCAGCCTCACCACCGGCGAGCCCGATTTCGACACCCCCGCCCACGCGATCGAGGCCGCGCACCAGGCGGCCCTCAAGGGCGACACGAAATACCCCCCCCAGGGCGGCACCGCCGCCATGAAGGCCGCCGTCATCCGCAAGTTCAAGCGCGACAACGGCCTGGACTTCACGCCGGACGAGATCCTGATCACCAATGGCGGCAAGCAGTCCATCTTCAACGCCCTGATGGCGACGGTGGACCCGGGCGACGAGGTCGTGATCCCCGCCCCCTACTGGATCAGCTACGCCGACATGGCGAAGGTGGCCGGCGGCGTCCCCGTCACCGTCTCCTGCCCGCAGAATAACGGCTTCAAGCTCCGCCCCGAGGATCTGGAAGCCGCCATCACGCCCAAGACCAAGTGGGTGATGCTGAACTTCCCCAACAACCCGACGGGTGCGGCCTGCTCGCGCGCCGAAATGCAGGCGCTGGCCGATGTCCTGATGCGCCACCCCCATGTCTGGGTGATGACGGACGACATGTACGAGCACCTCGTCTATGACGGCTTCGAGTTCTGCACCATCGCCGAGGTCGAGCCCCGGCTGAAGAACCGCACGCTGACGGTGAACGGCGCCTCCAAGACCTACGCGATGACCGGCTGGCGCATCGGCTTCTGCGGCGGCCCGAAGGACCTCATCGCCGCCATGTTCAACATGCAGGGCCAGGCGACCTCGGGCGTCTCCTCCATCGGCCAGGCCGCCGCCGCCGCGGCGCTCGACGGCCCGCAGGACATCGTGAAGGAACGCGCTGCCGAGTACCGCGAGCGCCGCAACCTCGTGGTGGACATGCTGAACGAGGCCCCCGGCATCGCCTGCCACCGCCCCGAGGGCGCCTTCTACGTCTTCCCCAATGTCGCCGGCTGCCTCGGCAAGACCAGCAAGGGCGGTGCGAAGATCGAAACCGACACCGACTTCGCCATGGCCCTGCTGAGCGAAGCCCATGTCGCCGTCGTGCAAGGGGCGGCCTATGGCATGTCCCCCTATATCCGCATCAGCTACGCCACCGACCAGGCGAGCCTGCGCGAAGCCTGCGGCCGCATCCAGGAGTTCTGCCGCGGGCTGAAATAATGCCGTCCGATGACCGCAAGGCGCTTGCGCCTGAAGGTCTGAATCGGCCGGCCAGCATGCTGCGTGCGGGACGGGACGAAGACGCGGACACTTACATCCGCCTGATCGGCGATGCCTGGGCGGAATTCCCCGGCATCGTCTTCGACGTGGATGGGGAGCTGCCGGAACTCCGCAGCCTCGCCAGCCACTTCGCCGCCCTCGATGGCGCCCTCTGGCTCGCCGAGGACGGCAGCGGGATGGTGGCGACGCGCCCGCTGCGCGAGGACCAGGCCTGGGAAATCGGCCGCATGTATGTGGCCAAGGCAGCGCGCGGCACCGGCCTCGCCCAACATCTGCTCACCACCGCCGAAGCCCATGCGCGTGCCCAGGGCGCCGAGCGCATGATCCTCTGGACCGACACCCGCTTCGAGGCCGCGCACGCCTTCTACGAAAAGGCCGGCTATGTCCGCCAGGGCGCCATCCGGCTGCTGGACGATCTCTCGCGGTCGCTCGAATTCCGCTACACCAAGCCTTGCCAGGGCCTGGTGGTGGAGATGCTGGACGCCGCCGCGGCGGCCAGTTCCGAGCGCCGCCTGGCCGAAATCCTGATCGGCTGCGTGGCGGAGGGCGCCTCGGTCTCCTTCCTGCCGCCCATGCCGCGCGAGAAGGCCCGCGCCTTCTGGAAGCGCGTCAGCACCGAGGTGGCGCAAAACCAACGGATCCTCCTGGTGGCCTGGCTGGACGGCATGCTGGCCGGCACGGTGCAGCTCGCCCTGGAGAGCCAGGAGAACCAGCCCTACCGCGTCGAGGTGGAAAAGCTGCTGGTGGACCCTGGCCTGCGCCGCCGTGGTGTCGGCAGCGCCCTCGTGCACCGCGCCGAGCAGGCGGCGCAACGCCTCGGCCGCAGATTGATGACGCTCGACACGCGTGGCGCGGCGCCGGGCGAGGCGCTGTATCGCCGGCTGGGCTGGCAGGAGGCGGGCCGCATTCCGCGCTGCGAACTGGACGCAGCGCGGATCCCCCAGGATGTGGTGCTGTTCTACAAGGAGGTTGGGGCCTGAAGCCTCAGCATCATTGATGGGCTGAAGCCTCAGCATCATTGATGGGCTGAAGCCTCAGCCGGTCGCACTCCGCACGATCCGCACCAGCGAGCCCCGGAACTCCTCGACCGATTCCCGCGTCTGCCGCGCATTGCCCTGCATCACCTCGGTCTCGGCCGCCGTCTCCGCCGTGGTGTGGCTCAACTGGCCCAGGCTCTCCGACACCTCGCGCACATCCTGCGCCGCATCCGAGACGCGGGCCGCGATCTCCCGCGTGGCGGTCGCCTGCTGCTCGACGGCGGCGGCGATGGAGGTCGCCATGCGGTCAATCTCGCCCACGGATTCCGCCATCTCGGAGACGGCGCGCACGGCACCCTCCGTCGCCTGGCCGATCTGCTGGACCTGCTTGCCCACCTCCTCCGTCGCGCGCGCGGTCTGCGCGGCCAGGTCCTTCACCTCGCTCGCCACCACGGCGAAGCCCTTGCCCGCCTCGCCCGCGCGGGCGGATTCGATGGTCGCGTTCAGCGCCAGCAGATTGGTGCGCCCCGCGATTTCCGAAATCATCCGCACCACCTCGCCGATGCGGCCCACACCCTCCGACAGGCCGGCGATCACGGCGCGGCTCGAATCCCCGCGCTCGGCCAGCTGGCGCGTCAGCGCATTGGCGCCGGCGAGCCGGCTCGAGATTTCGCGCACGCTGGCGGAGAGCTCATCCGTCGCGGCCGCCACGGCCTGCGCGTTGTCGAGCGAGCGGTGGGCCGCCAGATTCGCCATCTCGCTCTGCCGCGCCGCCTCGCGCATGCGGCCGGCCATCACCTCGGCCGTGTCGGACATGCCGCCGGCCTGGGCGCGCACCTCATCCACCGCTTCCCCCGCTTCGCGCTCCACACGCTCGGCCATCTCGGCCAGCGCCTTGCGGCGCGCTTCCTCGGCCTCGGCGCGCTCACGCTCGGTCGTGGCGCGCAGCGCCGCATTCTCGGCCAGGCCGTCGCGGAACACCGCCAGCGCGCGCGCCATGGAGCCCAGCTCATCCTTGCGGTTCAGATAGGGGATGGTGGCGTTGAGATCGCCGCCCGCCACCTCGCCCATCGCGGCGTTGATGCCACGCAGCGGCGGCACGATGGCGCGGATCAGCGCCACGATGCAGAGGATGCCGCCCAGGATCACCAGCGCCGAGGCCAGCACCGCCACCTGCTGCGTGGAAGCCAGCCCGGCCGAGGCCTCCTCCATGGACGAGGTCGCGGCGGCGCTTTCCATCCGCCGCAGCTCGGCGATGGCGGCGGACATGGCATTGCCCTGGGCGCGGAAATCCACCAGCACCTCGGCGAAGCGCTGCGACTGCTGAATGGTGGCCTGCGTCGCCGCCGCCCAGGCGGCAAAGCTCTGGCCCACGGGCGAGGTCGGCGGGATGGCGACGCGGCGCAGCGCCAGGCTTGCCGCCTCGCTCGCGCGCAAGGCCGCGTCCCGCTGCTCGGGCAGGGGGTCGAGGCGGAAGCGCAGGGCGGCGACACGCGCCATGGCCACCGGCCGCTCCACCGCCTCCGCATCGGCCGAGGGCAGCGCCGAGAGACCCTGCAACATCGCATCACCCGCCCGCCCCTGCTCGGCCTCGGCCGCCAGGCGCGTGGCGACGATCTCCTGCATCTGCCGCCAGGAATTCTGGTAGCCCGCCCGCGCCGCCTGGAAGGCGGCGAGCTGCTGGCGCTGCGCCTCGCTCAGCCCCGGCTCCCGCGCGAGGCCCGTGGCGCCGCTGTCCAGCCGCGCGAGAAAATCATCCGCCGCACGCACCTGCGCCGGGTTCGCCCGCTGCAGCCAGATGTTGATCTGGTTCCGCGCCGAGGTGAGGTCAATCTCGAGCTGCAGCACGCGCGAGAGGCGATCGGCCGCGCCCTGGCTGCGCGAGAAGCTGGTTCCGGCCTGGCCCAGCAGCCAATGCGTGGCCCCCGCACCCAGGAGCGAGAGCAGCAGCAGCGCGCCGAGCATGAGGGAGAGACGGCGGGAGAGTGACATGGCGAAGACCCCTTCTTGGACTTGCGCCACATAGGGGGCCGGGGTGAAGGCCCGGTTAAGGCGGGGCTGGGATTCGCCTCCCTCCGCCAAGCCGCTACACTCGCCCCAACACGCGAGGAACCCGCCCATGTCCGAACCTGCCCTCCCCCCTCTCCTGCTCATCGGCTGCGGCAAGATGGGCGGCGCCATGCTGGCCGGCTGGCTGGAATTGGGCCTTCCGCCCGAGACCGTGGTGGTCGAGCCGCATGCCGCCGCCGTCACCGCCTTCGGAGGCCGCGTGCGCCATGTGGCGAGCATCGCGGAGATCCCGGCGGGCTTCGCGCCGGCGGCCATCATCCTCGCCACCAAGCCGCAGGAGGCGCCGAACGCGCTGCCGGCGCTGGCGCATCTGGCGGGGCCGGATGTGGTGTTCCTCTCGATCATGGCGGGCCGCACCATCGGCGGCATGAACGCCATGCTGGGTGGATCCGCGCGCATCATCCGCGCGATGCCCAACACGCCGGCGGCACTCCGCATGGGCTTCACCGTCGCCTGCGCCGGCCCGGGCGTCACCGACGCCCAGCGCGCGCTGGGTGACCGCCTGCTGGGCGCGATCGGCGAGGCCGCCTGGGTGGAGGAGGAAGGGCTGATTGATCCGGTCACCGCCGTCTCGGGCGGCGGGCCGGCCTATGTGTTCCTGCTGGCCGAGGTCATGGAGCAGGCGGCATTGGCCCAGGGCCTGCCGGCCGATCTCGCGCGCCGCATGGCGCGGGCCACGGTCGCCGGCTCCGGCGCGCTGCTCGGCGCCAGCACGGAGGATGCGGCCCAGCTGCGCCGCAACGTGACGAGCCCCAAGGGGACCACGGAACGCGCCCTGGCCGTGCTCATGCGCGAGGAAGCCTGGCCCGCGCTGATGCTGGAAGCGATCGAGGCGGCGACGGCGCGTTCGCGGGAACTTGCCGGGTAAGGCTACCGCTTGCCGCGGAGCATCCGCTCCAGCAGCATGCCGCCGACGGTGAAGGCGAGCTTCTGCCACTCCGGGCGGAGCGCACTGGGCGAGGTGATCATGGCGACGGAGCGCTGGCGCAGGGCCAACGCCTCCTCCGCCACCGGGTCCCGGCCGCCGCGGGCCATGAGCAGCAGGATCACCGCCAGGACGCCATCGGCCAGCGCGACGAAAAGGCTGGCCTGGATGGCGTCATAGCGAACCGCCAGCCAAAGCCAGCCGGCGACATGCAGCAACACGATCATGGCGAGGGCGAAGGCCGCCGCCAGGCCGCCGAGAACGGCGGCGCGGCCCATCTGGGCCCCCTGGCGCCGCAGCAGAAGCCCCTCCGCCTGCGCCGCGGTGGAGAGCAGGCGGAGCAGCCGCATGGTCAGCGCCGCAGGACGGAGGCCAGCACGAAGCCAGCCAGCGCGGCGAGGCCGATCGCCATCAGCGGCTTCTCCTGCACGGTATCGGTCAGGCGGGCCGCCTGGTGGCGGACCTCGTCGGTCGCGGCCTTGGCCGCCTGCTCCGCCGAATTGGCGACCGAGCCCAGCATCGGCGTGACGCGCTCATTCATCAGCGTCTCCACCTGCGAGCGCAGCCGGGCGAGTTCCTCCGCCGCATCGTTGACGTAGGATTCGGCGGTGTCGGAAGCTTGCTTGTAGGACATGGAAATTCCTTTCGAGTGGTAAGTCGTGAAGGGCCTGGCGTCAGCGCCAGGCAGGGCGGCCGAGGTTGACGGTGCCGGGCGAGGTGAGCGCACCGGTGGCGCCCCCGGCGACGCCGCCGATGGCGGCACCACCCAGCACGCTCGTGCCGGTCAGCGCGCCGACGCCCGCCCCCGCCGCGGCACCCAGGCCCGCGCCGGAAATGGCTCGGTCACCCGTGGTCTGGCCGCAGGCGGCGAGGCCGCCGGCGAGGGCCAGGACGAGGCTCAGTCTTGGAATCATGCGCATCTCGGGACTCTCCCCAGTGTTGGTCGGGGGTGAAACGCCAAGCCTCGCGCGTGGTTGCACGCGGTGCAGCTCAAGCTGGGTTTGCGGCCATCTGCGGATGCAACGTCAACCCGGGCGCAGCCGCACCCTTATCCCGGGCGCAGCCGCACACTTACCCCGGGCGCAGCCGCACCACCGTCACCGAACACGGCGCGTCCCGCGCGACTTCGGCAGCGACGCTGCCGAGCACACGGCGGCCCAGGCTCTGTGCACGGGCGCCGAGGATGATGTGGTCCACGCGATTCTGCTGCGCGTATTCGAGCAGCGTGGCGGCCGCGCCCGTCGCCTCCAGCACATGATGCGTCAGCCGCGCATCGGGCAGTTTCAGGGGCGCCGACCAGTGGCGCAGCTCCAGCAGGCGCTGGAGGTGCCTGTTGCGGCCCTCCTCATCCAGCGTCATGTCGGGGCGCAGCAGATAGGTCTGCAGCACGTTCACGCAGGCCACGCGCGCGCCGGGCAGCGTCGCCATGATCTGCGTCACCATCCCCTGCATGGCGGCCGCCAGCCCGGGCGTCATGCCGCCCATGTCCACGGCCACCATGATGATCGGCGCACCCGATTGCGCCATGGCGATGGCGTCGCGCTTGAGCTGCGGCTGGTGGTCCGGATGGAAGCGCCGGCGGATGCGGGCTGACCAGGCATCGCGCTTCAGCTTCGCCGCGCGCGAAGTCTGGCTCACCTGCTCGGGGTGGCGGAGATCGAAGGCGAGCTGCGCGGCCGTCGGGTGGCGGAGCGCCGGCTCCGGCTCCAGATTGCGCAGGATGATCTCCTGCAGCCAGGGCGGGCAATCGGGCCGCAGGGCGCGGGGTGGCGGCGGATCCCACCAGAGGCGCCGCTTCATCTCGCCCATATGCTGCGGATCGCCGAAGGGGTTGCGGCCGGTGGTCAGCGCATAGAGCAGCGCGCCCAGCGCGAACAGATCGGACGCCGGGTCGCCGCGGATGCCCATCACCTGCTCGGGCGCCATGTAGGGCGCCGAGCCATAGGGCAGGCGGAACTCCTCGGCCATCAGGTCGGGCAGGTGGGCATGGTGCGAGAGGCCGAAATCCAGCAGCACCACGCGGCCCTCCACCTGCATCAGATTGGCCGGCTTCACATCGAGATGCACCACGCCCTGGCGGTGCAGCGCGCAGAGTGCTTCCGCGATCAGCGCGCCCGTCTCCACCACCTCCGCGATGGGGAGCGGCAGGCGATCGAGCAAGGGCAGCAGCGTCTCGCCCTCGATGCGCTCCATCGCGATCCAGGGCAGCGGCTCATGCCCCGTGCCCAGGGAGCGCGGCACATGCGGGCCGTCGAGGCGGGGGAGGATCATCTGCTCCATCTCGAAGCTGACGATGGCGGCGGGGTCCGCGCCCTCGGCCAGGCGGGGCAGCTTCACGAGGATGGGGCCGGCGTGGTCGGGATGCGTGGCCGTTCGCAGCACGGCCATGCCGCCCTGATGCTCCACGGCGCCGAGGATGAAGCCGCCGACTTCGCGCGGCATGCTCAGCGCCCCTGGAAGAGGCGCGCGGCCAGCGCCTCGGGCAGGCCAGCCGCGCGGATTTTCCGCGCTGCCGCCTCGATGTCATAGGGCACGCGCATCCAGGCGCATTCGGCGCGCTCATCGTCAAACAGGCCATAGCAGGCGGCCGGGTTGCCGTCGCGCGGCTGCCCCACCGCGCCGATGACGCCGAGCCAGCGGCGCGGCTGCAACAGGGGCAGCATCACGTCCGAGGTGGGGATGTGATGCAGCATCTTCTCCGTCGCCGTCAGCGCGAAGAGCGCGGGCACATGGGTGTGGCCGCAGAAGGTGAGGCGTGCGGTCGTGGCATCGAGGCTGCGCCGCGCCTCGCGCGCCTCGGTCACGTAGCGCCAGTCGCCGGGGTTGGAGCCATCGGCATGGGTGTAGAGGCAATCGCCCTCCTCATGCGTGTAGGGCAGGCGCGCCAGGAACTGCCTGGCGGCGGGGTCGAGCCGGCCTTGCGTCCAGCGCATCGCCTCGGCGGCCAGGGTGCTGAATCCCTGCGGCCCTTGCAGCGCCGCTTCGTCGTGATTGCCGCGCAGCGCGAGGGCGCCCTCGCTCATCAGGCCCTGCACGCGCGCCACCACGGTCTCCGGGTCCGCGCCATAGCCGACGAGGTCGCCCAGGAAGACCAGGCGCGTGGCCCCCTGCGCCGCCGCATGCGCGAGGCAGGCGTCCAGCGCTTCCAGATTGCCATGGATATCCGCGAGCAGGGCAATGCGCATGCGTGTCCTTCCACGCGGGAGCCTAGACCTTGATCCGCGCTGATAGAAGCGCGGATCAAGGTCTAGCCTTTGCTGAGAGGATGATTCACCGCTTCGGTGATTCCACCTCAGCGGATCATGCTCCAGGCGCGGGTGCGGCGTGGGGGCAATGATCGAACGCAAGCCCTCGACAGGCCAGCGCATGCGCCGGAGAATCGCGCATGGCCCCCATCCCGCTCCTCGTCCTCAACCCGCTCGACGCCGAGCGCCTGGCGCGCATCGCCGCCGGCGGCTTCGCGCCGCATGTGGCGCTGGGGGCGGAGGCACGGGCGCGCGCCATCGCCGCCATGCCCGATCTGCGCTGCGTGCTGACCAATGGCGCGACGGGCTTCACCGCGGCGGAGATGGACGCGCTGCCGCAGCTTGGCATCATCTGCGCCATCGCGGTGGGGCATGAGAATATTGATGTCGCGGCCGCACGCGCGCGCGGCATCGTGGTGACGCATGGGCCGGGCACCAACGCGCCCTCGGTGGCGGATCACGCCATGGCGCTGATGCTGGCCCTGCTGCGCGACATCCCGCGCCTCGATGCGGCGGTGAAAAGCGGCGAATGGATGGGCGTGCGCTGGCCGCGCCCGGGCATCAGCGGCAAGCGCCTGGGCATCCTCGGCATGGGCGAGATCGGCGGCATGATCGCGGCCCGGGCGGTGGGCGGCTTCGGCATGGAGATCGCCTATCACAACCGCAAGCCAAGCCCGGGCGGCCCCGGCAGCTGGATGCCCTCCGTCATCGCACTGGCGGAATGGGCGGATGTGCTGCTCATCGCCGCCCCCGGGGGTGCCGCCACGCGGCATCTGGTGGATGCGGCGGTGCTCACGGCCCTCGGCCCCACGGGCTATCTCGTGAATATCGGCCGCGGCAGCGTGGTGGACCAGGCGGCGCTGATCGAGGCCTTGCAGGAGAACCGCATCGCCGGTGCGGCCGTTGACGTGGTGGATGGTGAGCCGGCGGTGCCCGACGCCATGCGCGCGCTCTCCAACCTCATCATCACGCCGCATATCGCGGGCCGCTCGCCCGAATCCATCCTGGCGACGGCGACGATGGTCGTCGCCAATCTCCAGGCGCATTTCGCGGGGAAGCCCGTGCTGACGCCCGTCGGCTAGCCTTTGCGGAACAGGCCCGGCAGCCCCCTCCAGAACAGCGCGAGGCCCAGGCCCCAGACAGCGTAGATGCCGGCACTGCGCAGCATCGCCGTGGTGTTGCCATTGGCGAACAGGGGCGTGCCCTTGATCAGCGGCACCAGGATCCAGGCGCCGACCACCAGCGGCAGTGCTAGGCAAAACAGCACGGCGAAGAGCCAGAAGGGCATGGAAGCCGGCCTTCGGGGCACCAGGATGGCGAAGAGGATACCCCACATGCCGCCCCAGAAACACGCATTCCAGAGCTGCGGCACGCCGAAGGGCGGAATGGGCGCCTGGCGGAAGGCGGGCCCCGGAAGCCAGCCCATGCCGTGGAAGAAGGTGATCGTCGCCTGGTGGAAGAACAGCACGCCGAGAAAGGCGCAGAGAAAGCCGAAGGCGAGGGTCGCGGGCTTCATGGGTGGGGCTCCGGGGGATGTGCCGGCATCACCGCACATTCCCCCGGCGCAGGCCAACAGCGAAATGATCGCCCCCCGGTCGGATCACCCATGGCCATGGCGTGAATCCGCCCGGCAGATGTTACGTGAACTGCGCCGGGCGCGGCACGTAGAGGAAGCCCTCGCCATCGCGGATGATGCGGCCGAAGCCGGGCCATGGCACATGCACCCCACCCATCAGGATGCCCTCGGCCGCCAGCATCTCCAGCGTGCGGACGCGGCTTTCCACGCCCATCGCGCTGTCCACATCCACGCCCACGCGCCAGCGCGGGCGCGCCAGCTGGATCACCATCTGGTGCGCGATATCGCCCCAGATCAGCATGGTCTGGTTCTGGCTGGTCAGGCGGAAGCTGACATGGCCGGGCGTGTGGCCGGGTGCCGGCACCAGGAAGACGCCGGGGATGACTTCCAGCCCGTCCCGCATCTCGACGGTGCGGATGCGCCCGCCATAGGGGCGGATGGCGCGCCGCCCCGCCTCGATGAAGCGCTGCCCCTGCGGCACGCGGCTTTCCATCGCGGGGTCCGTCCAGAACTGGTGATCAATCTGCGTGACGACCACTTCCGCATTGGGGAAGTTGCGCGTGGTGCCGTCATAGCTCAGCCCCAGCGCATGCTCGGGGTGGATATGCGTCAGCAGCACCGTATCCACATCCTCGGGCCGATAGCCCGCCGCGCGCAGGGCCGCGAGCGTGCCGCCCGTGGTCGGGATGAAGCTGGAATGCCCGCCCACATCAATCATCGCGAGGTTGCGCCCCGTGTTGATCACATAGGCGCCGACCGGCTGGTGCAGCCCGGCCTCGATGGCGAAGGCGCGGGCGCGCAGCGGCACGATCTCCTCGGGCCGGCTGTCGGGGAAGAAGCGCTGGATGTTCTCGTTGGTGCCCTGCATGGCTCCATCAAGCAGCGTCGTCACCTCCACATCGCCCACCTTCAGGCGATGGAAGCGCGGCGGATTGGCGCCCTGTTGCGGTGGCACGCCCGAAGCGGCGGCAGGCGAAACAGCGCCCAGCGTCGCGGCGGCGGCCGCGCCCATCAGAGTGGCCCGGCGCGCGAAGGCGAAATCCTGCATCACATGGCTCCTTGATGACGTGCAGGACAGAATTAGGGGCCCGCTCGCCGCCTGTCAGCCCTTCGCGTATGAACCCATGAGGAAATTCGCCCGAGGAATGCCCGCCATGAAGGCCGTCGCCTACACCCATTGCCACCCGGTGACGCATGAGGATGCGCTGCTGGACCTCATCCTGCCCGACCCCGCCACCCCCCGCGGCCATGACCTCCTGGTCGAGGTGCGCGCCGTCTCGGTCAACCCGGTGGACGCCAAGCTCCGCTCCGCCGCCGACCCGGCGGGCGAGCCCCGCATCCTCGGCTTCGATGCCTGCGGCGTGGTCCGCGCGCGCGGCGACAAGGCGCAGCTGTTTCAGGAGGGCGACGAGGTCTTCTATGCCGGCGCCGTGAACCGCCCCGGCAGCAACGCGCAATTCCATCTGGTGGATGAGCGCATCGTCGGCCGCAAGCCCAGGACCCTCTCCACCGCCGAAGCCGCCGCCCTGCCGCTCACCACCATCACGGCCTATGAGGCGCTGTTCGACCGGCTGAAGATCGCGCGGGACGCCACCGGCGCCGTGCTGATCATCGGCGGCGCGGGCGGTGTGGGTTCCATGGCCGTGCAGCTCGCCCGCCAACTCACCGGCCTGACCGTCGTCACCACCGCCTCCCGCCCCGAGACGCGTGACTGGTGCCACAAGCTCGGCGCGCATGAGGTCCTGGACCACAGCCAGGACCTGGTCGCGCAGGCGCGCGCGCTGGGGCACCCCATCCCCTGGATTTTCTCCACCACGCAGACTTCGAAGCACTGGCGCGCCCTTTGCGAGATCATCGCCCCGCAGGGCGCGATCTGCGCCATTGATGATTTCAGCACGATCGAGATCGGCCGCCTCAAATCCAAGGCCGCGAGCTTCCATTGGGAGGCGATGTTCGCGCGCAGCATCTACACGACGCCCGACATCGCGAAGCAGCACCTGCTGCTGAACGAGGTCGCCGCTCTGATAGACGCCGGCAAGCTGCGCCACACGCTGACCAGGCATCTGGGCCGCATCAACGCCGCCAATATCCTCGCCGGCCATGCGCTGGTGGAGAGCGGGACCATGATCGGCAAGGCGGTCGCCGAAGGCTGGGAATGAAGTTTTTGCCTGCCCTCAAACGCCGGCCCCTGGCCTCGCTTCGAAAAGCAGAGGCTTTTCGGCGCGGCACTTCGCCTTCGCGTGGCCCGCTCTGCTGAACATGGACCCCGCCGCCATGACGCTTCCCGTCGAGGAGGCGCTGCCCGCGCTGCGCGAGGCGCTGCGCGCGGGCAGCAACGCGGTCCTCGTCGCGCCCCCCGGCGCGGGCAAGACCACGCTCGTCCCCCTCGCCTTGCGCGACGAGGATTGGGCGCGCGGCCAAAAACTCCTCGTCCTCGAACCCCGCCGCGTCGCCGCCCGCGCCGCCGCGCGCCGCATGGCCTCGCTGCTGGGCGAGCAGCCCGGCGGCATCGTCGGCCTCTCCACGCGGCTCGACCGCGCCGTCTCGGCCGCGACGCGCATCGAGGTCATCACCGAGGGCCTGCTGGTCCGCCGCCTGCAATCCGACCCGGGCCTGGAAGGCGTGGCCGCCGTCATCTTCGACGAGGCGCATGAGCGCCATCTCGACACCGATCTCGGCCTCGCCCTCTGCCTCGATCTGCAAGCGGGCCTGCGCCCCGAACTGCGCCTGCTGGCCATGTCCGCGACACTCGATGGCGGCGCCTTCACCCGCCTGCTGAACGCGCCGCTGATCGAAAGCGCCGGCCGCGCCCATCCCGTCCGCGTCGAGCATGTGCGGCGCGACATCACCGACCACCGGGACCTGCCGGAAGCCATGGCCACCGCCATCCGCGGCGTCATGGCGCGCGAGCCCGGCGACGTGCTGGCCTTCCTCCCCGGCTGGGGCGAAATCCGCCGCACCGCAGAGCGCCTCTCGGGCCTCGACGCCGATGTGCTGCCCCTGCATGGCGAACTCTCGCCCACCGAGCAGGACCGCGCCCTCAACCAGGGCGAACGCCGCCGCGTCGTGCTGGCGACGAGCATCGCCGAGACCTCCCTCACCGTGCCCGGCGTGCGCATCGTGGTGGATGGTGGCTTCCGCCGCGCGCCGCGGCTGGATGGCGCCACCGGCCTCACGCGCCTGGTCACGCTCCGCATCAGCCGCGCCGCCGCCGAGCAGCGCGCCGGCCGCGCCGGCCGCACCGAACCCGGCGTGGCGGTGCGCCTCTGGAGCGAGGCGGTGCAGCGCGGCATGCCGCTGCAGGACCGGCCGGAAATGCTGGAGGCCGAGCTCTCCTCCCTCGTGCTCGATTGCGCGGCCTGGGGTGCGGACCCCCTCGCACTCCCCTTCCTCGACCCGCCGCCGGCCGGCCAGATCGCCGCGGCGCGGGCGCTGCTGCGCAACCTGGATGCGATGGACGCGCAAGGCCGCATCACCACGACGGGGAGCCGCATGGCGCGCATGGGCACGCATCCGCGCCTGGCCCGCATGATGTGCGCGGTGGAAAACGAGGGCGAAGCCGCGCTCGCCGCCGACCTCGCGGCACTCCTGGAAGAGCGCGACCCGCTGCGCGGCCGCGAGCCACCCGCCGACATCACGCTGCGCCTCGACGTGCTGCACGGCCATGCCCACGCCGAGAGCGACGGCATCGCGATCCGCGCCATCCGCCGCTCCGCCGCCATGCATCGCCGGCGCCTCGGCGTGCATGGCAACACGCCGCCCGAGGGCGATGCGGGCGCGCTGCTCGCCGCCGGCTTCCCCGATCGCATCGCGCTGAAGCGCGGCACGATGGATGGCGCCTTCCGCCTCGCCTCCGGCCAGGGGGCGCGGCTGTCCAGCGCCGACCCGCTCGCCAAGCAAAGCCTGCTGGCCGTGGCCGATCTCGAACTCAAGGGCACCGAGGCGCGCATCCGCATGGCCGCCCCCATCAGCCGCGCCGTGCTGGAAGCCCGCTTCCCCGAACGCTTCGTGACCGTGGAGGGCGCCAGCTTCGACGCCCGAGCCGGCGCCGTCCTCGCCCGCCGCCGCCTGATGTTCGGCCCGCTCATCCTGGAGGAATCGCCGCTCGCCGGCGCAGATCCCGCCGCCATGGCCGAGGCGCTGGCCGAAGCCGCCGCCGAGCGGGGATTCCGGGATCTCGACTGGAGCGAATCCGCGAAGCAGCTTCGCGGCCGCATCGCCCGGATGCACGCGCTGGAAGGCGCGCCCTGGCCCGATGTGAGCGATGCGGCGCTGTCCGCCACGGCGAAGGAATGGCTTGCCCCCTATTGCAACGGGATGACGAAGCTGACCGAGCTGAAGTCGCTCGATATCGGCGCCATGCTGCTGCCGCACGATTTGCGCCGCCAGCTTGACGCCGCCCTGCCGGCGCGCATCCCCTTGCCGCAGGGCCGCAGCGCCGCCGTGGACTACACCGCCGAAATCCCGACGCTGGAGGCGCGCGCCCAGCACCTCTACGGCCTGAGCAGCATGCCGAAGCTGGCCCAGGGGCGCATCCCCTTGCAGGTGGCGCTGCTTTCGCCCGCCGGCCGGCCCATCGCCATCACGGCCGATCTCGCCGGCTTCTGGCAGGGCGGCTGGGCGGATGCGCGCAAGGATATGCGCGGCCGCTACCCCAAGCATGACTGGCCGGAAAACCCGGCGCTGGAACCATGGCACCGCAAGGAAGAGCGGTGACATGGCTCCAGCTGTTTATCTCAACGCATTTTCCGAGCCGCCATGCGAAGCCGCATGGCTTGAAAATGCTTGGCCGACAGCCCCACCCGAAGGAAGACGCCCATGACCCGCACCGCCCTCATCACCGGCGCCGGCCGCAACATCGGCCGCGCGGTCGCGCTCGCGCTCGCCGGGCAGGGCATGAACGTCGTGATCAACGGCTCCTCCGACCAGGCCGCCTGCGAGCGCGTGGCCGAGGAAGCACGCGCGCAGGGCGTGGAGGCGCTGGTCGCCATGGGCGATGTGGGCGACCGCGCCACCTGCCGCCGCCTGGCCGAATCCGCCATCACGCGCTTCGGCCGCGTGGATGTGCTGGTGAACAATGCCGCACTCCGCCCCACCAACACATTCCTGGACCTCACCGAGGAAGATTATCGCCGCGTGATGGCGGTGGATCTCGAAGCCGCCATCTGGCTCGCCCAGGCCTGCCTGCCGGGCATGGTGGCGCAGGGCTGGGGGCGCATCGTGAATTTCGCGGGCATGAACGCCATCCATGGCTATGCCGGCCGCGCGCCGGTCTCCGTCGCCAAGCATGGCGTCTGGGGGCTGACCAAGTCGCTCGGCAAGGAATTCGGGCCGAAGGGTGTGACCGTGAACGCCATCTCGCCCGGCCCCATCGCCTCGGATGATGAGGATGTGGCGCCCGACGCGCACCGGCAGGAGATGGTGGTGCGCGTGCCGGTCGGCCGCCTCGGCCAACCCGCCGAAGTGGCGGCGATGGTGCGGCTGCTGGCCTCCGACGAGGGGGCCTTCATCAATGGGCAGATGCTGGCGGTGAATGGCGGGGCGGAAACTTGAGGAAACAGGGCCTCCGGCGGCTGGGGCCGTGGGCCCCAGACCCCGTTCTTCTCGCTCGAAAGAATGTTGATATCGCCCTCGCACTGCCCTAGTTTCAGTCGTTGGCAAGCTTTTTAGCTAAGGGAGGGCGGTATGTCGAAATCTGAAACTGTAATCCGCGCCTTTAGCGCCGGTCATGTGGTCCGCGTTACCGGCCTGACCCCGAGTCAGCTGCGTTACTGGGACGCAACTGGCTTTTTTCAGCCTGCCTACGCGCACGTAGACGGTGAGACCGTGCCCGTCCGGCTTTACTCCTTTACAGATTTGGTGGGGCTGAGGGTTCTCCAGATGCTGAGATCAACATACAAGGTGCCGCTAACGCGGCTACGCATCGCTGCGAAGGAACTAGCAAAATACAGTCGCATGCCCTGGGCAGAACTCAAGATAGTCGTATGTAATCGCGAAGTTTCATTTATCGAGCCAGACACTGGCCATGCCCGATCAGTTTCAGGACAATATATCATTCTACCCGTCCTGAATGTTATCAACTACGTTGAAAACTCTGTTGAAAAACTCAATACGAGAACAAAAGACCAGATTGGGAAAACGACAAAAAATCGAAACATCTCGCACAACGCCGAAGTTCTTGCCGGCACGCGAGTACCAGTCAAAGCGATACATAAATTCTTAGATTACGGATATGATATTGAGAAAATTTTGGAAGAATATCCATCCGTCGAGAAGAGAGACATAGAGGTACTCATTGAGGCGCGCATGAGGTCGGTCGCAGCGTGAGGTTCCGGAAGCCGAAACTCAGATTTGCGCTCGACGAAGGCGTGCCAAATTCGGTAGGCATACTCCTAAAATCTGCCGGGCATAGCGTACTATTTTTTAATACAGGAAAATACATTCCCAGAGGATCAAAAGATAACGAGGTTTGCGCGGCGGCCATCTTGAATGAGGCTATACTGGTAGCCACTGATGGTGATATGAAGCAAATCGCCAAGAAGAATGGGATCAGTAATAGCGCCTATTCACGCCTCAGTTTGCTAAAATTATCGTGCGATGAACCCTCAGCGGCCTCCCGTGTAGAGGCATGCATGAGCTTGATAGAACACGAATGGCATGTCGGAGATGGTCAAACTCGACGCCTATTTGTCGAGATTCAAAAAAGCGCAGTACGCACCAATAGATAACAATCAGCGCAAGCAACTGACGTCTATGCTGTCGAGACAGACGGGGTCTGGGGCCTGAGGCCCCAGCCGCCGGAGGCTCTTCCTTACTCCGGCGTGCGCGCCAACCAAGCCGCCCCATCCGCCTCCCGCGGCGTCGGCCGGTCCGGGTTGTTCATGAAGGCCAGGATGTCGCGTGCCACTTCCTCGCGCACGCTGTCGCGCAGCAGCAGGTGCCAGCCTTGCCGATACAGCGCCACGCGCGGCACGCCGGCATCGCGCAGCGCGCGGCGGGCGATCGGCGTCGGGATCACCTGGTCATTCCCGCCCACCATCACTAGCGTCGGCACGGCGCGGCAGCAGGTGGGCAGCGCGGCGATGGCCTGGTCCATCAGATCCACCAGGCCCTTCACCATGTCGAACCGGATGTCGCGCAGGGTCAGCGGGTCGCGGCCGAAGCGCAGCAGCGCCTCGCGGTTGTCGCTGGCGGTGATGTTGGGCGCACTCGGCGGCAGGGCCACCGGGCCCAGCACATGCCCCGCCGTCCAGAGCAGCCCGCGCAGCACGCCCGGCATATAGGCCCGCCCCCAGAGCGCGGGCGAGGAGAGGACGATCCCCGCCACATCGGTGCGTTTCATCGCCAGCACCACGGCGCCGCCCATGCTCTCGCCCAGCAGGAAGACCGGCACGCCCGGGTGGCGAGCGCGGATGAGGGCGAGTGCCGTGTTCGCGTCATTCACCATGGTCTCGGCGCCGGCCCAGTAGCCGCGCGGGCTGGTCCAGCCGAAGCCGCGCTGGTCGAAGGCGTAGACGAGCGCGCCGCCGGCGGCGAGCATCGGCCCGCCCTCCGTCAGCATGTTGCCGCCATGATCGCCGAGGCCATGGATGGCGAGCACGACGAAGCGCGGCGGGCCTTCCGGGCGCCAGACGCGCAAGGGCAGGCGCGCGCCATCGGGCATCACCAGCATGGATTCCGGCCGCGGGCCCGAGGGCTCGGGCGGCGGGGGCGAGGGTGCCAGGGCCCAGGCCGGCACGGGCACCCAGGGCAGGGGCGGCGCGACGAAGGGCTCGATCCCCGCCTCGCGCGTCACCGGCCCGGCGGGCACGACCACGGGCGAGCAGCCGGCCAGCGAGACCAAGGCGAGGAACAGGGCAACCAGCAGTTTCATGCCATCGGGATATGGCCCGCTGGCCCATCCCTGGCCAGCGGTTTATGATCATGCCGACCACGCGGCCAAGGATGAACACGCTGATGCGCGACCCGCAGATGACCGGCTACGGCCCCCACCCCACCGAGGGCGTGACGCCTGAGGAGGTGATCCTGGTGGAGAGCCGGTCCGTGAGCTGCGATGGCGGCGGGGGTTCGCTGGGTCATCCGCTCATTTGGATGCGGATCGAGGAGCACCAGGTCACCTGCCCCTATTGCTCGCGCACCTATCGGCTGAAGGATGGTGCGGGTGATGACGGACACCACTGAAGCGGGCGGGGGCGATCCCCATCTCATTCTGATCGACGGCAGCGGCTACATCTTCCGCGCCTTCCACGCCCTGCCGCCGATGACGCGCCCCGACGGCACGCCGGTGAATGCCGTCTTCGGCTTCGCGCAGATCCTGGAGCGCTTCCTCAGCCAGAATGTCTCGACGCATATCGCCGTCATCTTCGACACGGCGCGCACCACCTTCCGCAACGAGATTTTTCCCGCCTACAAGGCGCACCGGCCTGAGCCGCCGGAAGAACTGGTTCCGCAATTCGCGCTGATCCGCGAAGCGACGGAGGCCTTCGGCGTCTGCCGCGTGGAGTTGCCGGGCTATGAGGCGGATGACTTGATCGCCGCCTATGCGAAGGCCTTCGAGGCGGCCTATGCAGACAAGGGGGGCGGCCGCGTCACCATCGTCTCCTCGGACAAGGATCTGATGCAGCTGATCCGCGAGCGCGTGATCATGCTGGACCCCATCAAGCAGAAGCCGATCCGCGAGCCGGAGGTGCTGGAGAAATTCGGCGTCGCGCCCAACAAGGTGGCGGAAGTCCAGGCGCTGGCCGGCGATGCGACGGACAATGTCCCCGGCGTCCCGGGCATCGGCGTGAAGACCGCGGCGAGCCTGCTCGCGGAATATGGCGACCTCGAAACCCTGCTGGCCCGCGCCGGCGAGATCAAGCAGCCCAAGCGGCGCGAATTGCTGCAGACCCATGCGGAGATGGCGCGCATCTCGCTCCGCCTGGTCACGCTGGACGACAATGCGCCGCTCCCCTGCCCCATCGAGGAACTGCGCGCGAAGCCCCCGGAGCCCGCACGCCTCGGCGCCTTCCTGGCCGAGAATAATTTTCGCAGCCTCGCAGCGCGCTTGGGCCTCGGCGATGGCGGGACACCGCAGCGCGCCCGGCCGGTGGCGAGCGAAGCCGCGCCAGAAGCCGATGCCGCCACCTTCGGCCCCTATGACTGCGTGACCGATCTCGGAGCGCTGCAAGGCTGGATCGCGTCGGCGCGCGAGGCGGGCGTGATCGCGCTGGACACGGAGACGGACAGCCTCGATGCGCTGGCCGCGCGCCTCGTTGGCGTCTGCCTGGCCGTGGCCCCCGGCCGCGCCTGCTACGTGCCGCTCCGCCATGCCGGGGCGGACATGCTCACCGAGACGCCGCCGCAGATCGCCTTCGACGACGCGATCGCGGCACTCCGCCCGCTGCTGGAAGACCCCAGCGTGCTGAAGGTGCTGCACAACGCGAAATACGACCTCGAGGTGCTGGCCCAGCCGCAGAATGGCGCGCTCGCGGTCACGCCGGTGGATGACACCATGCTGATCTCCTGCGCGCTGGAAGCCGGCGCGCATGGCCATGGCATGGATGAGCTGGCGCAGCTGCATCTCGGCCACAAGCCCATCTCCTTCGATTCCGTGACCGGCACCGGCAAGGGCCGCATCAGCTTCGCCCATGTGCCGCTGGACCGCGCCACCGCCTATGCGGCCGAGGATGCCGACGTCACGCTCCGCCTCTGGCACGCGCTCCGCCCCCGGCTGCGCCCCGAACGCGCGCTGGCCATGTATGAGCAGGTGGAGCGCCGGATGATCACCGTGCTCGCCCATATGGAGCAGGCCGGCGTGCGCGTGGATGGCGTGGAACTCGCCCGCATCGGCCAGGATTTCGCCGAGCGCCTGGTCGTGCTGGAGGCCGAGTGCCACCGCATCGCCGGCCGCGCCTTCAATGTCGGCAGCCCGAAGCAGCTGGGCGAAATCCTCTTCGACGAGATGGGACTGAAGGGCGGCAAGAAGGGCAAGACCGGCGCCTATTCCACCGATGCCGCCGTGCTCGAGGAACTGGCTGCCCAAGGCGCGGAGCTGCCGCGCGTGGTGCTGGAATGGCGCCAGCTCGCCAAGCTGAAATCCACCTATGTCGAGGGCCTGGCGGCCCAGATCGCGCCCGATGGCCGCGTCCATACCGACTACGCGATGGCCGTGACCAGCACCGGCCGCCTCTCCTCCACCGAGCCCAATCTCCAGAACATCCCCATCCGCACCGAGGAGGGCATGCGCATCCGCCGCGCCTTCGTGGCGGAACCCGGCCATGTGCTGATGAGCGCCGACTACAGCCAGATCGAACTCCGCCTGCTGGCGCACCTGGCCGAGGTGCCGACCTTGCGTGAGGCCTTCGCGAAGGGCGAGGATATCCATAGCCGCACGGCCGCCGAAATCTTCCACCTCGAACCCGGCGCCGTGGACAAGGAAGCCCGCCGCCGCGCCAAGACGATCAATTTCGGCATCATCTACGGCATGAGCGCCTTCGGCCTCGCCGGCCGCCTTGGCATCTCGCCGGGGGAGGCGCGCGGCATCATTGACGCCTATTTCGCGCAATACCCCGGCATCCGCGCCGAGATGGAGCGCCTGAAGGAGGAGGCACGGATGACGGGCTACGTCCTTTCGCCCTTCGGCCGCCGCCTCTGGATCCAGAACATCAAGGCGAAGGACCCCATGCTGCGCGCGGGCGCCGAGCGCCAGGCCATCAACGCCCCCTTCCAGGGCGGTGCGGCCGAGATCATCAAGCGCGCCATGGTCCGCGTGCCGATGGCGCTGCACGAGGCCGGCCTGAAATCCCGCATGCTGCTCCAGGTGCATGACGAGCTCGTGCTCGAAGTCCCGGAGGCCGAGATCGAGCCCGCCGGCGCCATCCTGCGCCGCGTGATGGAAGGTGTGGCCGAGCTCCGCGTGCCGCTGCTGGTCGAAGTCGGCCACGGCACGTCATGGGCGGAAGCGCATTGAAGTGAGCAACTTCACCGGGGAAGAACGCCGCATCCTCGCTTCCGTCTCCGGCGCGCATTTCGTAAGCCACGTCCATATCCTGGCACTGCCGCCGCTGTTTCCGCTGCTGCGCGACGACATGGGCATCTCCTTCCTCGAGCTCGGCTTCGCGCTGACGGTCTTCAACATCGTCTCCGCCCTCACCCAGGCGCCGATGGGCTTCCTGGTGGACCGCGTGGGCCCGCGCCGCGCGCTGGTGGCCGGCCTGCTGCTCGGCGGCGCCGCCTTCACGCTGGCCGGCATCGGCGGCACCTATGCCTGGCTGCTGGCGGCGAGCGCGCTCGCCGGCCTCGCCAACGCGGTCTATCACCCGGCCGACTACGCCATCCTCGGCAGTTCGATCGGCGAGGCGCATGTCGGCCGCGCCTTCTCCTTCCACACCTTCGCGGGCTATGCCGGCAGCGCCGTCGCACCCGCGCTGATGCTGGGGGCCGCCAGCCTCGGCGGCGTCGGCTTCGCGCTGATCGTGACCGGCCTGCTCGGCCCGCTGGCCGCCCTGCCCCTGCTGCGCGAGGCGATGGCCGAGCGCATCCAGCCCGCGCGCCCCAAGGCGGGCGCCGGCGCGCCGCGTGTGCTGAGCCCCGCGGTGCTCACGCTCCTCGCCTTCTTCCTGCTCATCGCGCTCTATAATTCCAGCACCCAGGGCTTCGCCGTCTCGGCGTGGAATGCGGCGCATGGCACCTCGCTCACGGCCGGCAACATCGCCCTCACCGCCTGGCTCGCGATGAGCGCGGTCGGCGTGCTGGTGGGCGGCCATGTGGCGGACCGCACGAAGCGCCACGGGCTGGTGGCCGCCACCGGCCTCGGCTGTGCGGCGCTGCTGTTTCTCGTGGCCGGCCTGGTCGCCTGGGCGCCGTTGCAACTGGCACTGGTGATGGGCCTCTCGGGCTTCCTTTCGGGCATGATCATGCCCTCGCGCGACATGCTGGTGCGTGCGGCCGCGCCCCCAGGCCAGGCCGGCGCCGTCTTCGGCGTGGTCAGCACGGGCTTCAACATCGGCGGCATGGTCGGCCCCATCGCCTGCGGCTGGATGCTGGACCACGGGCAGCCCGATGTCGTCTTCATCTTCGCCGCCTCCTGCCTGGGCTTGGCCGTGGCCAGCGCCCTCTGGCAGGAAATGAAAAGAGCGCGGAGGGTTGCGCTGGCTTAGTTTGCGCCCTCAAGCGCCGGGCGCCGGCTCCGCCGGCTTGGCTTCGCCGCGCCAATGTCGCGCCGGGCCATGCGTCCGGTTGGGCGGCGCCGGCCGCTGTGCGGCCGGATGATCCTGGAGGCGCCCTACCCCCACCTGCCCCGCCACCAGCGCCGCGCCGCCGCCACCCATCGCGCCACCGGCCCGCGCGCCCGCGTCATCCAAAGGCGCGCCCACGCCATCCAGCCCCGCACCGCCTCCCGCGCCGCGCGATAGCCCGGCAGCGCCTCCAGCGCCGCATGGCCCATCTCCACCAACCGCGTCACCACGCCATAGGCGCGCGCGAACCAGGCCACCTGCATCATCTTCGGCTTCGCGATCGCAAAGACGCGCGTGGAAAACGCCGCCCCCACCACCTTGGCCCCCACGATCACGATTGCCGCCCAGATGAAATGCCCCTCGCGCAGCAGCCACAATTCCCCCAGCTTCAGCAGCGGGATCATCGGCACGAAGGGCAGCACGAAGATCGCGATCACGGCGTTCGGGCTCAGCCGCGCCACCAGCCGCTCCAGCCACGCAAACACCGGCAGCCGCGCCAATCGCCGTCCGAGCGCCGTGAGCCAGGCCCAGAGCGTCACCTCCAGCAGCGCCAGCGGCAGCGCGACCGCCAGCGCCAGCGGCCGCAGCCAGCGGCGCGTCCGCATGGTTATTTTCGCCGGAGAAACACGAAATGCGCGTGGTCCTGCCAGGTGTGGCGGTCCAGGATGCGCATCTCCAGCAGTTCCAGCGCACGCTCGAAGGCGGATTTCGTGAAGAACCACCAATAGGGCCAGGGGCTCGGCGCGCCCCGGGTCACATAGGGCATGGTGGCGCCGTCGCCCGCCGGCGCATGGGTGTCGAGGTCGAGCGCGAAGCGATCCAGGTAATAGCGCCGCATCACCGCCCGCTCCCGCCCGCGCAGCGCTGGCAGGAAGAGTGCGGAGGCGGCGGGAAAGGCCACGCGCCCCTCCTCATTCTCCACCACATCCGGCACGGTGACCGTGCCCGCGATCAGATACTCGCCCACCACGCGCCGCAGGTTGAGCAGCGTATGGACCGGGTTGGGCGCGTGATAGAGCAGCAAGGGCGCGCTCACGATGTCATAGCGGCCGAGCTTCTCCGCGAAACCGGCCGAATCCACATCCATCTCCGGCCGGAAATCAATGTCGCGGATGCCATGGGCGCGCACCTGGTTGCGGAAATGCTCCCAAAGTTCATGATCGAGCGACAGCAGGTCGGCCATCGCCACATCGGTGGCTCCGCAGCGCTGCGCCCAGCTCGCGCGCTCATTGCCGCTGCGCTCGCGAATGCCGCCGAGGTCGAGGAAGCTGCGCCCGGGCGCCACGCCCGCGATCCAGTGATCCATCCGGTCCTGCGGCTTGGCGCGGCCCACGCCGAAAGAGGGTCGCTCCCGCATCAGGCCATGGCACCCCGGGCGGCCACCGGCCAGAGGCATTCCACCCGGCCCTTTCGCACGCCCACATACCAGTCGTAGCGGTCCACCGTCGGGTCGCAATGGCCGGGGATCAGGCGCAGCTTTTCCCCAAGACGCGGCCGCAAGGCCGGGTCCTCCACCGTCAATTTCCCATGCTCATCCGAGGCGCCGACGTAACTCACACCCGGCCGCCCCGCCACCAGCGGATAGCCGCTATCGGTCGGCACCGCCTTGTGGCCGGCATCCACCACGGCGATATGCGGCGTGGCGGCACTCATCACCGTCGCCAGCACAAACAGCGCATGCTGGAAGGGCGGCGCCTCCTGGTTGCGGGCGTAATCCGCATCCATGAAGGCGTAGGAGCCGGCCTGGATCTCGGTATAGACGCCACTCGCCACCTCATGCTGGAAGCTGCCGCTGCCGGCCCCGCCGACCACGGGGCAGCCAAGGCCGCGCTGGCGCAATTGCTCCACCGTGCGGCGCGAAGCCTCGACGGCGCCGGCGATGGCCGCCGCGCGGCGCTCCGGCTCGCGGATATGCTGGGCGCTGCCGTGATAGGCCTGGATGCCGCCGAAGCTGAGGTGCCTGGACGCCGCGATGATCTCGGCCAGCGCCACGGCCGGCGGGCCGGCCTGCACGCCGCAGCGCGCCGCCCCCACATCAATCTCGACCAGCACGGGAATTCGCACGCCCGCCGCCGCGGCCGCTTCCTCGATGGCCGCCACCTGCGCCGGATCATCCACGCAGACCGAGACCTGCGCGATGCGCGCCAGCGCCACCAGCCGGTTGAGCTTGCGCGCGCCCACCACCTGGTTCGTCACCATGATGTCGGGGATGCCGCCCCAGGCGAGGATTTCCGCTTCCCCAACCTTTTGAACACACTGCCCGATGGCACCGCGCGCCATCTGGAGCTTCGCGATCACCGGCGATTTATGCGTCTTCGCATGGGCGCGCAGCTTCGCCCCCGTGGGCGCGAGAAAACCCGCCATGGTGTCGAGGTTGTGCTCGAAGGCGTCGAGGTCAATCAGCAGGGCGGGGGTGTCCACCTCATCCTCGCGCATGCCGGGTTCGGCGGGTGGGGCTTGCAGCATGGGCGCATTCCTTCAGGCAGCCGCACGCGCGGCTTTGCCCTATGATGACGCCATGCACGGCCATGATCCAGACGTCCTCATCATCGGCGCCGGCTGCGCCGGCATCGCCGCCGCGCGGGCGCTGCTGCGCCAAGGCCAAAGCTGCGTGGTGCTGGAGGCTGGGCCGCGCCTGGGCGGCCGCGCCTTCACCACCGATTTCGGCGCGCCGCTCGACCTCGGCGCCACCTGGCTGCACCAGGCGGATGACAACCCGCTCACCGCCTTCGCGGGCGAGCATCTGGACCATGACACGGTGCGCGAACGGCACCTGCATCTGGGCGAGCGCTTCGCCACCGCCGCCGAATTCGCCGAATACTGGCGCGCCCATGCCGCCTTCGAGGATGCGGTCGCGGCCGCCCCCCTCACCCCCGACCGCAGCGTGATGGACGCCGCCCCGCAAGGCGGGCCCTGGGGTGCGACCATCGCGCATTGGCTGGGCTCGCAGATCAACGCGATGGAGCTCACCGGCATCTCGCTGGAGGACTATGTGAAGACCGACCTGGACGGCCCCAACCTGCTGCCGCGCGAAGGTGTGGGCGGGATGGTCGCGCGCCTGGCGGAAGGCCTGCCGATCCGGCTGGGGCATGCGGTGCGCCGTCTCGACTGGTCCGGCCCGGGTGTGGTGGCCTCGGGCGAATGGGGGGAGATGCGGGCGGGCCGCGCCATCGTCACCGTCTCGACCGGCGTGCTGGCGGCCGGGGCCATCGCCTTCACGCCGGAGTTGCCGGCGCCGACGCAGGCTGCCATCGCGGGCCTGCCCATGGGCCTGCTGACCAAGATCGCCTTCCGCGCGCGCGGGGCGGATCGCCTGGGCATCGCGCCCTTCCACAGCGCGCGCCGCGTCGTGACGCCGGGCGCGGCGCCGATGAGCTGGGTCTTCTGGCCCTTCGGCGCGGATCACGTCTTCGGCTTCGTGGGCGGCGCCCGCGCCTGGGAGCTGTCCCGCCAGGGCGCGGCCGCGACCGAAGCCGCGGCAAGGGCCGACCTCGCCGCCATGTTCGGCCCGCGCGCAGAGGCGGCTTTGGGCGAATGCCTGGTCACCGACTGGGGAGAGAACCCGCTGTTTCGCGGCAGCTACACCCATGCGCGGCCGGGGCACCACGCCTCCCGTGCCGCCCTCGCCGCCCCGCTCGGCGATGGCCGGCTGCGCTTCGCGGGCGAGGCCTGCCATGCGCGCTTCGCCGGCACCGTGGCGGGCGCCTGGCTCAGCGGCGAATCAGCCGCCTGAATTCCCCAGGAACTTCAGGTTTTCCTCGCGGATCTTCGCCGCCGCATCGTCATAGAGGAAGGGCAGGAAGGCGTAGCGCTCGCCCTTCGTCACCGGCAGCGCCTGGTGCAGCAGCGAGCAGGAGAAGACCACCGCCCCCCCGGTCGGCGCGCGATAGGCGGTGCGGCCGAATTCGGGGAAGACCAGGTCTCCGCCCTCGAATTCCTCGGCGTTGAGGTTGATGGTGACGGCGAAGCGGCGATGCGCCGTGCCCTTGGTCGTGTTGTCGCGGTGTGCGGCGAAATGCCCGCCCTCCTCGGCGCGATAGCAGGCGACGAGGTACCGCTCGAGCCGTGTCACGCGGAACTGGAAGGCCTTGGCGATCTCCGGCACCAACCGGCGCGAGAGGCGGGCGCGCAGGGCGGCCTGGAGGTCCTCATCCTCGATCAGATGGTCGCGCCGGACCTTGAAGCTCGGGTCATGCGCGCCGACGGTGCGGCCATTCTCCTCCCGCATGAAGCCCGAGACCTCGCCCCCCGCCGCGCGGTAGCGGGCGATGAGCACGCGGCACAGCTCAGGCTCGAAGATGCGGGGCACGATCAGCGCGGGGGCCGGCATGGGCAGCCCCGCATGCAGCGCGGGCGGCGGCAATTGCGCCAGCAGCGCCAGCATCGCCGCGGTCTCGGCCAGCGGCCAGCGCGCGAAGAGGCGCTGCGTCGGGTCCAGCAGCAGCCAGCCCGGCCCGCCGAGCGCTGCCGTCACCGCGCCCGTCATGTCCCAGATGGCGCGATATTGCGGGACGTGCTGCGGAACACGCGCCGCGGCGCGGTCCTCGGGGTCGGCGCTGATGAGCAGGGCGGCGCGATGGTTGCCATCCAGCGCCGGCAGGGCGCCCGCCGTGAAGTCGCTGAGGGCGGCCGCCGCCTCGGCGGCACTCCCCAGCACCCCCAGCAGCACCCAGCGCCCGCCCGTCGCCTGCAGGCTGTAGCGCGGATTGGTGTCCGACGGCGCGATCCAGTTGGGCACGGGATCGCCAGGGAGCAGCACCGCCATGGCGTCAGCGGCGCGGGAGGAAGCCCATCGCCTGCTTCACCTCGGCGAGGGTGGGGTTGGCGATGGCCTCGGCCTTCTCGGCCCCGCGCCGCAGGGCCGCGTCGAGCGAGCCAGGGTCCTCCAGCAGGCGCAGCATCTCGGCGCGGATCGGGCCGAGATGGGCCACCAGCGCCTCGGTCAGCACCTCCTTGAAGGTTCCGAAACCCTGGCCCTCATGCTCGCGCAGCACGTTTTCCGGCATGGTGCCGGTGATGGCGGCGAGGATGCCGACGAGGTTGCGCGCCTCGGCCCGGCCTTCCAGTTGCAGCATGTGGCCGGGAATGGGCTCGGCATCCGTCCGCGCGCGGCGGATCTTGAGCGCGATCGCGTCATTGTCGTCATTGAGGTTGATGCGCGACTGGTCCGAGGGGTCGGATTTGCTCATCTTCTTGGTGCCGTCGCGCAGGCTCATCACGCGGGCGGCCACACCCATGATGTGCGGCTCGATGCGCGGAAACAGCTTCACGCCGTAATCGTGGTTGAACTTCTCGGCGATGTCGTTGGCCAGTTCCAGGTGCTGGCGCTGGTCATCGCCGACGGGCACGCTGGTCGCCTTGTAGGCCAGGATATCGGCCGCCATGAGGTTCGGATAGACATAGAGGCCGGCACTCGCCGCCTCCCGGTCCTTGCCGGCCTTGTCCTTGAACTGCGTCATCCGGTTCAGCCAGCCCAGGCGGGCGATGCAGTTGAAGATCCAGCCGAGCTCGGCATGGGCCGGCACATGGCTCTGGACAAACAGGATGCATTTCTCGGGGGAGAGGCCGCAGGCGAGCAGCGTCGCCGCCATCTCCCGCGTCTGGGCGAGGAGCTGCGCGGGCTCCTGGAAGACGGTGATGGCGTGCAGGTCCACGATGCAGAACAGGCTCTCATGGCTCTCCTGCATCGGCACCCAGTTGCGGATGGCGCCGAGGTAGTTGCCCAGGGTGGGAACGCCGGAGGGCTGGATGCCGGAAAACACGCGCTGCATGGGACGAAACCTGTGTGAGTGGGTCCGTCAGGGTTTGCGCGGCCCGCGCCCGAGGTCAAGCCCGCGCGGCCAGACCGCGCGAGTGACCATGGGCGCCGGCCTCAATCATCATCATCATCATCGCGACCGCGGCGACGGCCGCGATCCTCATGCCAATGCCGGGCACGGGCGTCCCGCTCGCGACGCGGCTGCCAGTTCGAGCCCTCGCGCCAGCGCTCCTCGCGGATCCATCGCTGCGCCCAGCCTGCATCCTCGATGATCAACGATTCGACCCGGCCGCATCGGCCATTCGAGCAGTTGGAGGAGGAGTTGGAGGATTGGCTCTCGGCCATGGCCGGTGCGGCGGCCCAGAGCGCAAGCAGGAAGATGGGCAGGGTGGCGCGGCGCATGTTCCGGTCCTTCGGTGAGGATGCGCGAAGCCTGGCCCCGCCTCGGGGCATGATCCGGGCGTGAAGGTGATGAATTCGGGGCAGCGCGTGCCGGCGCTCAGCTTCGGCGGAGCAGCCGGCGAAGCTCGCGCAGATCCACCCCGCCGGAGAACTGCGCCACCCCGAAATAGCTGGCGGCACCCAGTGCGCAGATCAGCGCCAGCAGGCCCACACCCGCCAGCCCCGCCCCTGGCGCCAGCCACCAGGAGAGCGCGGCCAGCACCACCCCCATGGCCAGCGCCGCGCCCAGCAGCCGGGGGGCCGCGCGCCTGAGCCGGCGGTCCGCCACCCATTGCCCGCGCCGGCGCAGCAGCCAGGCCAGCAGCCCTGCATTGGCCCAGGCGGCGAGCGTGGTCGAAAGCGCCACCCCCACATGCTGCAAGGGCCCCATCAGCACCAGGTTCAGCCCGAGGTTCAGCGCCACGCAGAAGATGCCGATCTTCACCGGTGTCGCCGTATCGCCGCGGGCGAAGAAGCCCGGGACAAACACCTTCACCAGCACGAAGGCCGGCAGGCCAAAGGCATAGGCGATCAGCGCGTGCGAGGTCGCGAGCGCCTCCACCGCGCCAAAGGCCCCACGCTGGAAGAGTGCGGCCAGGATGGGCAGCGCCAGCACCGCCAACGCCACCGCCGCCGGCACAGCCAGCAGCAGCGAGAACTCGATGGCGCGGTTGATGCTGCGATGCGCGGAGAGCGGCTGCCCCGCATGGATCTGCTTCGCCAGCACCGGCAGCAGCGCGGTGGCGATGGCCGCGCCGATCACGCCCAGCGGCAACTGCGCCACGCGGTCCGCGTAATACAGGTACGAAACCGAGCCCGAGACGAGGAAGGACGCGATGATCACATCCACGGCGAGGTTGAGCTGCGTCACTCCCGCACCGATCAGCCCCGGCCCCATCCGGCGAAGCACAACCCGCACCTCGGGTGCCAGCGAAGGCCGCTGGAAAGGGTTCAGCGCCATTCCCGCCTGGCGGCAGGCCCACCAGACGAAGGCGAGCTGCACCACGCCCGAGAGCGTGACGCCCCAGGCCAGCGCATGCGCGGGCGTGGCGACCAGGGGCGCCAGCGCAAACAGCGCGATCATCGAAAGCAGGTTGAAGAAGATCGGGGCCGCCGCCGCCGCCGCGAATTTCCCCAGCGCGTTCAGCACGCCGCTCACCAGCGCCGTCAGGCAGATCAGCAGCAGATAGGGGAAGGTGATCCGCGTCAGCTCCACCGCCAGCGCGAATTTCTCGGGCCGCTCGACGAAGCCCGGCGCCAGCGCCTGCATCAGCTGCGGCATGAAGACGAGGCCCAACCCCGTCAGCAGCGCGAGCCAGAGCATCATCAAGGTCGCCATGCGCTCGGCCAGCGCCTGTGCCGCCGCCGGGCCGCGCTGTGTCAGCAATTGCGCGAAGGCCGGCACGAAGGCGGCGTTGAATGCGCCCTCGCCGAAGAGGCGACGAAACAGGTTGGGCAGCTTGAGTGCGACGAAGAAGGCATCGGCCATCGGCCCGGCGCCGAGCTTGGCCGCGATCAGCATGTCGCGGAGGAAGCCGAGGATGCGGCTGACCATGGTCCAGCCGCCGACGGTGGCGATGGCGCGGAACATCAGGGGCTCCGCCCCTGAAACCCCGGCAAAGGACACGTCCTTTGCAATCCTAATGATGGGGTCTGGGGCCCCAAACCCAAGAATGGGGGGCCCCAGCGGGTCCAGGGCAGAGCCCTGGCCTTACACCTCATAGATCCGGCGCCGCCGCTTCGCGATAGGGCGAAGGCCCGCCCCCCGGCGCATCCGGCGGCGTCAGCGCCTCCAGCAGCGCCGCACGGAGCGGGCCCAATTTGCGCTCATTCTCGACCTTCAGGCCGAACACGTCCTTCACGTAGAAGACGTCCACCGCCCGCACGCCATAGGTGGTGATGTGCGCGCTGGCGATCTGCAGCCCCTGCTCGCTGATCGCCGCCGTCACATCATGCAGCAGGCCCGGCCGGTCACGGCCATTCACCTCGATCAGCGTGTGCGTGTTGGAGGCGAAATTGTCCACCACCACGCGCGGCGGCACCGTCACGGCCGCCAACCGCGCCGGCTCCCGCCGCACCTTGCGGATCTCGGCGGCCAACTTCAGCCGGCCCGAGAGCGCCTGCTCGATCAGCACGGCGAGCCGTGCCAGGCGATGCGGCGCATCGAACAACCCGCCCGCGCTGTCCTGCACCCAGAAGGTGTCGAGCGCCATGCCATTGGTCAGCGTATGGATGCGCGCATCCACGATGGAGGCGCCCGCCACGGCCAGCGCGCCTGAGATCCGGCTGAACAGCCCCGGATGGTCGCTGCAATAGATGGTTACTTCCGTCACGCCGCGATCCGCCAGCACGCGGGTGCGCACCGTCAGCGGCGCGCGCTCGGCCTCCGCCTCGCGGATGATGGCGGCGTGGCGCGCATGGGTTTCGGCATCGAAGGAGAGCCAGTAGCCGGGATAGCCCAGGCCCATGAACATGTCGGTCTCGGCCTTGGAGAAACCGGGCAGCATCGCCGCCGCCGATTCCTTCGCGCGCGCCACGCGCACATCGCGCTCGGGCACCGTCATGCCGCCGGCCAGCACCTCGGAGACGCGCCAATAGACCTCGCGCAGCAGCGTGGCCTTCCAGGCATTCCACACGCGCGGACCCACGGCCCGCATGTCGGCCACCGTCAGCACCAGCAGCAGGCGCAGGCGCTCGGGCGACTGCACCTGGTCGGCGATGTCGAGGATGGTCTTCGGGTCCTCGATGTCGCGCTTGAAGGCGGTCTGCGAGACGAGCAGGTGGTGCAGCACGAGCCAGGAGACGGTCTCCGTCTCCTCCGCCGTCATGCCCAGGCGCGGGCAGATCTCCTGCGCCAGACGCGCGCCGATCTCGCTGTGGTCGCCGCCGCGGCCCTTGGCGATGTCATGCAGCAGGGTCGCGACGAACAGCGCGCGGCGGGACTGCAACTGCCCCATCAGCTCGGTCGCGACGGGGGCGATCTCGTGCAGCTCGCCCTGCTCCACCTGCTTCAGCACGCCGATCGCCTCGATCGTGTGCTCATCCACGGTGAAGACGTGATAGGTGTCGAACTGCATCAGGCCGACGATGCGGGCCCATTCCGGCAGGAAGCGCCCGAGGAAGCCGGCCTCGTTCAGCAGGCGCAGCCACTTCGCCGCATCCTTGCCCATCAGCAGGTCAATGAAGGTGGCACTCGCCTCGGCATCGCCACGCAGGCGGTCCGCCTGGCGCGCGTGGCGGATCAGCGCGCGGATGGCCAGCGGGTGGATGGCCAGGCACCGGTCCCGCGCGGCCTTCACGATGCGCAGCATCAGGATCGGCTCGCGCCCGAAATCGCGGTCGGGCGGTGCCGCCACCAGCTTGCCATCGGCGAAAGCGAGGCCGAGTTCCGCCAGACCTTCATCACCGCCGCGCCGCGTGGCGGGCGGGCCCAAGGCCGCGCGCTCGATCGCCGGCTCCAGCACGCGGGAGAGGCGGACCACCTCGCGCGCGGTCAGGAACAGATGCTTCATCAGCCGCTCGGCGCCGTCCTGGCTGCCGTGGCGCGTATAGCCCATGCGCGCGGCGACGACGGGCTGGAGGTCGAAGGTCAGGCGCTCCTCGGCGCGGCCGGTGACGTAGTGGAGGTGGAAGCGCAGCGTCCAGAGGAAGTCCCAGGCGCGCTTCACGGCGCGCGCCTCGCCCTCCGTCAGCAGCCCGCCGCCGGGGCTGTCCGGCCCCACCAGCTCCGGCATGCGGGAGACGCCGAAGGCGTAGCGCGCGAGCCAATAGAGCGTCTGCAGATCGCGCAGGCCCCCGCGCCCTTCCTTCACATGCGGCTCGACCAGGAAGGGGCTCTCGCCATAGCGCGCATGGCGCGTGGCGCGCTCGGCGCGCTTGGCCGCGAGGAAGGGCGCGAGGCCACCCTCAGCCCGGAGCGTCGTGAATTCGCCAAGGAACTCGGCAAAGAGCACCTCATCGCCCGAGAGGAAGCGCGCATCCACCAGTGCGGTCAGGATGGTGGCGTCGCGCAGCCCCTCGCTGATGCATTCCTTCGGGCTGCGCGTGGCATGCCCGACCTTGAGGCCGAGATCCCAGAGCAGATAGAGCATGAACTCGATCATGCGGCGGGTGCGCGGCCCGGGCTCGCGATCGGTCAGAAAAAGCAGGTCAATGTCGGAATGCGGCGCCAGCACGCCGCGGCCATAGCCGCCCGTCGCCACCAGCGCGTAATCCACATGGCGCGCGCCAGCGGCGGTCGGCACCATCGCGGCGGCATAATCCTGCAGCGCCAGCATCAGCCCGTCCATATGGACGGACAGGCGCCGCGCCGCCGCCAGCCCATGGATTTCGCGGGATTCGAAGGCCCGCTGCACCTGGCCCTGCACCCGCCCCAGCTCGCGCCGCAACAGGCCCAGCGCCAGGTCGCGCGCGATCGGCGCGCCGCCCGGAAGCAGCATGTCTTGCAAGCATGGCTCGGCCGTTTCGGCCATCGCGGTCCTCATGACCGTCACACTACAGAGCTTCCTTGCCCTCCGCGAGTGCCTTCAGGTTGTAAAGCGCCTCCTGCGCCTCGCGCGGTGACAGGGTGTCAAGGTCCAGCGCCGCCAAGGCCGCGAGGGCCGGATGCGCCGGTGCGGCAGGGGCACGCGCGAAGAGCGGCATCTCGGCCGCGAGCGGGTCCGCGCCGGCCGCCGCACGGGCTTCCAGCGAGGCGAGCACGGAGGCCGCGCGCTTCAGCACCGGGGCCGGCACGCCCGCCAGCTTCGCCACATGCACGCCCCAGCTCTTCTCGGCCGCGCCGGGTGCGACGGCGTGCTGGAACACCACCTCGCCCCGCCATTCGCGCACCTGCATGGCAGCGAGGCGGAGTTCCGGCAGCTTCTCGGCCAGCGCCGTCAGCTCGTGGAAATGCGTGGCAAACAGCGTGCGGCAGCGGATGCGGTCATGCAGCGCCTCCAGCACCGCGGTCGCGATCGCGAGACCATCCCAGGTCGCCGTCCCGCGGCCGACCTCGTCCAGCACGACCAGGCTGCGCGGCCCGGCCTGGTTCAGGATGGCGGCGGTCTCGGTCATCTCCACCATGAAGGTGGAGCGCCCGCCGGCCAGGTCATCCGCCGCCCCCACCCGGCTGAAGAGCCGGTCCACCAGGCCCACGCGCGCGGCGGCGGCGGGCAGGAACAGCCCGGCCTGCGCCAGGATCACCATCAGCGCGTTCTGCCGGAGCCAGGTGGATTTGCCCGCCATGTTCGGCCCCGTCAGCAGGCAAAGCCGCCGCCCGGGCGAGAGATCGCAATCATTGGGCACGAAGGCCGGGCCACGGGCACGGCGCAGTGCGGCCTCCACCACCGGGTGCCGCCCGGCCTCGATGGCGAAGTCGGGCCGCTCGGTCAGTTCGGGCCGGCACCAGGCGCCTTCGGTGGCGAGCTCGGCACTCGCCGCCAGCACGTCGAGGGCCGCCATTTCCCGCGCGGCGGCGGCGATGGCCTCGGCATCGGCCAGGATCATCCGGCGCAGATGCGCGATGACGAGGCGCTCGCGCTTCGCCGCCTGATCGCCCGCTTCGGAGAGGCGTCGGTCCAGTGCGGCGAGTGCGGCGCAGGTGAAACGATGCGCGTTGGCCATGGACTGCCGATGGATGGGCACCAGCTCACCCACCGCGCTTTCCGGCGCGGCGCGCAGCAGCTTCTCGCCGGCGGCGGACGGCACTTCCGCGAGATAGCCGAGCTGCTGGTGATGGCGGATCTTCAGCGCCGCGATGCCCCAGGCCTGGGCGAGTTCCACCTGCATGGCGGCGATGGCGCCGCGCGCATCGTCGCGCAGGCGGCGCAGCGCATCGAGTTCGCCATCATAGCCCGGCGCAGCCACGCCGCCATCTTCCAGCCGCGCCGGCAATTCGGCGGCCAGCGCGCGGTCCAGCTCGGCGGAAGTGGCAGGTGCCGCGCCCAGCGGTGCGATGGCGGCCGAGAGCAGCGCGGGCGAGGCGCCCTCCAGCGCCTCGGCCAGTTGCGCCGCGCGCCGGAGGCCATCGCGGATGGCGCCGAGGTCGCGCGGGAAGAATCGCTCAAGGCTGATGCGGGCCAAAGCGCGCGCCATGTCCGGCGCGCCCTTCAGCGCCGCGCGCAGCTTGCCGCGCCGGGCCTTGTCCTCGCGCAGCGCGCCCACCGCCTCATGCCGGGCGCGGATGCCGGCGAGGTCATCCAGCGGGGAGGCCAGCCGTGCCGCCAGCTCGCGCGCGCCCGGCCCGGTCAGCGTGCGGTCCACGGCGGCGAGCAGCGAGGCGCCACGCGGCCCCTCCAGGATGTCCAGGCTGCGGCGCGTCGCCGCATCCAGCAGCAGCACGCCGCGCGCGCCCTCCGGCACCGGGGGCGAGAGGCGCGGCAGGCTGCCATTGTTCACGGCCCGCACATATTCGACGGCCATGGCGGCGGCGGCGATCTCGGCCGGGCTGAACTGCCCGAAGCCTTCCAGCGAGCCCGCGCCCAGCGCGGCCGCGAGCCGCCCCTCGGCATCGCGCGGCGGCAGGGCCGGGATGGCGCCCTCGATCCCCAGCGCTTCCTCGGCCAGGATTTCGGCGGGTGCGAGGCGCGCGATCAGCGCCGCCGGTTCCGCGCTCGCCTGGGTGTGGAACAGGCCGGTCGTCACATCGAGCCAGGCGGCGCCGCCGGGCACCAGCGCCAGCAGCCAGGCCGGGCGCGCCGCGTCCAGCAGCGCCTCTTCCGTCGCGGTTCCGGGGGTGACGACGCGGATGATCTCGCGGTTCAGCGTGCTGGCCTTGCGGGCCTTCGCCTCCTCCGGCGTCTCGGTCTGCTCGCAGATGGCGACGCGGAAGCCGCGGCGGATGAGGCGCGCCAGATAGGCCTCATGGCTGTGCACCGGCACGCCGCACATGGGAATGGGCCTTCCCTGGTGCTCGCCGCGATGGGTGAGCGCGATGCCCAGCGCCTCGCTCGCGGCTTCGGCATCCTCGTGGAAGAGCTCGTAGAAATCGCCCATGCGGAAGAAGACGAGCGCCGCCCCGGCCGTGGCCTTGGCCGCGAACCATTGCGCCATCGCGGGCGTCGCACCTTCGGCGGAGCGGGGACTGGACACGCCCCGGAGATAGCCGAAGCGCAGGGGGCCGCGAAGGGGGCCGCGAAGGGGGCCGCGAAGGGGCGGGTTTCGCATCCGCCGCGCGGGAGGCTAAAAGGAATGTCACCAAAGCCCGGGATGAGGAAGCGACCAGCATGAGTGACAAGCGCCAGGACAGCCCGGCCGATACGCGCACCGCGCGGGTGACGGGCGAGGAGGCGCTGGCCATGCACGCCGAGGGCCGGCCCGGCAAGCTGGAGACCCGCCTCACCAAGCCGCTGGTCACCGCGCGCGACCTCAGCCTGGCCTATAGCCCCGGCGTGGCCGAGCCCTGCCTGCACATCCACCGCGATCCGTCGCTCGCTTATGACTACACGAGCAAGGGCAATTTCGTGGCCGTGATCAGCAACGGCACGGCCGTGCTGGGCCTCGGCAATCTGGGCGCGCTGGCCTCGAAGCCGGTGATGGAGGGCAAGGTCGCCCTCTTCAAGCGCTTCGCCGATGTGGATGGCATGGACCTCTGCCTCAACACCGAGGATGCCGACGAGTTCATCAATTGCGTGAAGTTCCTGGGCCCCAGCTTCGGGGGCATCAACCTGGAAGACATCAAGGCGCCCGAGTGCTTCGTCATCGAGCAGCGCCTGCGCGAGCTGATGGACATCCCGGTCTTCCATGACGACCAGCACGGCACCGCCATCGTCGCCGCCGCCGGCCTGATCAACGCGGCCTATCTGACGGGGCGTGACCTCGCGACGACGAAGCTCGTGATCAACGGCGCGGGGGCGGCCTCCATCGCCTGCGCCGAATTGCTGCGCGCCATGGGCATGCGGCCCGAGAACATCACCATGTGCGACACCAAGGGCGTGCTGTATCGCGGCCGCACCGAGGGCATGAACCAGTGGAAATCGGCGCATGCGGTCGAGACCTCGGCGCGCACGCTGGCGCAGGCGCTGGACGGCGCCGACGTGTTCTTCGGCCTCTCCGTGAAGGGGGCGCTGACGCAGGACATGATCCGCGCGATGGCCGAGAAGCCCATCATCTTCGCGATGGCCAACCCCGACCCCGAGATCACGCCGGAAGAGGCCCGCGCCGCGCGGCCCGACTGCATCATCGCGACCGGCCGTTCGGACTATCCGAACCAGGTGAATAACGTTCTGGGCTTCCCCTTCATCTTCCGGGGCGCGCTCGATGTGCGGGCCAGCACGATCAATGACGCGATGAAGATCGCCGCCGCCCGCTCGCTCGCCGAACTCGCGCGCGAGGCGGTGCCGGAGGAGGTCGCGCGCTCGGGTGCGGGCAAGCGGCTGGTGTTCGGCCCGGAATACATCATCCCCAATGCCTTCGACCCGCGGCTGATCAGCCGCGTGCCCGTCGCCGTGGCCGAAGCCGCCGTGGGCTCGGGCGTCGCCCGCAAGCCGCTGCTGGACCCCGCCCGCTATGCGCGGGAGCTGACCAACCGCCTGGATGCGGCGGCGAATGCGCTGGAGGCGATCCATGAGCGCGTGCGGGAAAACCCGCGCCGCGTCGTCTTCGCCGAGGGCGAGGATGAGAGCGTGATCCGCGCCGCCATCGCCTTCCGCAATGCCGGCTACGGCACGCCCGTGCTGGTCGGCCGCGAGGAGCGCATCCATGCGACCGTGGCCTCGCTGGGCGTGCGGCTGCCGGATGGCATCGAGATCCACAATGCCCGCGTCTCCTCCGAGAATGAGCGGTATGCCGAGTGGCTCTATGCGCGCAAGCAGCGCGACGGCTTCCTGTACCGGGACTGCCTGCGCCTCGTGAACAATGACCGCAACGTCTTCGCCGCCTGCATGGTGGCGCAGGGCGATGCGGATGCGCTGCTGACCGGCGAGACGCGCAGCTATTCCGTGGCGCTGGAAGGTGTCCGCATGGCGCTCGACGCCGAGGGCGTGCTGTTTGGCCTGACCATGCTCATCGCCCGCCGCTCGGGCACCGTACTGGTGGCGGACACCGCGATCCATGAGCGGCCGGATGCGGCGACACTCGCCGCCATCGCCATCCGCAGCGCGGCGACGGCGCGCCGCCTCGGCCTCACGCCGCGCGTGGCCTTCCTCTCCTTCTCGACGTTTGGAGACCCCAAGGGCAGCATTCCCGGCAGCCTGCGCGACGCCGTGAAGCTGCTGGACCAGCAGGGCGTGGATTTCGAATATGATGGCGAGATGAGTGCGGAGGTCGCGCTGGACTCCAACCTGCGCGCCAGCCTCTACCCCTTCTGTCGCCTGACCGGCCCGGCCAATGTGCTGGTGATGCCGGGCCTGCATGCCGCGCACATCCTGACCAAGGCCGTGCCGCATCTGACGAGTGCGACGACCATCGGCCCCGTGCTGATGGGCCTTTCCCACCCCGCGCAGATCGTGCCGACCGGCGCGGGCGTGAACCAGTTGCTGGATATGGCGGCGCTGGCGGCCTATCAGGCGATCGGGCGGTAACGCCCTGCATCCGGGGCGGGGGGCCAAGCCTATCCTCGCCATGCCGCATCGCCGCACACTTCTGAGCCTCGGTGCCGGGCTGCCGCTCGCCGGCTGTTCGGCGACGGATCTTGCGAATGCGCTGACACCCACGCGCGATGTGGCGCGTGAGGAGGGCTTGGCCTATGGCCCGCTGCCGCGCCAACGCTTCGATCTTTATCGCCCGGCCGGGCTGGCGGCGGATGCGCCACTGCTGGTCTTCATCCATGGTGGCGGCTGGCGGGGCGGAAGCCGCGGGGATTACCGCTTCCTCGGCCTCCCGCTTGCGGGATGGGGCTGCCTGGTGGCGATCCCGGACTACCGGCTTTGGCCGGAGACGGCGTTTCCCGGCTTCGTGGCGGATACGGCACTCGCCATCCGCGTCCTCGCCGCGCGGGAGCCGGGGCGGCGCCTCGTGCTGATGGGCCATTCGGCCGGGGCCTTCAACGCGGCCTGCGTGGCGCTGGACCCAGCCTGGGGTGTGCAGGGCCTGGTCGGCGGCTTCATCGGCCTGGCTGGCCCCTATGATTTCCGGCGGGATGAGGTGACGCCGCCCGAGATCTTCCCCGTGGCGCGCATCGAGGCCGCGCCGTCACCCCTGCGGGCCGGTGAGACGCCGCCTTTGCTGCTGGTGCATGGCGCGGCCGACACCATCGTCGGCCCCTATCATTCGCGCATCCTCACGGAGCGCGCCGTGGCGGCCGGCGTGCCCGTGCGCCATGTGGTGATTCCCGGCATGGGCCATCTGGGCCCGGTGGTGGCGCTCTCGACGCCGGCCCGCTGGCTGGGCCTGGCGGATGCCACGGTCAGTTCAGCGGTGGCCCGTTTCGTGATGGGGTCTGGGGCCTGAGGCCCCAGCCGCCGGAGGCTCTTGTTCAGCCCGACGCCCCATCCATCGCATCCAGCACATGCAGCGAATAGGTCAGCGCCGCCCCCGCATTCAGCGCGATGGCGACGCCGAGCGCCTCCGCCACCTCCTCCTTCGTGGCCCCGGCGGCGCGCGCTTTCCGCGCATGCGCATCAATGCAGCCCTCGCAGCGCGTGGTGACGGCGACGGCGAGCGCGATCAGCTCGCGCGTCTTCGCATCCAGGTGCTTCGTCGTGGAGGCCCCGCGCGAGAGGGCGCCGAAGCCCTTCATCAGCTCCGGATGCATCGCGGAGAGTTCCTTGCCGCGCGCGCGCAGCCCGGCGCTGTAGCTGTCCCAATCCTCGATGCGGGTGTCTTCGGTCATGGCGTTGTGGTCCCTTGAAACGCAGAAGGCCCCGATGGTTTCCCACCGGGGCCTCCCACGCAAGTGAAGCGCGCGGAGCTTACTCCGCCGTCGCCTCCGACTCCTTCTCCGACTCGCCATCGCTGTCCGGCTTGGGCAGGGCGGCCGGCGGCGGCTCGGCGATATCGAAGCTGAGCGCGCCATCCACCAGGTTCACCTTGACCGCGCCACCCTTCACCAGCTTGCCGAAGAGCAGCTCCTCGGCAAGCGGCTTCTTGATGTACTCCTGGATCACGCGGGCCAGCGGCCGCGCGCCATAGAGCGGGTCATAGCCGCGCTCGGCCAGCCATTCCTTGGCGGCGGAGCTGAGCTCGATCGTGACGTTGCGGTCGGCGAGCTGCGCCTCCAGCTGCATCACGAACTTCTCGACCACCTGCGCCACGATCTCGGCCGAGAGGCCGGCGAAGGGGATCACCGCGTCCAGCCGGTTGCGGAACTCCGGCGTGAACATGCGCTTCACCGCCTCCTGGTCCTCGCCCTCGCGGACGGGGCTCCCGAAGCCGATGGCCGATTTCTGCATGTCGGCGGCACCCGCATTGGTCGTCATGATCAGGATGACGTTGCGGAAATCCACCGTCTTGCCGTTGTGGTCGGTCAGCTTCCCGTGATCCATCACCTGCAGCAGGATGGCGTAGAGATCCGGGTGCGCCTTCTCGATCTCGTCCAGCAGCAGCACGCAATGCGGATGCTGATCAATGCCGTCGGTCAGCAGGCCGCCCTGGTCGAAGCCGACATAACCCGGGGGCGCGCCGATCAGGCGAGAGACGCTGTGCCGCTCCATGTATTCCGACATGTCGAAGCGCAGCAGCTCGATGCCGAGCGTCTTGCTGAGCTGCTTCGCCACCTCCGTCTTGCCGACGCCCGTGGGGCCGCTGAACAGGTAGTTGCCGATCGGCTTCTCGGGGTCGCGCAGGCCGGCCCGGCTCAGCTTGATGGCGGAGGAGAGCGCGGTGATGGCCGCATCCTGCCCGAAGACCATCGCCTTGAGGTCACGCTCCAGGGTGCGCAGCGTCTCCTTGTCGTCGGCCGAGACGGATTTGGGGGGAATGCGGGCGATCTTCGCGACCACCTCCTCCACATCCTTCAGCGTCACGGTCTTCTTGCGCTTGTTCTCGGGCACCAGCATGCGCGAGGCGCCGACCTCATCAATGACGTCAATCGCCTTGTCCGGCAGCTTGCGGTCATGGATGTACTTGGCCGAGAGCTCCACCGCGGCGCGGATGGCTTCCGGCGTGTACTTCACCTTGTGGTGCTTCTCGTAGTTGGTCTTCAGGCCCTGCAGGATCTTCACCGCATCCTCGACCGAGGGCTCGTTCACGTCGATCTTCTGGAAGCGCCGCACGAGCGCGCGGTCCTTCTCGAAGTGGTTGCGATATTCCTTGTAGGTGGTGGAACCGACGCAACGCAGCGTGCCCTGCGCGAGGGCGGGCTTCAGCAGGTTGGACGCATCCATGGCGCCGCCCGAAGTGGCGCCGGCGCCGATCACGGTGTGGATCTCGTCAATGAAAAGGATGGAGCCCGGCTGGGCCTCCAGCTCATTCACCACGGCCTTCAGCCGCTCCTCGAAATCGCCGCGGTAACGGGTGCCCGCCAGCAGCGAACCCATGTCGAGCGAGAAGATGGTGGACTTGGCCAGCACCTCCGGCACGTCGCCCTCGACGATGCGCTTGGCCAGGCCCTCGGCGATGGCCGTCTTGCCCACGCCAGGGTCACCCACATAAAGCGGGTTGTTCTTGGTGCGGCGGCAGAGGATCTGGATCGTGCGCTCGATCTCGTGATCGCGGCCGATCAGCGGATCAATCTTGCCGGCCTGGGCGCGCTTGTTGAGGTTCACGCAATAAGTGCTGAGCGCATCCTGGTTGCGGTTGCCGCCGCGCGGCTTCTCCTCGCGCTCCTCCTTGCCGGCATTCTCCTCCGGCGTCGGCGCCTGGCCCTGGACGGGGCGCGGCTGCGAACGGCCGGGGGCCTTGGCGATGCCGTGGCTGATGAAGTTGACGGCATCGAGGCGCGTCATGTCCTGCAGCTGCAGGAAATAGACGGCATGGCTCTCGCGCTCGCTGAACAGCGCGACCAGCACATTCGCGCCCGTCACCTCGTCGCGGCCCGAGGACTGCACATGGATGGCCGCGCGCTGCACCACGCGCTGGAAGCCCGCGGTGGGCTTCGGATCGCCGGTGCGGTCGCTGACCAGGCCGGCCAGGTCCTTGTCGAGGAATTCGGTGAGTTCCCGCTTCAGGCGGTCCACATCCACGCCGCAGGCGCGCAGCACGGTGGTGGCGTCCGCATCCTCGCCGAGGGCGAGCAGCAGGTGTTCGAGGGTGGCATATTCGTGTCGGCGGTCATTGGCGAGGCCAAGCGCGCGATGGAGCGTCTGCTCAAGGTTGCGGGACAGCATGGATCAACGCTCCCACTGGAGAAGGCCAGACCCGAGGATCGGATGTGGCGGTTGGATGATGATGTGGTGGCGCTCCCTTGCCGTCACACCCCATGCGTCATGTCAAAAATGTCATTCCGCATGGTGATTGAAGTCCAGTCTCATTCTTTCTCAATCGTGCATTGCAGCGGGTGCTGGTTCTGGCGGGCCAGATCCATCACCTGCGTCACCTTGGTCTCGGCGACTTCGTAGGTATAGACCCCGCAGACGCCCACGCCGCGGCGATGGACATGCATCATGATGCGCGTCGCCTCGTCCCGGTTCTTCTGGAAGAAGCGCTCCAGCACGTGAACGACGAACTCCATGGGCGTGTAGTCGTCATTCAGCATGAGGACCTTGTACATCGCCGGCTTCTTGGTCTTCGGGCGCGGCTTGACGACAACGCCGGTGGCGGGGCCGCCATCGCCGTCGCGCTTATCCGGCTCGGACATGGTGATAGGCTTCATCATACGGTTCCGGTCGTTCATCCAAGACAGTCTGGCGCGGGTCATCACGGGCAGGATATCGGGTGCCGAGGCCCCACGGGAAGGGGTTTGGCGCAATGTCGTGCGGAATGACCAAAAGGACAGGCTAGAGCGGGCCGGCAAGCTGCGCGAAAACAAAAAACCCGGCCGCGCAAGCGGCCGGGTTCACGCCCAGGGAGCGAGTCGCCCCCAGGTCAGTCGGGCGCCCCCAGAATCCGGACCTTGGCAAACCTGGCGCCACCCCACGAGAATGCGAGGCGAATAGCCGAGCCGCAAAGCTTCAGCTTTGCGAAGCCAAGGCGGCGGAGCCGCCGCCCGGCGTCTGAGGGCGTCTAAATCAAGCCGCGATCGGCTTCGCCATCTTCTCCATGGCGAGCGTCATGCGGGCCGAGATCGGCTCGATCGAGGTCTCGGCCAGCTTCATCGCGGCTTCCGAGATCTTGGTCGTGTCGTTCACGGCGCGCTCGAAGGCGGTCTTGGTGAAGGTCGCCTGGAAATCGGCGGCGTCCTTCATGCTCTTCATGGTGGACATCGCCTTCACGCCCTCGATCGCGTGCTCGGACAGCGCCTGGAACATCGCCATCGTCTGGCGGGAGAGGTCCTGCACGCCGGTCACGTAGAGCTGCGAGGCCTTGGTGATCGCCTCGAGGTTGCCGCGGCCGAACTCGGCGGCCTCTTCGGCGGCCTTCAGCAGGTCGCCAGCGGTCTTGTTGGCGGTCTCCATCGTCTTCTCGACGGCGACGCGGGCCTGGACGGTGCTGTCCTCGACCAGCTTCTTCGCGGTCGCCGCGCCGGTCTGCGCGGCCTGGCTCATCGCCTTCTTCATGTCTGCCTGATTGGCCATGTTCGTCTTCCTTCGTGAAGGGCCAGGTCAGCCGATCCGGAAGGAAAGCTGGCAGGCCGTGTTTTGCTGCAATGCAGCATGGAGCCTATCTAGGCACCCCGCCCGGCCGATGCAAGCATTTTATGGTGCACTGCACAAAAACGCCCGGATGCCCCCCCTTGCGCGAAACGGATGGACAAACGGCCGCTTGGCTGTTTCTTTGCAGGCAGAGCGTGAGCGTGCCGACTGAGCCTTGGGGGAGGCGACACCGGTGCGCGGCTTGGGGAATCGAATGACCATCCTTTTCTTGTCGCGCGCCACGCTGGCGGTTGCCCTGGGTTTCTGCGCGAGCCTCGTCTCCACGGGTGCCTCGGCGCAGATCACGGCACGGGACCGCTACGCCTCCCTGGTGGTCGAGGCACGGACCGGCCAGGTGCTCAGCGCGGCGAATGCGGATGAGACGCGCCACCCGGCCTCTCTCACCAAGATGATGACGCTCTACATGCTGTTCGAGGCGATGCGCGACGGCCGCCTGAACCTCAGCACGCCGATCCGCGTGAGCGCCGAGGCCGCCTCCCGCCCGCCCTCCAAGCTCGGTGTGCCGGCCGGCGGCAGCATCTCGGCCGAGACCGCCATCCTGGCGCTGGTGACCCGCTCGGCCAACGACATCGCCGCCGCTGTGGGCGAGGCGCTCTCGGGCGATGAGGACGCCTTCGCCCGCGCCATGACCCAGCGCGCGCGTTCGCTCGGGATGACCCGCACCACCTTCCGCAACGCCTCCGGCCTGCCCGACCCCGAGCAGGTGACGACCGCGCGGGACATGACGGTGCTGGGCCGTCGGCTGATCGCCGATTTCCCCGAGCACTACCACTACTTCTCGGTCCAGTATTTCGCCCATGGCAGCCGCATGATCCGCAACCACAACGGCATGCTGCGGGATTATCCGGGCACGGATGGCATCAAGACCGGCTTCATCAACGCCTCGGGGTTCAACATCGTGACCTCGGCCCAGCGCGAGGGCGTGCGGCTGGTCGGCGCCGTCTTCGGCGGCTCCTCCTGGCCGCAGCGCAACAACCACATGGCCGAATTGCTGGATGAGGGCTTCCAGCGCATGGGCGTGCGCTCGGTGCCCATGGCGCAGGCCGCACCCCGCGTCGTCGCCGGGCGCGACGCCACGGTCGGCCCCGGCCCGCGCCGCGTCCGCGTGCAGACCGCCGCCCGCCCGGCCGCGAACCAGCCGCGCCTGCGGAATGTCTCGACCACGCGGCCGGCAGCGACCCGCCCGGCCACGCCCCAAGGGGCCAGACAGGCGGCCCCGCAGGCGAACCGCCCGCGCCGCCCCGCCGCGCAACCCTCCGCCCAACCCGCCCCCGCCGCCCGCCCGGCCCCGGCCCGCACGCCCGCACGCACCATGCAGGCGCCGGCTTCGCGCACCCTGCAGGCGCCGCCGGCGCGCACCACCCAGGCCCCGCCCGCGCCACGCCCGCAGCAGGTCGCCCGGAACGGGGGCTGAGGCGGGGCCCGGCCCCGCAAATCGTCACGGGGCACGGCTTGTCGCCCGGGGCTTGGGCGTGGCAACAGTTGAAGCGTCGTCACTCAGGGAACACAGCCGATGCCCAAGCCGCTGAAAAAGGCCGTCCTGCCCGTCGCTGGCATGGGGACGCGCTTCCTGCCCGCCACCAAGGCCTTGGCGAAGGAAATGCTGCCCGTCGTGGACCGCCCGCTGATCCAATATGCGGTGGATGAAGCGCGCGCCGCCGGCATCGAGCAGTTCTGCTTCGTCACCGGCCGCGGCAAGACCAGCATCGTCGAGCATTTCGATGTCGCCTATGAATTGGAAAAGACCCTCGAGGAGCGCAACAAGACCGAGATCCTGAACGAGCTGCGCAGCCTCGCCATCACGCCGGGCAGCCTGCTCACCGTGCGCCAGCAGGTGCCGCTCGGCCTCGGCCACGCCATCTGGTGCGCCCGCGCCTTCATCGGCGACGACCCCTTCGCCATCCTCCTCCCCGATGACCTCATGCAGTGCGACAAGCCCTGCATCGGCCAGCTGGCCGAGGCCTATGCCGAGACCGGCGGCAATGTCGTGGCCATCGAGGAAGTGCCGATGGACCGCGTCAACAAATATGGCGTGCTGGACATCGAGAAGGATATGGGCCGCCTCGTTTCCGTGAAGGGCCTGGTCGAGAAGCCGCCGGTGGATCAGGCGCCCTCCAACCTCACCATCATCGGGCGCTATGTGCTGATGCCCGAGGTGATCGGCCACCTGGCCAAGATGGAAAAGGGCTCGGGCGGCGAGATCCAGCTGACGGACAGCATGGCCAAGCTCATCGGCACCCAGCCCTTCCATGGGCTGCGCTATGAGGGACGGCGCTTCGATTGCGGGGACAAGGTCGGCTACCTGGAGGCGCAGATCGCCTTCGCGCTCGCCCGGCCCGAGATCTCGCCCGCCGTGCGGGGCTTTCTCGACAGCTATCGTTAAGCTGGAGCCCTGATCGTGGCGCGCGTTTTCCGGAGAGGCTGAGACCATGAAGATTGCGATGGTCGGTGCGGGCTATGTCGGACTCGTCTCGGGCGCCTGCTTCGCCGAATTCGGCGTGGATGTGGCGGTGGTGGACACCGACCCCGCCAAGATCGAGGCGCTGAAGGCCGGCCGCATCCCCATCTACGAGCCGCGTCTCGATCACCTCGTCGCCGACAATGCGCGCGAGGGGCGCCTTACCTTCACGACCGACCTGGACGAGGCGGTGGCCGGCGCCGAGGCGGTCTTTCTCGCCGTTGGCACGCCGACGCGGCGCGGCGATGGCCATGCCGATCTCAGCTACGTCTTCGCCGCCGCCGAGCAGGTGGCGCGCGCGGCGAAGGGTCCGCTGGTGCTGGTGACGAAATCCACCGTGCCGGTCGGCACGGGGCGCGAGGTGAAGCGCCGCGTGAAGGCCGCCCGCCCCGACCTCGACATCGCCGTCGCCTCCAACCCGGAATTCCTGCGCGAGGGTGCCGCCATCGGCGATTTCATGCGGCCCGACCGCATCGTGATCGGCATCGAGGAGGGTGAAGCCGGGCAGCGGGCCGAGGCCGTGCTGAAGCGCCTCTATCGCCCGCTCTATTTGATCGAGACGCCGATCGTGGCGACCGGCCTGGAGACGGCCGAAATCATCAAATATGCCGCCAATGCCTTCCTCGCCATGAAGATCAGCTTCATCAACGAGGTGGCCGATCTCTGCGAGAAGGCCGGCGCCGATGTGCAGCAGGTGGCGCGCGGCATCGGCCTCGATGGCCGCATCGGGCGGAAATTCCTGCATGCGGGGCCGGGCTATGGCGGCTCCTGCTTCCCGAAGGACACTATCGCCTTCGCGCGGACCGGCCAGGATCTGGGCACGCCGTTGCGCCTGGTGGAGGCGACCATCGCCGTGAATGACGGCCGCAAGGTCGCGATGGCGGACCGCGTGATCGCCGCTTGCGGCGGCAGCGTGGCGGGCAAGACGATCGCCGTGCTTGGGCTGACCTTCAAGCCCGAGACGGACGACATGCGTGATGCGCCCTCGCTCGACATCGTGCCGAAGCTGGCGGCCGTGGGCGCCGTCATCCGCGCGTTCGACCCGCAGGGGATGAGCTTTGCGAGGCAGCTTCTGCCGGCCAATGTCCACTACGCCGCCAACGCACTGGACGCGATGGCCGGTGCGGACGCGGTGGTGCTGCTGACCGAATGGAACGAGTTCCGCAACATCTCGCCCCAGAAGATTGCGGGCGCCATGGCCGGGCGCATCATGCTCGACCTGCGCAACGTCTACGACCCGGCCGCAATGCGTGAGGCGGGCTTCACCTATTCCTCGATCGGACGACCATGATAGCCAGCTTTTCCCACCAGTTCGACAAGACCTCGCTGCGCGAATACGACATCCGCGGCATTGTGGGGCAGACGCTGCACCCGGCGGATGCCTTCGCGATCGGCCGCGTCTTCGGCACCATCGTGGCCCGCGCCGGCGGCGCGCGCGTGGCGGTGGGCTGGGATGGGCGGCTCTCCTCACCCGAATTGCAGCAGCATCTGGTGGCGGGGCTTGTGGCCTCGGGCATGGAGGTGATCCGCGTGGGCTGCGGCCCGACGCCCATGCTCTATTTCGCCAGCTACGACCAGAAGGCCGATGGCGCGGTGATGCTGACCGGCAGCCACAACCCGCCGAACTACAACGGCTTCAAGATGATGATCGGCAAGAAGCCGTTCTTCGGGAAGGATATCCAGACGCTCGGCGCCATGGCCGCATCGGGTGACGTTGTCGCCGAAGCCAAGGGCTCGGCGCGCGACGTGGACGTCAGCGAGGCCTATATCGCCCGCATGATCCAGGACTATGCCGGCGGCGCCAAGACGCTGAACGTGGTGTGGGACCCCGGCAATGGCTCGGGCGGCGCCATCACCGAGCGGATGGTGAAGCACCTTCCCGGCAAGCATGTCGTGATCAATGGCGAGATTGACGGCAATTTCCCGAACCACCACCCCGACCCGACGGTGCTCAAGAACCTCGAGCAGATCATCGCCCGCGTGAAGGCCGAGGGCGCCGATCTCGGCATCGCCTTCGATGGCGATGCGGACCGCATCGGCGTGGTGGATGGCGAGGGGCACATGCTCTTCGGCGACCAGCTCCTGGTGGTGCTGGCGCGCGATGTGCTCAAGACCCACCCGGGTGCGACCATCATCGCCGATGTGAAGGCGAGCCAGGTGCTGTTTGACGAGGTGGCGAAGGCCGGCGGCCAGCCGCTGATGTGGAAGACCGGCCACAGCCTGATCAAGCAGAAGATGGCCGAGACCGGCTGCCCGCTGGCCGGCGAGATGTCGGGCCACACCTTCTTCGCCGACAAGTGGTACGGCTTCGATGACGCGCTTTATTCGGGCGTCCGCCTGCTCGACATCCTGGCCCGCAGCGACGAGACGCTGGCCCAGATGCGCGCCGCCCTGCCCCAGGTGCTGAACACGCCCGAACTGCGCTTCAACTGCGACGAGACCCGCAAGTTCGAGGTGATCGAGGAGGTCCGCGCCCGCCTCGCCACGGAAGGCGCGCAGGTCCAGGCGGTGGATGGCGTGCGCGTGCTGAGTGAGGATGGCTGGTGGCTGCTGCGCGCCTCCAACACCCAGGCCGTGCTGGTCGCCCGCTGCGAGGCCAAGACCGAGGCGGGGCTGGAGCGGCTGAAGGCCCAGCTGGTGCGGCAATTGGAGGCATCGGGCCTCGAAGCGCCGGATTTCTCGGGGGAGAATGCGGGTCACTGACCCCTTTGCCTCTTTTTTAACAAAATCGCAGCGCTTGCGACTTGTTACGGTGCCGCCTCCGGACTTATATGCCTCTTCTCCAACCGGAGTGGTCGGGCATGCAGGTCCAAGACGGCGATCCGAGGCACCAAGGCGCTCCCCGCGCGCAACCCATGGCCCGCGCCAGCCGCTGGCGCGAGGCGGCCGACCTGCTGCGTTTCAGCCTGGAAGCGGCCGCCGTCTCCGGCGCCATCGTCATGACCGCCTGGGTCTTCTCCGGCACCGGTTGACGGCTGCGGGCTGTGGTCGCCACGCTGTGGCCCATAGCCGGGCAACCCATGGATCCGGCGTCATTGGAGGATGCCCGGTCCATGTTGTCCCGCCGTAGCCTGACCCTCGTCCTGTTCGCCACACCCAGCCTGGCGCATGCGCAAGCCTGGACGCCCACGGGCCCCATCCGCATCATCGTCCCCTTCCCGGCGGGCGGCACCACCGACATCCTGGCCCGGCTCTACGCCCAGCGCCTGACCGAGACGATGGGCGTCTCCGTCGTGGTGGAAAACCGCGGCGGCGCCGGCGGCTCCATCGGCTCCGACGTGGTGGCCAAGGCCGCGCCGGACGGCCAGACGCTGCTCTTCCACAACCTCACCTTCAGCACCACGACGGCCGCGCTGGAATTCGCCAACCGCGCGCCGCATTCCATCGAGCGCGACTTCGCCCCCATCACCATGGGCGCCAATGTGCCGATGATGCTGCTGGTCCATCGCGACGTGCCGGCCCGCACCATCACCGAATTCGCCACCTGGGCCCGCGCCCAGCCCACGGCACCCTTCTATGGCTCGACCGGCCCCGGCAGCACCATGAACCTGATGGGCGAGGTGCTGAAGCGCGACGGCAATTTCCCCATGGACCACGTCCCCTTCCGCGGCGCGGCCCCCCTGGTGCAGGACATGCTGGCCGGGCGCATCCAGTTCGGCGGGGACCAGCTCTCCTCCTCGCTCACCCACATCCGCGGCGGCACCCTGCGCCCGATCGGCACGCTGGCCGCCACCCGCGCCTCCGCCCTGCCCGATGTGCCCACGGTGCGCGAGCAGGGCTTCGCCAACGCCGAGATGCTGGGCTGGAACGGCTTCTTCGCCCCCGCCCGCACGCCGGAGGCCGTCCTCACCCGCCTCCAGGCCGAGATCGCCGCCGCCGCCCGCCACCCGCCGCTCGCCGCCCGCATCCAGGAGCTGGGGGCGGAGCCCGGGGGCAATTCCAGCGCGGAATTCACCCAGCAGGTGCACGCGCAGATCGCCGCCATGCGGCCGCTGGTGCAGTCCCTCCAGATGCGCGTCGAGTGAGGCGGCGGCCGCTGCCATCTTTGCGGCCGGATGCAACGCAGGCCGTGACCGGATGATGAGGAGGATCACCCCTTTGATGGATCCTCCCCATGTCCGGCAATCCGAAGCGCGACCCGGAACCCGGGTCCAACACCATCAGGGATCCCGAGGACTGGACGACCGGCGATGAGCGCATGACCGGAGCCCAGGCCAGCTACCTCAAGACCTTGAGCGAAGAGGGTGGCGAACCCTTCGACCCGCAATTGAGCAAGGCCGAAGCCTCCCGCCGCATTGACGAGCTGCAGCCCCGCACCGGTCGCGGCCGGTGAGCGGGGGCCTCAGCCCCCCTTGCTGATGTTCCAATAGACCGGGATCGCGGCCTCCAGAATCCCGTTCAGCCGCGCGCTGTGCCCCCGCACCAGGCTCATCATGCCGAGCGGCAGATAGGGTACGCTCTCCACCGCGCGGCGCTGCGTCTGCACGGCGATCGCTTTCCGCTCCTCCTCCGTCGCGGCGAAGGCGAAGGCATCGCGCAGCCGCTCCAGCTCCGGATCATCCGGCCAGCCCGGCAGCGCCGTGCGCGCGCCCGCCGAGCGCAGTGCGATATGGCTCACGGGGTCCATCAGATCCACCGCCGCCGGCGCCGAGCAGAAGAGGCTCCAGCCGCCCTGGTTCACCGGGTTCTTGGAGAGGCGGCGCGTCACCAGCGTCGCCCAATCCATCGCCTGCAAATCCACATTCATCCCCACACGCCGCATGCGGTCGGCCGAGACGCGGGCGAAGGTGCTGCTGATCGTGCTGTCCTGCGCATCCAGCACCACCACCGGCGTGCCGTCATAGCCGGATTGCTGGACCGCCGTGCGCGCGAGGTCGAGGTTGGGCGTCACCCAGCCCTCATTCGTGTGGAAGGGCGAGGCGCAGGGGAAGAAGCTGCGGCAATCGCGCCAGCGCTCGCGGTCGGTCATGTAGGCCGGCATCATCTCCGAGGGGTCCACCAGCAGGCGCATCGCCTGGCGCAGCCGGACATTGTCGAAGGGCGCCACCGCCTGGTTCATGCGGAAGATGGGCTGCACGCCGGCCGCATCCTGCGCGGCCAGCCGCAGGTTCCGGTTGCGCGACACGATGGGAAACAGGTCGGGCGGGAGTTCCTCGAAGATGTCCAGCTCGCCGGTTTGCAGCGCGTTCAGCGCATTGCTGGAATCCGGCAGCACCACCCATTCGATGCGCTCCATCCGCGCGAGCTTGGCGCCGGCCAGCCCATCCGGCGCCTCGGCGCGCGGGCGGTAATCGGGGTTGCGGCGATAGGTGGTGCGGTCGCCCAGGCGCCAATCCTCGCGCCGCAGCATGTAGGGGCCGCTGCCGGTCGGGTCGGTGATGGGCGTCGTGATCGGCGTGGCCGCGACGCGTGCCGGCATGATGAAGGCCGGCAGGCCGGAGGGCTTGGCCAGCGCATCCAGCACCAGCGCCCATGGGCGTTGCAAGGTCAGGCGGAAGCGCCGCGCATCCACGGCGACGAGGGTGTTCCCCTCGGCCAGCATCTGCGCGCCATGCCCGTCGCGGATCGCCCAGCGGCGGAGCGAGGCGACCACATCCTCGCTGGTGACGGGCGCGCCGTCATGGAAGCGCAGGCCCTCGCGCAGCGTGAAATCCCAGGTCAGGCGGTCCGTGCTGACACTGTGGCTCTCCACCATCTGCGGCTGCGGGCGCAGCTTGGAATCCAGCGCGAAGAGCGTGTCATAGACCATGTAGCCATGGTTGCGGGCCATGTATTCGGGCGAGATGAAAGGATCGAGCGCGCGCAGATCGCCGAAGAGCTTCACCCGCAGCACATTGGGATCGCCCCGGTTCTGCGCGAGCGCGGGCGCGGACAGGCCGGCCATGGACAGGGCGAATGTCGAGCGGCGGGTGATCGTCATGGAGCATTCCTCGCGGCGACTTCACGCGCCGTCGCATGCATCCTGGCCCCGAGGGGCGCCGGTTGTCACCCCTGTTTTCGCCGCTACCGCGTGAGCGCCCGCGCCAGCAGGTCATCGAGCGCGGGCCCGTCATCCAGCGCCTCCAGCGCCGCATCGGCGAAGACCTGGTAGCCATCGCCGCCGCGCCGCAGGAAGGAATTGGTGGCCACACTATAGGCGCGCGCCGGGTCCAGTGGCCGCCAGCTGCCATCCGCCTCCCGCACCTCGGCCGCCGTGACACGCTCGCCCGCCGGCCGCGCCGCATCCGCCGTGAAGCGCAGCCCGGCCAGTTGCGGAAAGCGGCCCGAGGGCGCGGGCAGGCGCCCGAGCCCGTTCTCCAGCGCCTCGATCAGCGCGGCCCCGCGCAGCATCATCCGCGCCGTGGTGTTGCCGAAGGGCAGGGTCGCCAGCACATCGCCCATCGTCACCTCGCCGCCCGGCAGCCCGGCGCGCACGCCGCCGCCATTCTGCCAGCCGATCTCGGCCCCCAGGGCCGCGCGCATCGTCTCGGCCACCAGCGCGCCAATCTCGCAGGGGGCGGAGCCGCAGGTGGCGTTGCTCATGGCCGCCGGCAGCCGGCCCACCACACGGCGGCGCACGGCCTCCAGCGGGGCGGCGAGCTGCGCCACGAGCGCCGCCACCGCCGCATCCTCGGCGATCTGCGTCGTCAATTCGCGGATCTGCTGCGCCGCCAGCGTGACGCGCCCATCCGCCGCCAGATCGAGATCGAGCCGCCCGAGCCAGCGCCCATGGGCGCCGGCCTGGACGATGGTGACCGGCCGGTCCGGCCCATCCACCAGCACCGGGGGGGCCACCAGCGTGTGCGAATGCCCGCCCAGGATCACATCCACGCCCGAGACCTCGGCCGCGAGGCGCCGATCCGCGCCCAGGCCCAGATGCGAGAGCAGGACGACCGTAGCCGGGCCTTCGCGCCGCGCCTCCCACACCGCGCGGTTGGCCGCCTCCATCGGGTCGGTGAATTGCAGGTTGGGCCCGGGCGAGGAAATGCCCGGCGTGTCCGGCGTGGTCAGCCCCACCACCACCACGCGCATCGCCTCCCGCCGGAAGGCGATGGTGGGGCGCACCTTGCCGGCCAGCGCGGGCTCGGCCGTCGCGTCCAGATTGGCGGAGAGCACCGGGAAGGGGACGGCGGCGATGTAGCGGGCCAGCACCTCGGGCCCCAGGTCGAATTCATGATTGCCGAGGGCAAAGCCCTGGACGCCCCAGGCGCGCTGCACCTGCGCCTCCGCCTGGCCCTCATGATGCGCGAAGAACAGGCTGCCCAGGAAGGCATCCCCCGCCTCCAGCAGCAGGGCGGCCCGGCCATCGGCGCGCGCCGCCTCCCGCGCCTCGGCGATCGCGGTCGCCATCCGGGCCGAGCCGCCGAAGCAGGTCTCCCCCCCTCCTTGAAGATTGGCACGGCAGGCGGCGCCGGTGATGGCGATGGGCTCATGCCGGCTGTGGAAATCATTCAGGTGCAGGAGCGACATGCGCGTCGCCACCTGCGCCGCGGCGGGGCGCAGCATGGGTGCGGCGAGCAGGAGGGGAAGCGTGCGGCGGAACATGACCCCTCCATCTGTGGCCGAAACACACCGCCCCGCAAGATGATCCGCCATGACGGTTCATCTGCCCTTGCCATGCCATCATTGGGGGTGAAGGCTAGGGCCAAGCCGCGACGCCCGCCATGGGCTTCGTGAAACACCCTCAGCCATCGGTCGCGTCGCTTGCAGGTTTATCTGCCCATCGCCGAAATGAGCGTGGATGCCCTCATGCTGGTGGGCATCGGCTTCGTCGTGGGCTGGCTCTCGGGCCTGTTCGGCGTGGGCGGGGGCTTCCTGCTGACGCCGGTGCTGATGCTGATCGGCATCCCTTCCACCGTCGCCGTCGCCTCGGGCGCCAACCAGACGCTGGGCGCCTCCGTCTCGGGCCTCATCGCCCAGGCGCGGCGGCAGAATGTGGATTGGCAGATGGGCGGCGTGCTGGTGGCGGGCGGCCTGGTGGGCAGCGTCGTCGGCGTGCAGATCTTCGCGCTGCTGCGCCGCGCGGGGCAGGTGGATGCGGCGGTCGCCATCTTCTACGTGGTCGTGCTGGGCGCCGTCGGCACGCTGATGGTGATGGAGAGCGTGCGCGCCATCTTCCGCCGCTCGCGCAAGCAGCAGGCCCGGCTGCACAATCATTCCTGGGCGCATGGGCTGCCGCTCAAGATCCGCTTCCGCAAGAGCCGGCTCTACATCTCCATCATCCCGCCGCTGGCGGTCGGCTTCGTCATCGGCATCCTCTCCGCGATCATGGGCGTGGGCGGCGGCTTCATGCTGGTGCCGGCGATGATCTACATCCTGGGCATGCCGACGGCGGTCGTCATCGGCACCTCGCTGTTCCAGGTGGTCTGCGTCACCGCCTCCGTCACCTTCCTCCAGGCCATCCAGGTGGGCGGCGTGGACATCGTGCTGACGCTGCTGCTGCTGCTGGGCGGCGTGGCGGGCGCGCAATTCGGCGCGGCCATGGGCGGCAAGCTGCGCGGCGAGGAGACGCGCGCGCTGCTCGGCCTGCTGGTGCTGGGCGTGGCGGGCTCGCTGCTGTGGGATTTGTGGCGGGTGCCCGAGAACCTGTTCTCCGTGGGGCCGGGTTGGTGATGGGAATTTTTTGCGCCCTCAAACGCCGGGCGCCGCCTCCGGCGGCTTGGCTTCGCCGCGCGACTGTTGCGCCAGGCTGGGCGCCCGATAGGGCGGCGCCGGCCGCCTTGCGGCCGGATTCTCGGAGGACGGGCTGATGCCTGGCCGGGTGTCCCTGCTGGCCAGGCGTCTGGTCGCATTGACGCTCCTGTTTCTGGTCGCCTGGGCGGATGGGGCCCTCGCCCAGCCCTCCCCCCTCGTCGCCCGCCTTTCCACCGAGCGCGTCGCCATCACCACCGCCTTCGTGGGCGAGAGCATCCTGGTCTTCGGCAGCACCGAGGAACCGCTCGGCCCCGGCGGTGATGAGGTGATCGTGCTCGCCCGCGGCCCCTCCGGCCCCTTCGTCGTCCGCCGCAAGGTCGAGGTGCTGGGCCTCTGGTTCAACGGTCCCTCCGCCCGCTTCGAGAGCGTGCCGGGCTTCTATGCCGTGGCCGGCACCCGCCCCGCCTCCCTCCTCCTGCCCGAGGAGGTGCGCCAGGCGCGCGAGATCGGCCTCTCGACGCTGCCGCTGGTTTCCACCGGCGCGCGCGCGCCGGGCTTCCGCCGGGCGCTGGTCTCGCTCAAGCAATCCGCGAACCTCTGGCAGGAGGATGCGCAGCCGATCGAGATCGCGGGCTCGCGCCTGTTCAATCTGCGCCTGCCGCTCCCCTCCACCGTCCAGCCCGGCTCCTACAGCGTGGAGGTCATGCTCGTCCGCGCCCGCCGCGTGGTGGCGACCGAGCAGCTGGGCTTCATCGTCGAGCGTGTCGGCACCGCGGCCGAGATCGAAAGGGTCGCGCGCGGGCAGCCGGCGGTCTACGCTCTCATCTGCATCATCCTGGCCGGTTTGGCGGGGTGGCTGGGCAGCGTGGTCTTCCGGAGGAATTGATGACCGAAGCTTCCGCCGAAACCGCACGCCGGGACCGCGTCTTCCTCGTCGTCGTGGATGACAGCGCCGAGCGCGCGGTCGCACTCCGCTACGCCGCGCTGCGTGCCGCCAAGTCGGGCGGCCGCGTCGCGCTGCTGCGCGTGATCGAGCCCGTGGAACAAAGCGAATGGGCCGGCATCGGCGCCATGATGGCCGAGGAGCGCCGCGACGAGGCGGAGGCGACGCTGGCCGGCCTCGCCGCCCAGGTGCGCGACATCACCGGCGGCCTGCCCATCCTGATCACGCGTGAGGGCAAGGTGGCCGAGGAGCTCCTGGCCCTGCTGGAGGAGGATCCGCGCATCTCCATCCTGGTCCTCGCCACGGCGGCCAATGCCAAGGGCCCAGGCCCGCTGGTCACGGCGCTGACCGGCAAGCTGGCCGGCCGCATGACCGTGCCCATGACGATCGTGCCCGGCGGCATGAGCGATGCGGAGCTGGACCGCGTCACCTGAGGCGACGCGGCGCGGCCTGATCCTGGCGGGCCTCGCCTTGCCCGCTGTCCTGGCCTCCTGCGCGACCCTGCCGGAGCCGCCGGCCTGCACCGCGCCAGGCCCGGGGCTCTGGCTGCTCGACGCCGGCTGGCACACCGAGATCGGCCTGCCGCCCGGCGACCTGCCGCCGGAGATCGCAGCCCCGTTCCCCCAGGCCGCGCTGCTCTTCCTGGGCTTCGGCAAGCGCGATTTCATGATGGCGGACTCGCCGGGCCTCGCCGAATGGCTCGCCGGCCCCATCCCCGGCCCGGCCGCGATGCAGGTGACCGCCTGGGCCGGCCCGCCCGCGCGCGCCTGGCGCCTGCCGCTCAACCCGGACGCGCTCCCGCCCCTCGCCGCCGCGCTGGCGGCCAGCTTCGCGCCCGGCCCCAGCCTGATCGAGGCCCGCCCGGGCCGGCGCTTCTACGCGGCCGCGCGCGGCTACAGCCTCGCCTATACCTGCAACAGCTGGACGGCGGAGATGCTGGCCGCCGCCGGCCTGCCGATCCGCGCCGAGGGGGTCGTGCTGGCCCGCGGCGTCATGGCCGAGGCGGCCCGCCTGCCCGGCGCCTGCCGGCCCGCGCGCCTTGTGTGACCGTTTGCCAACCGGCCCGCGCGGGTCTAAGCCAAGCGCCATGAAGCCCGCTGAAATCCAGGCCGTCCAGGCCCATCTCCGCAAGCTGCTCGGCAGCTCCAACCTCATGATCCGCGCCGCCGCCACGCGCAACGGCCCGGTCGAGGTCCTCGCCGGGGCCGAGACCATCGGCACCGTGGACCGGGACGCCGAGGACGGGGAAGTGACCTATCACGTCACCATCTCGATCCTCGCGGAGGACCTGCCCAACCTCTGAAATTTTCCCCGGGAAGCCCCGGGATCTTACCTTGATTTTCAGTAATTCCTGAACATACTGACGTCATGGACCTGCCCCCAGCCACCGCCGCCTTCGTTCTCCACTTCGGTGAGATGGGTTCCCGCTGGGGCATCAACCGCACCGTGGGGCAGATCTACGCCCTGCTCTTCCTCTCCGACCGCCCCCTCTGCGCCGATGATATCGTGGCGCAGCTGGGCTTCTCCCGCTCCAACGTCTCGATGGGATTGAAGGAGCTGGAGACCTGGCGCCTCGTGCGCCTCCAGCACCTGCCGGGCGACCGGCGCGAGCATTTCACCACCCCTGAGGATGTCTGGCAGATCGTCCGCATCCTGGCGGAGGAGCGCCGCAAGCGCGAAATCGACCCCACCTTGTCCTTGCTGCGCGACGTGCTGATGCAGAAGCCCGCCACCCGGGCGGATGAGCACGCCCAGGGCCGCATGGAAAACCTGATGGAAGTGATTTCTCTTCTCACGGGGTGGATGGATGATGTGAAATCACTCCCAGATGAACGACTGATCGCCCTGCTCAAGCTGGGTGGTCGCGTCGCCCGCGTGCTGGAGGCGACGGATCGCTTCCAGGATATCGTCACCCGCCGCAAGCGCCCCACGAAAGAGGCCTGAGCCATGGACCCCATCATCCTCGCCCGGATGCAGTTCGCCGCGAATATCTCCTTCCACATCCTGTTCCCGACCATCACCATCGCGCTCGGCTGGGTGTTGCTGTTCCTCAAGCTGCGCTTCGACAAGACGGGCGATGCCGCCTGGATGGACGCGTACAAGTTCTGGGTGAAGGTGTTTGCGCTGAGCTTCGCGCTCGGCGTCGTCTCGGGCGTCACCATGTCCTTCCAGTTCGGCACCAACTGGCCGGGCTTCATGGAGCGCGTGGGCAATATCGCGGGGCCGCTGCTGGCCTATGAGGTGCTGACGGCCTTCTTCCTGGAAGCCTCCTTCCTCGCCGTCATGCTCTTCGGCTATGGCCGCGTGCCCAACCGCATCCACACGCTGGCGACCCTGCTGGTGGCCGGCGGCACCAGCGCGTCCGCCTTCTGGATCATCGTGCTGAACTCCTGGATGCACACGCCCACGGGCTATGAGATCCGCGAGGGCGTGGTCCACGCGACGGACTGGATGGCGATCATCTTCAACCCCTCCATGCCCTATCGCCTGGCGCATATGATGCTGGCCTCGGGCCTCACCGTCGCCTTCCTGATGGCCGGCCTTTCGGCCTGGCGCTGGCTGCGCGGCGACCATTCGCCGGGCGTGGTCCGCGCGCTGAAGACGGGCGTGGTGCTGGGCGCCGTCCTCATCCCCGTCCAGATGTTCGCGGGCGACATGCACGGGCTGAACACGCTGAAGCACCAGCCGCAGAAGATCGCCGCCATGGAAGGCATCTGGGAGACCGAGCGCGGCCCCGGCCTCGTGCTCTTCGCCATCCCCGACGCGGCCACGCGCACCAACAACTACGAGATCAAGATCCCCTATCTCGGCAGCCTGATCCTGACCCATTCGCTGGATGGCGAGGTGAAGGGCATCAATGAATTCGGCAATGACCACCCGCCCGTGGCGCCGGTCTTCTTCGCCTTCCGCATCATGGTCGGCGTCGGCGTGCTCATGCTGCTCGTCTCCTGGTGGGGCGTCTGGACCATCCGCAAGCGGGGCATCACCCCGATGCTCGCCCGGGTGCTGGTGGGCATGACCTTCTCCGGCTGGGTGGCCACGCTGGCCGGCTGGTATGTGACGGAAATCGGCCGCCAGCCCTGGCTCGTCACCGGCATCCTCCGCACGGGTGAGGCGGCCGGCCCGGTCGCGGCCACCACCATCCTGGCCTCCTTCATCATGTACCTGGCGCTCTACGCGGCGCTCCTGCTGGCCTATATCCTGACGCTGATGCACCTGGCCCGCCGCCCCACGGCGCCCGAGCCCGAGCAGCTGGGCGGGCGGGATCCCCTCAAGCCCCTGCCGGCGGAGTAAGCCCCGTGGACACCCTGCCCCCAGGCGCCTGGCTGCCCATCACCTTCGCGGTGCTCATGGCGGTCGCCATGCTGCTCTATGCCGTGCTGGACGGCTTCGACCTGGGGGTGGGCATCCTGCTGCGCAACACCTCGGACGAGGCCATGCGGGACCGGATGGTGGCCAGCATCGGCCCCTTCTGGGACGCGAACGAGACCTGGCTGGTGCTGGGGGTCGGCCTGCTTCTGGTGGCCTTCCCCGCGGCACATGGGGTGATCCTGACCGCGCTCTACATCCCCGTGGCCCTGATGCTGATGGGCCTCATCCTGCGCGGCGTCGCCTTCGAATTCCGTGCCAAGGCGCCCGCGCCGCAGAAGCCGCGCTGGGACCTGGCCTTCCAGGGCGGTTCCATCCTGGCCGCCTTCAGCCAGGGCTGGATGCTCGGCAGCTATATCCTGGGGTTCGCCGAGGGCTGGCTCGCCTTCGGCTTCGCCATGCTGACCGGCGTGTTCACCGTCGCGGCCTATGCGCTGATCGGCGCCTGCTGGCTGGTCTGGCGGAGCGAGGGCGCGCTGCAGCTGCGCGCCGCGCAATGGGCGCGCCGCGCGCTCTACATCTGCTGGGCCGGCGTGCTTGCGGTGAGTGCGGCCACCCCCATCGCCAGCCCGCGCATCTTCGAGCGCTGGTTCACCATGCCCGACACGCTGGCCCTGGCACCGATCCCGCTCGCCACCGGCGCCCTCTTCCTGCTGCTGCACATCTTCCTGCGCCGCTTCCCGCGCGTGGACAACAGCCTGGACTGGGTGCCCTTCGCCGCGACGGCGGGGATCTTCGTGCTCTGCTTCCAGGGGCTCGCCTACAGCTTCTGGCCCTATGTGGTGCCGGAGAAACTGACCATCTTCCAGGCCGCCAGCGCGCCGGAATCGCTGATCATCATCCTGGTCGGCGCGCTCGCCGTGCTGCCGATGATCGGGCTGTACACCTTCTTCATCTGGCGCATCTTCGGCGGCAAGGCGCGGGAACTGAAGTATTATTGAGGTGTTTTTGGCGCCCTCAGACGCCGGGCGGAGATGATTTTCCGCCCTCAGACGCCGGGCGGCGGCTCCGCCGCCTTGGCTTCGGGATGCTGAAGCATCCCGCCGCGCCTATTCGGCGCGGATTCTCTGAGGGCGGGTCTCGCTTTGTGAGGGCTCTTTGATTGCCGGGATAGGTGGCGCGCCCGGCCCCTTCAGCTCCGCTGGATCGCTTCCACACCACCCGGCGTGGGCAGGCCGCGGCGGCGCAGGCAGTCATTGTAGAGGCGGCGCTCCGCCTCATTCTCCTGATTCTGCAGGAAGCGCACCTGGGTCTGGTTCGTGAAGTTGGACTGCCGCGCCGCATCGCGCTCCGGTCCGCGCCTCGCCTCCTCGCGGCAGGCCGGATCATTCATGATCGGCGGCGCGGCCACAGGCTCAAGCCCGCCGCAGCCGGCGAGCAGGAGGGCCAGGGGAAGGAAACGGGGCAGGATCTTCATGCCGAAAGCCAATCCTCGATCAGGCGCCGCGCGATGGAATCCGCCCGCGGCAGGGAAAACCCGAGCTCCTCGTGGCGGCGCAGCTCGTCCCGCGTGAACCAGCGCGCATCCTTCAGCTCCTCGGGATCAATGGTGATCGCCTCGCTCAGCCCCTCCGCATGGAAGCCGATCATGATCGAAGCCGGAAACGGCCAGGGCTGGGAGGAATGATAACTGACATGGCCGACGATGATGCCCGCCTCCTCCATCACCTCGCGCCGCACGGCTTCCTCGAAGCTTTCGCCCGGCTCCACGAAGCCGGCCAGCGTCGAATACATGGTCACATTCGGGAAGCGGTGCGAATGGCCGAGCAGGCAGCTGTCGCCGCGCACCACCAGCATGATCACGGCCGGGTCCGTGCGCGGAAAATGCTGCGCGCCGCAGCCGGGGCAGGCCATGGCATTGCCGGCGCTGCGCGGCTCGGTCGCGGTGCCGCAGACACCGCAGAAGCGGTGCTTCACCCGCCAATGCATCAGGCCCCGCGCATGGGCCAGCACGCTCGCCTCGCCCTCGGGCAGCAGCCCGGCCACGCCGCGCAAATCGGAAAAGCTGCCCATGCCTTCGGGCAGCAGCGGCAAGGGGTCATCCGTCGCCGAGCAATCCACGGCAAAGACCGGGCGCTTGTCCCATAGGCCGAGGAAGGCCCAGGGCCCGCCCGCCATCCGCACCGCCTCGGCCCCGCCACGGGTGAGGAGCACCGCCTCGGGCTTGCCCTGCTCCACCCCCAGCATCAGGCTGCGGGAGCGCCAGACCGGGACGAACAGTGCCGCCTCATCGGCAAGGGCGGCGGCGATGAAGCCCTCGTCATCCCGCTGGCCGGAGCAGCGGTCGAGCGGGCTGCCGGTGTACACATTGGCGCGGCTGGCGGGGATCATGAGCATGCGCCGAGCCTAACGCGGATGTGCCTGCGCGGAAATCCCGGCCCATGGGCTTGACCCCGGTGCCCGCCTGACGCGACCCTCCCGCCCGGAGACGCAGGTCGCACCCACAAGGGATGCACCGCATGATGAACCTCACCCGCCGCGCGCTGCTTGCAGCCCCGGCGCTTGTCGTCGCCACCCCCGCCCTCGCCTTCCCCGACCGGACGCTGCGCATCATCTCGGGCTTTCCGCCGGGCGGCACGAACGACATCGTGGCCCGGGCGCTCGCCGCCCCGCTCGCCACCGTGCTGGGCCAGCCGGTCGTCGTCGAGAACCGCCCCGGCGCCGGCGGGGGCGTGGGTGCGGCCGCGGTGGCGCGCGCCACGCCGGATGGCCACACGCTCTATCTTGGCATCGTGGACACGCAATCCATCAACCCGCTCACCTATCGCCGCCTCGCCTATGATCCGGAGCGCGACTTCGCGCCGATCAGCCTCGTCACGAACGTGCCCTTCGCCATGATCGCGGGGCCCGGCCGCCCGCAGATCACGGACATGAAGAGCCTGATCGCCGCCGCGAAGGCCGCGCCCGGCCAGCTCACCTATGCCAGCTGGGGCGTGGGCAGCACGCCGCACCTCGCCTTCCTCCGCCTCGCCCAGCGCGAGGGGATCGACATGCTGCACGTCCCCTTCGGCGGGCCGCCCGCCGCCGTGCTCTCCATGATGGCGGGCCAGGTGGACGTGATGATGCTCGGCGCCGGCAATGCCGAATCCTTCGCGCGCGATGCCCGCATCCGCGTCATCGCGACCGTCTCGCCCGAGCGGCTGGAATTGCTGCCCCAGGTGCCGACGCTGAAGGAGCAGGGCTTCGACATGCCGATGGGCCTCTGGCAGGCGCTCTACGCCCCCGCCCGCACGCCCGATCCGGTGGTGGCGCGCCTCGTCGCCGCCACGCATGAGGCGATGCGCGCGCCCGGTTTCATCGAGGTGATGCGGACCCAGGGCGCCAAGCCAGCTCCCACCAGCCCGGCCGAGCTGCTCGCCCTGCAACGCGAGGAGCGGGAGGCCTATGCCGCCGTCGTGCGCTCGCTCAACCTCGTGCTGGACTAGCCCGGGGGCGCAATGCCGCCGCTGAAGAACCAGGCCAGCACGAAGGCGAGGATCACGAGGATCAGCCCGAAGAAGAGCACCTTGCGCGTCATGTTCATCGCCTGGCCCTGACGGGCCTCGGTGCCGGTGACGGTGTGCGGCTTTTTCATTGGGTCCATGAAGCATGCAACGCGACAGCCCGCGGCCCGGTTGCGCGGCGCGCCATTTCGCGGTGCCCTGGCCGCCGGAACCAGGGAGGACCGGCCATGCGCGCCAGCCAGCATCTTCACGCCGCGGCAATCGCCTTGCTGCTCATGACGGGCCCCGCCCTGGCGCAGGAGGCGCCGCCCGCGCGGGGCACGCTGGTCAGCGCCGAGGCGGGCGACATCGCCTGCCATCTGCGCATCCGTGATGAGGCTGGCCGCAGCCGCGCCTGGATGGCGGAATTCGAGATGTGCGAGCAGGCCCCCCGGCTGATCGGCCGCAACCTCGCCTTCACCTGGAAGGCCGGCCGGGTGCAGCACCCCTCCTGCCAGGGCGATCCGGATTGCCGGCGCTCCCTACAGGTGATGCTGGTGACGGGAATGCAGCCGCGCTGAAGCGGTTCAGACGGCGCGCAGCTCGCCGCCCCATTCGCTGAGCAGCGCCGCCAGCGCGTCATTGGGCGCGGGCGCCACCAGCACATCGGGCCGCAGCAGGCGCAGCAATTCCTCGCCATACTGATCGGCGCCGATCGCCACCAGATCCACCTCGGGGCGGGCGGCCATCAGGCCGGCCATCTCGCCCTCATCCTGCACGCCCACCAGCAGCCGGTCACAGAAGCGGCGCGCCTGCTCGGTCATCGCCTCGGGGCAGGGGGCGCCATTTACTTGCAGCAGGCCGATGCGCCAGCCGCGATGCCGCCAACGCTCGATCACCTCGGCGGCGAGCGGCAGGGAGACCAGCTTGCGCATGGCGCTGCGGCCCGGCGCCAGGCCTTCCAGCAATTCCTCGGCCCGCACCGGCGCGATGCCGGATTTCCGGCTGACAATGCCAAGTGCGAGTGCCGCCAGCCGCGCCACGGAAGCGAGAGAAAGCCCGGTGGCGAGGCCGGCGGCCACCACCGCCACCACCGCATCGCCGCCGCCCGCGGGGTCATGCACCTCCGACGCCTCGGCGCGGAAATGGCGCACCGTCTCGCTGCCATCGGCCTCGCGCTCGACCAGCGTCAGCCCGTCGGGGGCGCGCGGCACCAGGACCGCGCGGAAGTTATGGGCCCGCAGCAGATGGCTGGCGGCGAGTGCCACCGAGGCCTCGTCATGCACCGGCATGCCGGTGGCGCCGGCCAGCTCCTCGGGCTCGGGGATGATGAGGTCGGCGCCGGCGAAGCGGCCATGGTCGCCGCCCTTGGGGTCCACCACCACGCGGCGATTGGCGGCGCGCGCGGAGGCGATGAGCCGCGCGGGGATGTCGCCCGCCAACACGCCCTTCTTGTAGTCGGACAGGACGAGGGTGGTGGTGGCCGCCACCGCGTCCGAGGCGATCTTCACCAGGCGGTCGGCCAGGCGCGGATGGATGGGGGCCGACTGCTCGCGGTCGGTCCGCAGCAGATGCTGCCCGCCGGAGACAAAGCGTGTCTTGGTGGTGGTGGTCCGGCCACCCTGCACCAGCAGCCAGGGCTCGACGCGCGGCTGCCCGCCGATCAGGCCGGTGAGGTCGCTGCCCGCGATGTCGTCGCCCACGACCGAGACGAAGGCGACGGCCGCGCCCAGCGCCGTCAGGTTGCGGACCACATTGCCCGCGCCGCCCGGCAGCACGACCTCGCGCTCGACGGTGAGGACGGGGACCGGCGCCTCGGGGCTGATGCGGCTGACATGGCCATGGACGTAGCGGTCCACCATGGCATCGCCGACGACGAGGACGGTGCCGCGGGCCAGAGTCCGCACCGCCTCCGCCAATTCGGCGGGCGTCACGGCGTCTCTTCCGGTGGAGGCGGGGGGCGACCTGGGGGGCATGTCCTGTGTGGGTAGCCCAGGCGGGGGCAAGGCCGCAACATATTGTGACGATTCAAGATCGGGGCCGTCCTAAACATTGGTTAAGCCGTGGCCGCTATCCTCCCGCTTTGGTGCAGGAGGTGCCGCCCATGACCATTGCGATGTCCAAGCCGGGGGTTTCCAAGCCGGGGATTTCCAAGCAGGGGCCCGACTGGCGCCGCGCCCTGGCCGCGCTCCCCCCCGGCGGGATCGGCGTGCTGCAACCCGCGCGCGGCCCGCGCGGCGCCCGGCGCGTGGCCCGCGCCCTGCTGGAGGAGGCGGCGATCCTGGGCGGCGGGCAGGTGCTGGCGCTGCCGGGCGGGGAGCTGCTGCTGGGTGCGGCCCCCGGCCCCGGGCAGCGCGCCGCCCAGGCCATCGCGCGGCTGACGGGCACGGCGCCCGAAAGCTTCCCCCTGCCCGAGGCGCAGGCGGCGCTGGCCGCCCGCACCGAGGCGGCGGCCAACACGCCCTTCCCCCCCGGCTGGAGCCTGGCCGCGCTGGAGGCGCATGTGGCGCAGCTTCCGCTCAGCGACGCCGCGCGCCTCACCCTCTTCACGACGGGCGCGGGCGGCGCGCCCCTCGCCCAGCGCCTGGGGCCCGCCCTCCTTGGCCTCGACGACCCCGAGCTGGAGGCGATGGCGCGCGAGGCGCTGTGCCGGCGCCTGCTGGCGGCCCTGGCCCACCCGGCGGAGCGCGGCCAGCTCCCGCCGCTGCGCCCCGGGCTGCGCCTGATCCTCGACATGCCGCAGGGCGGGCTGCAAGGCGGCGCGCTCCGGGCCGGCCCGCCGGGCGATCCGAACGGACCGGTGGCGCTGCTGCCCCTCGCCGCGCTCGCGGATGGCGCGGGCTTCGCGCGGAGCGCCGGCGCGCTGCGGCAGGCCGGCTGGGTGGTTGGGCTGCTGGCGGGCGATGCCACGGCCCCCGCCCTGCTCGACCTGCCCGACATCATCTGGGCCATCCCCGCCACGGACGATCCGCCGCCGATCCTGCCGAACCGCATCATCGCGCTCGGCCGGCCGGTGCCCGGCTGGTGCCATGCGCCCGGCATCCTGCATGAGGGCGTGGCATGAACGCGCTGGCCCCGCTCGGGAACGCCTTCCACCCCCCCGCCGAACCCGCCTGGGACGCCGCCGCCGCCCTGCGCGACGCCATGGCGCTGGCCGCCCTCGCGCGGGATTGCGTCACCTCGGGCGTCGAGCGGCGGGTGCTGCATGTCCGCCTCTCGCTCATCCCCGGCCGCCTGCGCGAGCCGCGCCACGCCCGCCTGGTGCGCGAGGCGCTGGAGCCCCTGCTGCGTCCCACCCGTGCCCGCCTCTATGAGCTGCCGGGCGGGGATCTCGTCGCGCTTGCGCCACCGCCCGGCGATCACCTGGAGGAGGCACGGCGCGGCCTCGCCCGCCTGCTGCCCGAGATCCCGGCCGAGACGCTGCTGCCGGTGCTGCGCCTGCCGGCCGAGGCGGCGCGGCTGCTGACGGTGGTGGAGGCCGCGCTCGGCCTCGACGACCCCGGCGCCGAGCCGCCCACGGCCGCGCCCTCCGGCCTGCCGCCACCGACGACCGCCGAGATGGATGCGGCCGGGCGGGCGCTGGTCACCGCCAACCTCGCTTCCTTCCTGCGCCGCCAGGGCCTCTGGCGGCTCGCCCCCGGCGATGCCGAGCCCACCCCCCTCGGGACCGAGCTGCGCCCCTTCCTGCCCGACCTCGCCGCGGCGCTGCTGCCCGGCCGGGACATCGGCGCCGCCCCTGCCCTCGCCCGCCGCTTCCGCCACGCGGCCGAGCGGCGGATGCTGGCCGAGCTGGCGCATCCGCAGGAGGCGCGCGGCCTGGGCGATGCCTGCCTGCCGCTCAGCCTGGCCAGCGTGCTGGAGACGGAGTTCCTGCGGCTGGACGCGCTGCTCGGCCCGGTCGGGCGCGCGCGGCTCCTGGTGGGCATCCCCGCCGCCGACCTGCTGGCCGATCCGGGCGGCTTCGCCTTGCTGCGCCGCCTGGCCGAGGCGCGCGGCTGGGCCCTGGCGCTGGACGAGCCGGAGCCCGCCCTGCTGCGCCAGTTGCGACCCGGCGCGCTGGAGGGGCTCAGCCTGCGCCTGCGCTTCGGCCCCGCGATGCTGGGCGGCGATGCCGAAGCCCGCGCGCGGCTGGACGCCGCCTTGCCGGAGGACCGCCAGCGGCTGATCCTGATCGGCGCGGACAGCCCCGCCGCCATCGCCTGGGGCTGGCAGCGGGGCATCACGCGCTTCATGGGGCGCGTGCTGGAGGGGCGGTAGCGGGGAGCGCGCGAACGCAGAATGCGAGGCGAATAGCCGAGCCGGATCGCTTCAGCGATCCGAAGCCAAGGCGGCGGAGCCGCCGCCCGGCGTCTGAGGGCATCAAAAAACTCAGGCGGCGCCTCGCAGCCATCGCCAAATAGAGGGTTGCCCCGCAACGCCGCCTGTGTTTTATCCCGCGCACCCTGCCGCCGGCGTTGGCACGCCCGCGGCTATGCCCATTTGCGCGCCACGATCCCCGTTGGCCGCCAGGGCTGAGCATCCATAGGGAGACATCATGCCACTCTACGAATGCGTGTTCATCGCGCGGAATGACGTGACTCAGCAGCAGGTCGAAGCGATCGCCGACCAGATCGGCGTGACGCTCGGCGAGCACAACGGGGCCGTCATCAAGCGCGAATATTGGGGCCTGCGCGGCCTTGCCTACAAGGTGAAGAAGAACCGCAAGGGGCACTACATGCTCCTCGGCATCAACGCACCCGCCCCCGCCATGCAGGAAATCGTCCGCCAGCTCGGCCTGAACGAGGACGTGCTGCGCGAGCTGACGATCCGCGTCGAGGAAATCGATCCCGAGGCGCCGTCCGCCATCCTCGCCAAGCGCACCGACGACCGTGACCGCGAGCGCGGCTTCCGTGGGCCCAAGCCCGCCGGCCGCTTCGGCTCGGGCCGCGCCACCGGTGGCCGTGACGATCGTGAGGAATTCCGGGCCCGTCCGCGCGACGAGATGGACCTCAACCTGAACGACGAGATGTGAGACGATGAGCGACACCGCCGAACCCAACATCGCCAATCGCCGCGCCGCCGTCGGCGCGCGCCGTCCCTTCTATCGCCGCCGCAAGTCCTGCCCGTTCTCGGGCCCGCAGGCGCCGAAGATCGACCACAAGGATGTGCGCCTCCTGTCCCGCTTCCTGAGCGAGCGTGGCAAGATCGTGCCCAGCCGCATCACCGCCGTCAGCGGCAAGAAGCAGCGCGAACTGGCGAATGCCATCAAGCGCGCCCGCTTCCTGGCCCTGCTGCCCTACGTGATCAACGACTGACACAGGGGCGGGGCCGGTGTCGCAGAGCGCAACCCCCGGGGGGGCTCCAACTGGGGCCTTCGGCCAGCCCGGCATTCTCGCGGCGGGTGCCGCGGGGATGTGTGCGGCGGTGCTGGCCCTCTGGGCGATGCGAGGCCTCCCACTGGGTGGCCTTCTGCTGTGGCTGGCGCCCTTGCCGCTCTTCGCGGCGGGCTTTGCCTTCGGAGCGCGGACGGCGATCTATGCCATTGGCATCGCGGCGCTGGCCGTGCTGTTCGGCAGCAGCTTCCTCGGCCTCGCGGTCTTCCTCGCCGTCTTCGGCGTGCCGGTCGCGCTGATCCTGGGCACCTCGGTGCAAGCCGGGCGGATGGATCTCTCCCTCCCGCTCGCGCTGCTCGGCCTCTGGCCGGTCGTGGTGCTCGGCCTGCTCGCCGTCTCGATCTCCGACCTGGAGGGCGAGATGCGCGAGGCGGTGGAGCTGGGCGTGCGCCGCATGGGCGTCGCCCTGCCGGATGGCATGGTGGCGCAGATCGCGCAGGTGAAGGCGGCCGCCGCCGGCTTCTGGATGGCGCTGCTGATGCTGGGCAATGGCGCGGCCGCGCAGAACATCGTCACGCGGCAGGGCCTGGCGCTCCATGCCACGCCGCCGCTGGACGAGCTTCGCCTGCCGAACTGGTACCTGCCGCTGCCCGTGGTCGCGCTGGCGCTCTGGGCGCTGGTGGGCGGCGCGGTGGCGCTGTCGAGCCTCCTGATCCTGCTGGTGCCGGTCTTCCTGCTCGGCGTGGTCGGCGTGCATCGCCTGCTGCAGGGGCGGCCCGGTCGCCTTGCCTTTCTGATCGGCTTCTACCTGCTGATGCTCCTGTTTCTCCAGATTATGGCCCCGCTGATGGTCGGCGTGGGTCTCTATGACCAAATTCGGCGGCGCGCGGCGCCGCCCCAAACCTGATCTGAGGCGTGCCATGATTGAACTCATCCTGATGCAGCGTGTGGACAAGCTCGGCCAGATGGGCGAGCTGGTGAAGGTGAAGCCGGGCTACGCGCGCAACTTCCTGCTCCCCGGCGGCAAGGCCGTTCGCGCCACCAAGGCGAACCTCTCCCGCTTCGAGGCCGACCGCGCCCAGCTTGAGGCGCAAAACCTCAAGCGCCGCGAAGAGGCCGAGCGCGTGGCCGAGCGCATGGAGGGCCTTTCGGTCGTCCTGATCCGCTCCGCCGGCGAGAGCGGCAACCTCTACGGCTCCGTCTCGGCGCGCGACATCGCCGATGGCTGCACCGCCGCCGGCCTGACCGTGCACCGCTCGCAGGTGCTGGTGGATGCGCCGATCAAGCTGCTGGGCCTCACCACCGTCCGCGTCGAGCTGCACCCCGAGGTGATGCTGCCCGTGATCGTGAACGTGGCCCGCAGCCCCGAGGAAGCCGAGAAGCAGGCCCGTGGCGAGGAGATCGCCCGCGAGGAGGAGATCACCCTCGAGGACGAGCTGGTCGCCGAGCTGGGCGCCGCCACGCGCGAGTAAGCCTTCCGCCTCGGTGGAAGAACGGAAAGGGGGCCGCGAGGCCCCCTTTTTCGTGCGTGGCTCCATTACGTCAGTGCATTTGACATATTGAGGTTCGCCCGGCGAGGCTTCGCCGTATGGACCAGGCCCTCGCCCTCATCGGCTTCGCGCTCGCCACCTCGGCGACACCCGGCCCCAACACCATGATGGTGACGGCGAGCGCGGCCCAGGTCGGCATCGCGCGGGTGGTGCCGCATATGCTGGGCATCACGCTGGGCTTCCCGGCGATGCTGGTGGCCGTCGCCCTCGGGCTGGGTTTGCCCTTCGCGCAGATCCCCTGGCTGCATCAGGTGATGCAGGCCGTGGGCGCCCTCTGGCTGCTCTGGCTCGCCTGGAAGATCGCGGCCGCGCCAGTCGGCAGGGCTGACGGGACGCCGGCCCGCCCGCCGCTGGGCTTTTTCGGCGCCGCCGCCTTCCAATGGGTGAACCCCAAGGCCTGGATGATCGCGCTCGCCGCCATCCCGGCCTTCACCGTGCCGGGCCAGCCCATCCTGCCGCAGGCGCTCTGGGTGGCGCTGGTCTTCGCGCTCGTCTCCATGCCCTGCCTGCTCTTCTGGGCCTGGGTCGGGCGCACCGCGCGTCATCTTCTCGGCGCAGGGGCGCGGCTGCGCGCCTTCAACATCGCGATGGCGGTGCTGCTGGTGTTGAGCCTGCTGCCGCTCGCCTTCGGTTAGGCGGCGCGCGCCCTTCCGCGCCACGCCAGCGCCCCCGGCCCGAGCAAGGCCAGCGCAATCAGCGCCATGGTCCAGAAGGCCGGATACTCCCAGCCGCCATGCGTCGAGCTGTAGATCCAGCCATTGCCGAATTGCTGCCGCACGATCCCCGCCATCAGCCCGGCCAGCACCAGCGCCACCCAGCGCGTCTGCCAGCCCAGGATGAGCAGGATACCGCCCAGCGCTTCCAGCCCCGTCACGAACCAGGCGAACCAGGCCGGATAGCCCTGGCTGACAAACCAGGGAACGACATGCACCATCCCCGCCGTCCATATCTTCCAAACGAAGGCATGGGCCAGGAACAGCACGCCCATGGTCACGCGCAGCAGCAGCGCCGCGTAAGGTGCGGTGGCGGGCATCACGGCATCCCCGACCTTGCCTCAGGCGCCGGCGCCGCGGCGAAGCGCTGGCGCGCCAAGCCCGCCCAGCCATCGGGCGGCACCATCCCCAGCACGGCGAAGCGGCCCTGGCCCTCGGGCCGCAGCACCACGGCGGCGCCCTGCGGCCGCGGCGCCGGGCCGCCCGCGCCCATGATGTGATAGGAATGGCCGACCAGCACCCAGTTCCCGGCAAAGCCCGGCTCCGGCAGCAGCGCCCGCAGCGAATCCCCCATCCGGCGATGCGCCGCCGCATCCACATGGCGCGGCAGCGAAAGCCCCAGCTCCGGCTCGGCCCCGCCGAAGGCGAGCGCCGCCGTCTCCAGCGTGCGGCAGAAGGGGCTGGCCAGCACGCGGCTGACGGGGATGCCGAGCTCCCGGAAGGCGGCGCCGATCGCGACGGATTGCGCACGACCCGCCTCATCCAGGTTCCGCTGCGTGGCGCAATCGCCCAGCACGGCATTCGCCTGGTCGGGCGCGGAGCTGCCGGTCTCGGCATGACGCAGGAAGATGACGAGGCCGCCGCCGCGCAAGGCCGAGAGCAGCCCGGGCTCGGCCAGGGCCGCTTGCGGCCAGAGGCCGGCCAGAAGGAGGGCGAGAAGCGAGAGGGGGCGCATCATGCCGCCCAGATGGGGGAAAGATTGCCGCTTCGCAATCCTTACCCGGAATGATTCAGGCGGGGAAGGCGGCCGCCACCGCGCGCACCGCCTTCTCGCGCCGCTCCAGCACCGCCGCCATCGCCGCCCGCGTCGAGGCCACCAGCGCCGCCGGCGCCGTCTCCGGCGTCCCGGAATCGAAGGGCGGGCGCGGGTCGTATTGCATGTAGAGCTGGATGCCCTGCGCCACCTCCACGCCGCGCAGCTTGGCGGCGAGATGCAGCGCGCCGTCGAAGCCCGAGGTGACGCCCGCCGCCGTCACGAACTTGCCATCCTCCACCACGCGCTCATTCACGGCCGTGGCACCGAAGAGCGGCAGCATGTGGTGGCTGGCCCAGTGCGTCGTCGCGCGCTTGCCGCGCAGCAGCCCCGTCGCCCCCAGCAGCAGCGCGCCGGTGCAGACGGTGAAGACCGCCTCAGCGCCCATCGCCTGGCGGCGCACCCATTCGAGGATGACGGGGTCGGCCATCGCCGCATCCACGCCGAAACCGCCCGGCAGGTGCAGCACGTCGAGCTGCGGGGCCTCCTCCAGCAGCGCGTCGGGCAGGATGCGCAGGCCCTTCATGTCGCGCACCGGCGCCATGGACTTCGCGTAGATCTTCCACGTCGAATCCGGCAGGCGCGAGAGCACCTCATGCGGGCCGGTGAGGTCCACCTGGTCGAGATCGTCGAAGATCAGGCTGCCGATGTTGAGATGGGCCATGATGCGCTCCCTGGAATGCGCGCCGAGTGTGGCGTCACCCGCCAGCGCCGTCCATGGGGCGGCGTCCCAGCGCCTCGGCGAGGAAGTCGAAAACGACGCGCATGCGGCGGCTCGCCTGCAATTCGCGATGGGCCGCGAGATAGACGGGGAAGCGGATGCCGGGTGCCGCCGGCAGCACGCGGCGCACCAGGGGTTCGGCATCGCCCACCGCCTCGGTCATCAGGCCAATGCCGGCACCCTGCTTCACGAATTCCCATTGCACGAGGTTGTTCTCGGAGATGATCGGGAAATGCGCTGGCGTCAGCGCGAAGCCGCGCGCCTGCATCGCGGCCGCCATCGCCTCGCGCGTGGGGAAGCCGATGAATTGACCACGCGCCATCTCACCCGCGTCCCGCGGCTCGCCGATGCCGCGCAGATAGGCCGGCGTCGCGTAGAAATTGCCGATATCATCCGGCAGCCGGCGCACCACCAGCTCCGGCTGCGTGGAGGCATAGTTGCGGATGGCGATATCCGCTTCACGCCGCAGCAAATCCGTGGGCGTGTTTTCCGCCACGATCTCCACCTCGATGCCCGGATGCAGCGCGCGCAGCCGGATCACCACGGGCGGCAGCAGATGCGCCGCATAGACATGCGTGGTGGTGATGCGGATGCGGCCCTCGATGCTGTCGGACTGGCCGGCGGCGGCGCGGGAGAAGCGCGTCGCGGCCTCGGCCATGGCGCGGAGCTGGTCGCGCAGCGCCTCGCCGCCGGGGGTGAGGCGCAGGCCGCGGCCCACACGCTCGAAGAGCACGACGCGCATCTCCTGCTCCAGCGCCGCCACCTGGCGCCCGAGGGTGGGCTGGGTGATGCCGAGCGCGCGGGCGGCAGCCGAGAGCGAGCCCTCCTCGGCGGTCGCGAGGAAGGCGCGGGCGTGGTTCCAGTCGAAGCGGAGTGCGGACCAATCCATGCGTTCATGCATAGGATAAGCCCGGATTTCCGCAATATGCCCAGAGAAACCGCATGGATACACCGGCCTGCAAAGGAGATCCCATGCAAGCCGTCCTCTGGCGCCGCTACGGCCCGCCCGAATGCCTCACCCTCGGCGAGGCGCCCCTGCCCATCCCTGGCCCGGGCGAGATCCGCATCCGCGTCCACGCCGCCACCGTCACCTCGGGCGATGCCAGGCTGCGCGGCTGCCGGGCGGCGGGCCTCTTCTGGCTGCCGATCCGCGTCGCCTTCGGCCTGTTCCGCCCGCGCCACCCCATCCCGGGGATGGAATTCGCGGGCGAGGTGGAGGCGCTGGGCGCGGGCGTCACCGGCTTCGCGCTGGGCGAGCGCGTCTTCGGCCTGGCGCCGCGCGGCGCCCATGCGGAATATCTGGTGATGCCGGCGCGCGGCTGCGTCGCCGCCCAGCCGCGCGGCCTCAGCCACGCCGAGGCCGCCGCCCTGCCCTTCGGTGGCCTCACCGCCCTGCTTTTCCTGCGCGATGTGGCGCGCGCGGCGCCCGGCGAGCGGATCCTGGTGCATGGCGCGGCGGGTGCGGTGGGCGTGGCCGTGGTGCAGCTGGCCCGGCATTTCGGCCTCACCGTCACGGCTGTCGCCAGCGCCCGCCATACTGCCCTGCTGGACAGGCTTGGCGCGCATGAGGTGCTGGACCGCACCACACAGGATTTCACCGCGGCCCCGCTGCCCTACAACCTGGTGCTGGACGCGGTGGGCGGCACGCGCTTCGGGCAGGTCCGACGCGTGCTGACGCGTCGCGGCCGCCATGTCTTCGTGAATTACGGTGCGCGCGAACTGGCGCAGATGCTGGGCACGCGCCTGCGCCCCGGCCCGCGCGTCCTTTGCGGCTATGCGGGCGGCAGCCCGGCCGATCTGCACCAGCTGCGCGACCTCGTGGAACAAGGCGCGCTGCGCCCGGTGATCGGCCATCGCATGCCGCTGGCCGAGATCGTGGCAGCGCATGCGCTGGTGGATTCCGGGCGCAAGCAGGGCGCCCTGGTGGTGGAGATCTTGTCGAGCGCATGATTCACCGCTTCGGCGATGCCGCCTCCGCGGATCATGCGCTACTCCGGCCGGATGCCCGCCCCCCGCATGACGGCGGCATAGCGCGCCATGTCGCTGCGCACGAAGCCCATGATCTGCTCGGGCGTGTTGAGGTCCGGCATGGGCAGCACCGCCTGCTCGGCCATGCGGCTTGCCGCCTGGCGCTGCGCCATCGCAAAGGCCGCGTTCAGCGCCGCCACCACCGGCGCCGGCGTGCGCGACGGCGCCATCGCGATGATCCAGGCATCCACCGCGAATTCCGGCATCCCCAATTCGCTGGCCGAGGGCACGTCGGGCAGCGTCGGCGCGCGCTCCGCACCCGCCACCACCAGCGCCCGCACATTGCCGCCGCGGATATGCCCGAGTGCCGAGGCGATCGGGTCCACCGTGAAGATCGCATCGCCCGTGATCACGCCCTGCATGGCCGGCCCGCCGCCCCGGTAATGCACCGGCGCGATGTCGAGCTGGTTGACCGCGCGGAACATCTCGCCGCCCAGATGCACCGCGGTGCCGATGCCGGCCGAGGCGAAGTGGTAGCGCCCGGGATTGGCGCGGATCAGCGCCAGCAATTCCGCCAGGTTCTGTGCCGGCACACGTGGGCTCACGCACAGCACCTGCGGCACCCGGCCGATCATGCTGAGGCCGGCGAAATCCGCCACGGGATCGAAGGGCATGCGCGCCACGAGAGCGGGCGCGATGGCGTGGCCATTGCTGTGGACGATGATGGTGTGGCCGTCTGGCGTGGCCTTGGCCACGAAATCCGTGCCGACCAGCCCGGCCGCCCCTCCAGGCCGGTTCTCTACCACCAGAGGCTGTCCCAGGATCTGCGACACCGGATCGGCGATGATGCGCGCCACCACATCCGTGGTGCCGCCCGGCGCATAGGGCACGACGACGCGGATCGGCCGGTCCGGCCGCCAGCCGGCCTGGGCACCCCCTTGGGCGCGGGCGATGGAGGGGGCCGCCAGAAGGGCGGCGGCGGTGAGCAGATGGCGGCGTTGCATGGGCGTCTCCCGAGATCGGCGCCGGTTGACCCGGCTTCAGGGCCGAGCTTGGCCCGCCGCGCGGCATGGGGGAAGCCTCCCGCAACGGCGTGGTACCTGCTAAGCTCCGCCCAGCCCGAAGCATCCCCCTCGGGCGGCGACAGGCACGGCAGCGCGCATGAACAGCACCTCACCGCACTTCAAGGAAAATGCCCGCAAGGCGATGGCCGATGCCGGGCTGCAAAAGGCGCTCGGCACCGCCAAGGGCGCCTTCCTGCAACGCCGCGCCAATGCCGTCGCCAACCTGCCGGAATTCGAGCAGCTGCGCGACATCGCGCGCGACATCAAGAACCATACGCTGGCGAATCTTGACTTCTACCTGGAAAAATTCGCGGAGAATGTGGAGCGCGCGGGTGGGGTCGTGCATTGGTGCAGCACGCCCGAGGAAGCCCGCGCCGCCGTGCTGGAGATCTGCCGGAAGGCCAATGCCAAGACGGTCACCAAGGGGAAGTCCATCATCTCCGAGGAACTCGGGATCAACCATCACCTGGAAGCGCACGGCATCACCCCGGTCGAGACCGATCTCGGCGAATACATCATCCAGCTGCGCGGCGAGATCCCGTCGCACATCATCGCGCCGGCCTTTCACCTCAACCGCGAGGATTGGGAGGCTGATTTCCGCCGCGCCCATACCGACCTCGACCCCGACCGGGTCTTCCATGAGCGCCGCGACATCCTGACCGAGGCGCGAACGCGCCTGCGCGAAAAATTCCTCGCCGCCGATGTCGGCATCACCGGCGCCAATTTCCTGATCGCCGAGACCGGCTCCAGCGTCATCGTGACCAATGAGGGCAATGGGGATCTCACGCAGACCCTGCCGCGCGTGCATATCGCGCTCGCCAGCATCGAGAAGGTGGTCCCGACGCTGGAGGATGCGACGAGCCTGCTGCGCGTCCTCGCCCGCTCGGCCACCGGGCAGGATTTCTCGGTCTACACCACCTTCAGCACGGGCGTGCGCCGCAAGGGCGATCTGGACGGGCCGGAGGAATATCACGTCGTCCTGATTGATGGCGGCCGCTCCAACATGATCGGCACCGAGTTCCAGGAGATGCTGCGCTGCATCCGCTGCGCCGCCTGCATGAACCATTGCCCGGTCTATGGCACCACGGGCGGCCATGCCTATGGCTGGGTCTATCCGGGCCCCATGGGCTCCGTGCTGACGCCCAGCCTGATCGGCGTGAAGGAGGCGGGCCACCTGCCCAATGCCAGCACCTTCTGCGGCCGCTGCGAGAGCGTCTGCCCCGTGAAGATCCCGCTGCCCAAGCTGATGCGCCACTGGCGCGAGCGCGAGTTCGAGCGCCACTTGCAGCCGAGTGGCATGCGCAGCGGCCTCGGCCTCTGGGCCTGGTTCGCCAAGCGGCCGGGGATGTATCGGCTGGCTTCGCGCCTCGGCATCGGCGCGTTGGGTCTGCTGGGTCGCAAGAAAGGCGCCTTCAAGTCCCTGCCGCTGGCCGGCGGCTGGACCGAAGGGCGCGACCTGCCGGTGCCCGAGGGCCGCACCTTCATGGATGAATATGCCCGCCGCCAGCGTGCGGGAGGCTCCCGATGAGCAAGGAAGCCATCCTCGGCGCCATCCAGCGCGGTCTCAGGCGCGGCCCGTTGCCGGCCGACCAGCGCGCCATGCTGGAAGGGCGGCTCGCCACCCATCCGCGCCACCTGATCCCCGCCCGCTCCCGCGTCTCGCGGCCCGAGCAGATCGCGCTCTTCATCCGCAATGTCGAGAAGGAATTCGGCAGCGTGGCGCGCGTGCCGAATTTCGCCGCGATCCCGCAGGCCGTCGCCGCATACCTCGCCGCGCAGAACCTCCCCGCGCGCCTGGCCATGGCGCCGCACCCCGAGCTCAAGCGCATCAAATGGGCCGATCACCCGATGCTCGAGATCGAGACGCGCCAGGGCCAGCCCTCCGACCTCGTCAGCCTGCAGCACGGCTATGCCGGCGTGGCCGAGACCGGGACGCTCATGCTGCCTTCCGACCCCGGCCGCCCCACCACGCTGAACCTGCTGCCGGACACCGAAATCGTGGTGCTGCGCGCGAGCCGCGTCGTCGGCGCCTATGAGGAGGCCTGGGACCTGCTGCGCGAGGAGCGGCGCGACAAGCTGACCGGCGGCTTCATGCCCCGCAACATCATGTGGGTCACCGGCCCCTCGCGCAGCGCCGATATCGAGCAGACGCTGGAACTCGGCGCGCATGGTCCGCGAGCCTTGCACATCCTCCTCGTGGATGACGACGCAACGGCGAAAGCGTGAAGCGGCGCCGCGGCCTCACGGCCGAGGACAAGGCGGTCTGGGCTGCCGTCGCGCGCACCATCCGCCCCCTGCCGGGGCGCGAGATGCCGGATGCGCCGCCCAGCATCACCGTGACACCCCCGCCCCGCACGGCGGACCCGCCGCCGCCGCCGCCCAAGCCGCGCCTGCCGCCGCCCGAGATCAGCGTGGGCGCGCAGCCCTCGGGCCTGGATGCGAAGCGCTGGCGGGACCTGCGGCGCGGCACCATGCGGCCCGAGCGCAAGCTCGACCTGCACGGGATGACGGCGGCGCGCGCCCACCAGGCGGTCGAGAATTTCCTGCGCATGTGCCACGCCGATGGCACGCGCGTGGTCTGCATCGTCACCGGCAAGGGCGGCAGCACGGAAGGCGGCGTGCTGAAGCGCGAATTGCCGCATTGGCTGAACGCGCCGCATCTGCGCCCGCTGATCCTGGGGGCCGCGCATCCGCACAAGGCCAATGCGGGTGCGGTGCACCTCCTGCTGCGCCGCACGCGATAGCCAGCGCGGCGAGGTGAGGCCTGCGCTTCACCTTTGATCAACCCTTCCGGTGTTAGCCCCTCACCCCGACGGTTCCGCCTGGCGGAGTCCTGGGCGGCCATCCGGCCGGCAGAGAGGAGGGGGGCCCCGCGCCCCGCGGCATATGTTCGATCGCGAGAAAATCAGCCTCGGCATCACGCCCACCGGCTGGACCAATGACGACTTCCCCCTGCTGGGCAACGAGATCAGCTTCGGCCAGGTGGTGAGCGAAATGGCGCTGGCCGGCTATGAGGGCTGCAGCGTCGGCCACAACTTTCCGAAGGACCGCGCCGTCCTGAAGCAGGAGCTGGCCCGGCGCGGCCTGCGCGTCTCCGAGCCCTGGGTCAGCACCCTCTTCACGGTCGAACGCATGGCCGAGCGTACCGTGCAGAATTTCCGCGCGCAGATGGAATTCATCAAGGATATGGGCGGCACCGACATCGTCGTCGCCGAGCTTGGCCGTGCCGTGCACCAGCAGCCCGTGACGCCGCTGCCCAACAAGCCGATCCTCACCGATGCCGAATGGGAGGTGCTGGTGGCCGGCCTGCACCGGCTGGGCCGCATCGCGTCGGAGGCCGGCATGCGGCTCTGCTACCACCACCACATGGGCACCTGCGTGCAGACGCGGGCGGAAGTGGACCGCCTGATGGCCGCGACCGACCCGGCCCTCGTGCACCTGCTGCTCGACACCGGGCACCTCTTCTGGTCGGGCGATGATCCGCTCGCCATGGCGCGCGCCCATGCGAAGCGGATCAAGCATGTCCATCTCAAGGATGTCCGTCCCGACGTGATCGCCCGCTGCACCGCGGCTGATCTCAGCTTCCAGGAATCGATCATGGAGGGCGTCTTCACCGTGCCCGGCGATGGCGCGATCGATTTCCGCCCCATCCTGCAGGCGCTCGCCGATGCCGGTTTCGAAGGCTGGCTCGTCGTCGAGGCCGAGCAGGACCCGGCGAAGGCCAACCCCCTCGATTACGCGCGCAAGGCGCGCGGCTATCTGCGCGGCATCCTGGGCTTCTGAGGGCGCATGGCGCAGGAGGCGCTCTTGCATGGCCCGCTGGCCGGGCCCCGGCACGCCTCGGCGGCGCGGCAATACGGGCCGATGCTCGGCGCCGCGGCCTCGCTCGGGCTGCTCACGCTCTACGGACCCGGCCTGACCTCCGACGCCAGCTTCGGCGTCAGCCTGCTCGTTTCCGCCTGGCTCTTCGCCGTGATCCTCTGGGGCGCGATCGGCGTGATGCTGCATGCGGAAGTGCTGGCCGAGGCGCTGGGCGAACCCTTCGGCACGCTCATCCTCACGCTGTCCGCCATCACGGTCGAGATCGCGCTGATCATGTCGGTCATGCTGGCGGGCGAGCCCAATCCCGCTTTGGCGCGGGACACGATGTTCTCGGTGCTGATGATCGTGCTGAACGGCCTGCTCGGCGTGGCCCTGCTGCTGGGCGGGCTGCGCCACCGGCAACAGGTCTTCAACCTGGAGGGCGCGCGCGCCTTCCTGGTCGTGCTGACGCCGCTCGCGGTCTGCGCGCTCGTCCTGCCGAACTTCACCACCCTCAGCCACCAGGCCGCCTTGACGTCGCAGCAGGCGATCGTCTTCGGCGTGGCCACGCTGTTGCTCTACGGGGTTTTCCTGGCCCTCCAGGCCAGCCGCCACCGCAACTTCTTCGCCGAGGCCGCCGCCACGCCGGAGCCGATGCCCGCGCCGGACCCGCGCGCGCGCCATCGCCGCGCCTTGGTCCTTCGCCATGCCGCACTGCTGCTGCTCACCATCGTGCCGGTGGCGCTGCTGGCCGATCACATGGCCGCCGTGCTGGAGGTGGCCGATCGCACGCTGCGCTGGCCGCCCGAGCTGGTGGGCGTGATCATCGCGACCCTCATCCTGGCGCCCGAGGGCCTGGCCGCGCTGCGCGCCGCCTGGGAGAACCGGCTGCAACGCTCGGTCAACATCCTGCTCGGCTCGGCGCTCTCGACCATCGGGCTGACCGTGCCCGCCACGCTGATCCTGGGCGTGGTGATCGGGCATGAGGTCATCCTCGGCCTCCCCGGGGACTACATGATCCTGCTCGGCGCCACGCTGCTGGTGACGAGCCTCACCTTCGGCACGACGAAGACGGACATGCTGAAGGGCGCGGTGCATCTCGTGCTCTTCGTCATCTACCTGATGCTCGTGGTGCTGCCCTGATGGCCCTCACCCTTGCCCGCGACATCTGCGGCGAGCTGGACGCCGCATCGGCGCGCGAATGGCTCGTCTGCAACGGGCTCGGCGGCTATGCGGCGGGCACCGTCTCGGGCCAGCCCACGCGCGGCTATCACGGGCTGCTGGTCGCAGCACTTGATGATCCGCCGCGGCGCTACCTCATGCTCGCCGCCCTGGCCGAGACGGTCGAGGTGGAGGGTGTTGCGCATGAGCTCGCGACCTTCGCCTGGCAGGGCGGCGCGGTGACGCCGCGCGGGCATGTGCTGCTGGAAAGCTTCCGCCTGGAGGGCAGCGTGCCCTGCTGGCGCTACGCCTGCGGCGGCGCGCTGATCGAGAAGCGCGTCTGGATGGAAGACGGCGCCAATGTCACGCGCATCGAATACGCGCTGTTGCATGCGGCGGGCCCGGTGCGGCTCTCGCTCAAGGCGCTGGTGAACCATCGCGACCACCACGCCCGCACCAGCGCCGGCAGCTGGCAGGCCGATGTGCGGATCGAAGGGGACGCGGCCACGATCACCTGCGGGCCCGGCGCCACACCGCTGCACATCCGCGTGGCCGGCGCCGAGGCCACGCCAGCGCAGGACTGGTATCGCGGCTTCGACCTCCCGCGCGAGCGCGAGCGCGGCCTCACCGACGCCGAGGACCATCTGCACGCCGCAAGCTTCCAGGCGACGCTCTCGCCTGGCCAGACGCTCCAGGTCACCGCCAGCGCCGGCGCGCCCGCCGCGGCGGACCCCGCTGCGCTGGAGCGCCGGCGCGCACGCGAGGCGGCGCTGCTCGCCCGCTTCGAAGCCCGCCACCCCCAGGGCGCGCCCGGCTGGGTGCGGCAGCTCGTCCTGGCCGCGGATCAGTTCCTCTTTACACGGCGGGATGCGACGGGGGCTGCCGGCTGCTCGGTCATCGCGGGCTATCCCTGGTTCGCCGATTGGGGGCGCGACACGATGATCGCCCTGCCCGGCCTGACGCTCACCACCGGCCGGCCGGAACTCGCCCGCGCCATCCTGCTGAGCTTCGCGACCTTCGTCAGCCAGGGGATGCTGCCCAACCGCTTCCCCGATGGCGGAGAGCCGCCCGAATACAACACGGTGGACGCGACGCTCTGGTATTTCGACGCGATCCGCCACTACCACCGCGCCACCGGGGATGATGCGACGCTGGCGCAGCTCTATCCCGTGCTGGCCGACATCATCGCCTGGCATCGCCGCGGCACGCGCTACGGCATCCGCCTCGACCCCGCCGATGGCCTGCTGCGCGCGGGCGAGGCGGGCGTGCAGCTGACCTGGATGGATGCGCGGGTGGCGGGGCGCGAAGTGACGCCGCGCACCGGCAAGCCGGTCGAGGTCAATGCGCTCTGGCATCACGCGCTGCGCTTCATGGCCGAGGCGGCCGGGCGGCTGGGGCGGGATGGCGCCGGGTATGCGGCATTGGCCGATGCGGCGCGGGCCGGCTTCGCCCGCTTCTGGAACCCCGCGACCGGGCATTGCCATGACGTGCTGGACGGGCCGGGCGGCGATGACCCGACGCTCAGGCCCAACCAGATCCTGGCCGTCAGCCTGCGGGACGATCTGCTGCTGCCCGCGCAGCGCCAGGCCATCGTCGCCGCCTGCGAGCGCAGCCTGCTCGCCTCCTGCGGGTTGCGCAGCCTCGACCCGGCGCATTCCGATTATCGCGGCCGCTATGGCGGCGATGCGGCGGCGCGGGACGGCGTCTATCACCAGGGAACGGTCTGGGCCTGGCTCATCGGCCCCTTCCTGGAGGCGCATCTGAGTGTCGGCGGCAGCCTGGAGGCGGCGCGGCTGCGGCTCGATGCGCTGGCCGGGCAGCTGCACGTGCAGGGCCTCGGCACCGTCAACGAGATCTTCGAGGGCGACCCACCCATGGCCCCACGGGGCTGCATCGCCCAGGCCTGGAGCGTCGCCGAATACCTGCGCGCCTGGGAACTGGTGGAAGCGCATGTCAGGAAGGAAGCAGGATCTTGAGCGAGGCGGATCGGATCGCGCGGCGGGATGCGGGGACGGAGCATTGGGCGCTCTGGGGGCCGTATCTGAGCGAGCGCCAATGGGGCACGGTGCGCGAGGATTACACCGCCTCCGGTGCCGCGTGGGAGGCGTTTCCGCATGACCACGCGCGCTCCCGCGCCTATCGCTGGGGCGAGGACGGGCTGGGCGGCATTTCGGATGAGAAGCAGCATCTCTGCTTCGCCCTGGCGCTGTGGAACGGCGCGGACCCGATCCTGAAGGAGCGCCTGTTCGGCCTCACGAACAGCGAGGGCAATCACGGCGAGGATGTGAAGGAATACTACTTCTACCTCGACAACACGCCGACCCACAGCCACATGCGGATGCTCTACAAATACCCGCACCGCGCCTTCCCCTATGGCGACCTGGTCGCCGAGAATGCGCGCCGCAAGGCGACCGACCTGAAGCTCGGCGAGTATGAGCTGCTCGACACCGGCATCTTCGACGAGAACCGCTACCATGATGTCGAGATCGCCTACGCGAAGGCCGCCCCGGACGACATCCTGATCCGCATCACGGTCACGAATCACGGGCCGGAGGCGCATGAGCTGGTGCTGCTGCCCACCCTCTGGTTCCGCAACAGCTGGAGCTGGAAGGAGGGCGCACCCAGGCCCGCCATCACCGCCGCGGGCCCGCAGGTGATGGAGGCGCGGCACCCGGCGCTGGGCCCTATGCGCCTCATCTGCGAAGGCGCGGAGCGGCTGCTGTTTTGCGAGAACGAGACCAATGTCCGGCGCCTCTGGGGCGGCGAAGGCCCGGCGCATGCGAAGGACGCGTTCCACGACTTCGTGATCCATGGCGCGACCGATGCGGTGAACCCGGAGGCGCGCGCCACCAAGGCCGCTGCGCTCCACACGCGCAGCATCCCACCGGGCGAGAGCGTCACGCTGCGGCTGCGCCTTGTGGCCGATGAGGCGGCGACGAGCCTCGGCGAGGATTTCGACGCGATCTTCGCCGCGCGCCGCGCCGAGGCGGATGACTTCTACGCCGGGATCTACCCGCCCGGCCTTTCATCCGAGCGCCAGGCCATCATGCGCCAGGCCCAGGCCGGCATGCTCTGGAGCAAGCAATTCTACCACTACGTCGTCGAGGATTGGCTGCGCGGCGACCAGGTCCCGCCGCCCGAGGAACGCGAGAGCGGGCGCAACGCCGCCTGGCGCCACTTCTACGCCGAGGATGTGCTCTCCATGCCCGACAAATGGGAATATCCCTGGTTCGCGAGCTGGGACATGGCCTTCCACACCGTGGTACTGGCCCAGGTGGATCCGGGCTTCGCCAAGTCCCAGCTCAGGCTGCTCACGCGCGAATGGTATATGAGCCCGAGCGGCCAGGTGCCCGCCTATGAATGGGCCTTCGACGACGTGAATCCGCCCGTCGTCCCCTGGGCCGCCTGGACCATCTACCAGCGCGAGGCCGCCAAGACCGGCCGGCGGGACACCGCCTTCCTGGAGACGATCTTCCAGCGCTCGCTGCTGAACTTCACCTGGTGGGTGAACCGCAAGGATGCGGACGGCAACAACCTCTTCCAGGGCGGCTTCCTGGGGATGGACAATATCGGCGTCATTGATCGCACCGCCGCCGAGCGCCAGGGCTTCCGCCTCTACCAGGCCGACGCCACCAGCTGGATGGGCTTCAGCGCGCTGATCCTGATGGAAATGGCGATCGAGCTCGCGAAGGATGACAAGGTCTATCTCGGCATCGCCACCAAGTTCCTGCAGCACTTCCTTTATATCGCGGACGCGATGAACACGCTCTCCAAGAAGACCGCGGGTGCCGTGGACCTCTGGGACGAGGAGGAGGGGTTCTATGTGGATGTCGCGCTGAAGGATGGCGTCTATCACCGGCTGCGCGTGCGTTCGCTGGTCGGCCTGGCCCCCATGCTGCCAGTGTCTTGCCTCGACCTGAGCGATCTCCAGGGCGACATGGAGGATACGTTGCGCGCGCGGCTGGACTGGTTCCTGCACCGCCAGGGCGACCTGCTGGACCAGGCCTCGCAGGCGCATCCGCAGGATGAATCCAAACTGCTGCTGGGCTTCCTCGGCGAGGCGCGCATGCGCCGCCTGCTGGAAGCGATGCTGGACGAGAGCGAGTTCCTGAGCCCGCACGGCATCCGTTCCATCTCGCAGCGGCATCGCGCGCAGCCCTTCACCCTCTCGGTCGGCGGACAGGTCTATGTGGATGGCTATGAGCCTGCGGAATCCAGCGACGGGATGTTCGGCGGCAATTCCAATTGGCGCGGGCCGATCTGGTTCCCGCTGAACATGCTCATCGTCGAGTGCCTGCGGCGCTACCACGCGCATTACGGCGACAATTTCCGCATCGCCTGCCCCACCGGCTCCGCGAACATGATGACGCTGAACGAGGTGGCCGACGAGATCGCGCGCCGCCTGATCGCGATCTTCGAGCGCCGGCCGGATGGCACGCGTCCGCTTTATGGCGGCACGGAGCGCTTCCAGAGCGACCCCGCCTGGCGCGACCACCTGCTCTTCTACGAGTATTTCCACGGCGATAACGGGGCCGGCATCGGCGCCTCGCACCAGACCGGCTGGACCGGCCTCGTCTCCGTCTTGATCGAGCAACTGGGCGATCGGGCGGCGGCGCCTCCACATGGCTGAAAAACAGCTGCGGCCGTTAACGATCTGGCAATCGGACCCTGCGCAGATGAGGGGGCACCGCTGAGAAGATCCTCCATGATGGAAACACGTATCGAAAACACTTCGATCCCTCTCTCGATAGCCACGCAGCGCGACTACGACGTGGTGATCGTCGGCTCCGGCGTAAGCGGGGCCATCATGGCGAAGGAACTCAGCCGTCACGGCTGCCAGGTCCTGGTGATCGAGGCCGGGCCCGGCGAAGACCTCTCCGTCGCGGAATATGAGCGCAGCGTGCAGCGCTTCTATGGCGCCGTCTCGAAGGACAACAATTCCGCCTATGCGGTGAACCCCAATGCCGCGATGCCGCGCGGGCCGGAGACGCGGAAGCTCCAGCCCGGCCAGCCCAATGCCGATGGCTACCTGGTGCAGCTGGGCCCGCTGGAGATCGACAGCACCTATACGCGCGTGCTGGGCGGCACCACGCGCCATTGGGAGGGCAAGGCGCTGCGCATGCTGCCGGATGATTTCCGCATGCGCAGCCGCTTCGGCCAGGGCCGCGACTGGCCGCTCGCCTATGCCGAGCTCGACACCCATTACCGCGCGGCCGAGCGCGAGCTGGGTGTGGCCGGCGATATCGAGGACCAGGGCTATGGCGGCCTGGATTTCGGCCAGGACTACGTCCTGCCGATGCGCGGCATGCCGCTCTCCTATCTCGACCAGCTCATCGCGCGCGACCTCGACGGCATGGAGGTCACGCTGGACGGCGAAGCCTTCGCGCTGCGGGTTCGCGGCACGCCCCAGGCGCGCAACGGCGTGCCCCATCCGAAGTACGATGGCGGCCGCGGCTTCAAGCCGGTGGGCGCCGTCAGCACCCACCAGGAGGACAAGGGCGAGCGCTGCCAGGGCAACACCAATTGCGTGCCCATCTGCCCGGTCCAGGCCAAGTATGACGCGCGCCGCACGCTGCTCCCCGCCTTGCAAAGCGGGCGAACGCATCTGCTGGCGCGCACCGTCGCCTCCCGCGTGCTGACGGACCGCGAGACCGGCCGCGTCACCGGCATCGCCTGCCAGACCTACACGGACCCGGCCTCGCCCGCGCATGTCACGGGCACGGTGCGCGGCAAGGTCTATGTGCTGGCCGCCAACGCCGTCGAGAATGCGCGGCTTATGCTCGCCTCCGAGCTGCGCGGCTCCAGCGGGCTGGTCGGCCGCAACCTGATGGACCATGCCTACCTGCTCACCTGGGCGCTGATGCCCGAGGTCGCCGGCGCCCTGCGGGGCCCGATCTGCACCGGCGGCATCGAGGATATCCGCACCGGCAGCTATCGCCGCCTCCAGGCGGGCGTGCGCTTCAGCATCCACAATGACGGCTGGGGCTGGGCCACCGGCTCCCCCTACACCGACCTCGCCATGCTGGTGGACCAGGAGAACCGCTTCGGCGCGGCCCTGCGCCAGGGCCTGGTGGACCGCATCTCCCGCCAGGTGCTGCTCGACTGCATGATCGAGGTGCTGCCGGATGAGAGCAACCGCGTCACCATTGATCCGCGCTATGTGGACGCGCTCGGCAATCCGCGCCCAGTCGTGAGCTTCGGGGTCACGCCCTACACGCTGGAGACGGCGGCCTTCTCGCGCCGCCTCTCGCGCCGCATCTTCCAGCGCCTCGGCGCCGAGGACCACACGCATTACGACCCCGCCGCCCCCGGCTGGGTGAGCCATGGCGGCGAGGGCTATGTGCTGCGCGGCGGCAATCACTGGGCCGGCACGCATGTGATGGGCACGAGCGCGCGCGACAGCGTGGTGGATTCCCACCAGCGCAGCTGGGACCATACCAACCTCTATTTGGCCGGCGCCGGCTCCATGCCCAGCATCGGCACCGCCAACACCACGCTGACGCTGGCGGCCCTCTGCCTGCGCAGCGCGTCCCGCATCCTCGAGGATCTGCGCGCCACGGAAGCGCCGCGCCTGGCGGAGGCACGCGCATGAGCCTGCACCACATCACCGATCTCGCGGGGCTGCATCGTCACCTCCAGGCCGCGGTCCAGCTCGAGCACGCGACCATCCCGCCCTATCTGACGGCGCTCTATTCCATCCAGCCGGGGACGAATGTGGATGCCTTCCACGTGATCCGCGCGGTCGCGGTGGAGGAGATGCTGCACCTGACGCTGGCCGCCAATATCCTGAACGCGGTGGGCGGCGCACCCGACCTCACCGTGGAGGGCTTCGTGCCGCTCTTCCCCGCCTATCTCCCGGATGGCGAGACGGATTTCCAGGTGGATTGCCAGGCCTTCTCCCGCGCCGCGATCGAGACCTTCCTGAAGATCGAACGCCCCGCCCCGCCCGGCGATGGCGCCGCGCGCACCATTCGGCGGCCGCGTCGTGGCCATCTGCACGCCGGCCGCGTGCATGCGGAGGGCGAGGAGCATTTCTACAGCATCGGCGAGTTCTACAAGGCGATCGAGCAGGGTCTCGAAGCGCTGCACGCCGAGATGGGGGACCGCCTCTTCAGCGGCGACCCCGCGCGGCAGATCACGCCCGAATACTACTACTCCGGCGGCGGCGGCTTGATCGCCGTGACCGACCTCGCTTCCGCCAAGGCCGCGATCCGGCTGATCTCCGAACAGGGCGAGGGCACGACGGATGCGATCTTCGACGCGGATGGCGAGATCGCGCATTACTACCGCTTCGAGCAGCTGCTGCTCGGCCGCTTCTACCAACCGGGCGACATGCGCGGCCAACCGAGCGGCGGGCCCGTCGCGGTGGATTGGGAGGCGGTCTTCCCCATCAAGCCCAATCCCCGCCTTTCCGACTATCCCGAGGGTTCGGCCCTGCGCGCGGGGGCCGTCGAGTTCAACCGCATCTATGCGCGCTTCCTCGCCTTGCTGACCCGTGCCTTCCGGGGCGAGCGGGACCTCTTCATCGCGGCGGTGGGCGACATGTTCCGCCTGAAGGAGCTCTATTACCAGCTCATGCGGCAGCCGATCCCGGGCCAGCCGGGCCTGAACGCCGCCCCCACCTACGAGATCACGCAGCCATGACCGGACACGCGCAACTCCGCGAGGGCTTCCTCGCGCTCTCGGCCACGCTCAGCGGCTTTTCGGCCTTCCGCCTGACCGGCACTGGCCAGGTGGATTCCCATCTGGCGGCGGTGACCAGCATCGTCGGCACGGGCGTGATGGCGGACCTGATCGCCGCCTACCGCGCGGCCGAGCGATCCGCCGGCGGCGATGCGGCGGCCATGGAGCGCGCGCTGCGCCGCCTGATCCTGAGCGATGCGCGGCTCGGCCCCGTCGCGCGCAACATCATCAAGCTCTGGTTTGTCGGCACCTGGTACCAGCTGCCGGCGGATTGGCGCGAGGCGCATGGCAGCGCGCCGCAGGATCACGACTTCGTCGTCTCCCCCACCGCCTACACCGAGGGCCTGCTCTGGCCCGCCATCGGTGCGAACCCGGCCGGCGCCAAGCCGCTCGGCTACGGCATCTGGGCGACCCAGCCACGCATTCCGCAGGATTGAGGGAAACACCACATCATGAGCGCCAAGACGACCGACCCCCTCACCTACCTGAACAGCCCGGATCTCCGGCAGCCCTTCTTCGAGAAGGTCACCCTCGCCGACCGGCAGGATGACGGCTACTGGATCCAGGCCGTGGATATCAATGGCGATGGCAAGCTCGACATCGTCACCTCCGGCCTCGCGACCGGGAAGGTCTCCTGGTACGAGAATCCCGGCTGGAAGAAGCGCAGCATCGCCGAATTCCCGCTGCCGGTCGCGATTGATGTGGGTGACATCTCCGGGCGCGGCCGCAATGACCTCGTCATCTCGCACAACTACGGCAACTGCATGTTCTGGTGCCGCCCCAAGGACGGCAAGATTTCCTGGCTCGAAAATCCCGGCAGCTTCGAGGAGGACAAGCCCTGGAAGGTGCATTTCATCAGCAACCTGATGGCGGCGCACCGGCTGCAGGTCGGCCATTTCACGCAGACCGAGAACCTGGAGGTGATCGGCCTGCCCGTCGTCGGCTGCCGCCCCTATGGCAAGGGCGTGCATGAGCCGGTCTCCATCACGCTCTATCCCCGCCCCGCCGATGTGATGAAGGCGAAGCAGTGGTGGGGCACCACCATTGACGACCAGAATTTCCGCGTCGTGCACGAGGTGGTGCGTCACAAATTCGGCGGCCCCTCCGGCGACAAGCTCGAATCCTTCCTGCTCGCGAGCGAGGAGGGCGTCAGCTGGTTCTACTACGACGCGGAAGCGGCCAGCTGGCAGATCGTGCCCATCGGCGCGGGCGAGCCCTTGAATGCCGGCGGCTTCAAGGGCAGCGGCAATGCCGCCTATGGCCGCGTCGGGCGCGACCCCTTCGCCTATATCGCGACGGTGGATCCCTTCCACGGCAATGTCGTCGCCGTCTACACGCGCAAGCCGGGCGAGGCGCTGACGGACAATCCCTGGAAGCGCACCGTGCTCGACACCTTCGGCCCCTTCGACCCGATCTCGCAGGGGCCGGGCCACCATGTCGTCTGCGGCGATTTCGACGGCGATGGCGATGATGAATTCCTGGTCGCGCTGCGCGGGCCGCTGCCGCACCAGGGCGTCTATTACTACAAGGCCGTGGATGTGGAGCGCGGGCTGTTCGAGCGCTGGCACGTCTCCACCGCCTCGGCCGCGCGGATCGCGGTGGGCGATTTCGACGGCGATGGCCGGCTCGATTTCGCGACGACCGGCTACTACACGCCCGGCTACTACCTCTGCGACAACGCGCAGGTGAACGTCTTCCTCAACCGCACGCCGCGCTGAAGCGCGCCCCAGCCCAAGGACATGAGGTGACCATCCATGGAAGACATCGCACGCAACAAGGCCCTGATCACCCGCGTCTATGAGGAGGGCTTCACCCATGGCGACATCGACATCATGGATGAGGCCTTCGCGCCCCACTACACCTGCCACTTTCCGGATCTGGAGCCGATCGTGGGCCTCGCTGCCTGCAAGATCGCCATCGGCGGCTTCCTGATCGCCTTCCCTTCCCGCTACAGGATCGAGCACCTGGTGGGCGAGGGCGACCGCGTGGTGGCCCGCTGGAGCGCCGTCGGCATCCATGCCGGCCCCTTCACGGACCTGACGGACCCCACGCGGGTCTATCCCGCCACCCGTCGCCCCGTCCGCTTCAGCGCGACGGACATCTACCGCTTCGAGGGCGGCAAGATCGCCGAGGAATGGAACAGCATCGAGGAGTACGGCCTGCTGCTGCAGATCGGCGCCCTGGTGCGCCCCAACTGATCACCCCCGCTTGCTCCCCGGCCGGGGAGCGACCTGGAGCATGATCCGCTGAGGTGGAATCACCGAAGCGGTGAATCATCCTCTCAGCAACGGCTAGGCCCTGATCCGCGCTTCTATCAGCGCGGATCAGGGCCTAGGGTCGCCCCATGACCCCCTTCGGCCAGCGCCTGCGCGAACTCCGCGAGCAGTTCGGCATCTCCCTGACCGAGCTGGCGACGGCGCTGCACGTCTCGCCCGCCTATCTCTCCGCGCTGGAGCATGGCAAGCGCGGCCGCCCCTCGGACGGGTTGATCCATCAGGTGAACGAGCATTTCGGCCTGATCTGGGATGATGGGGAGGAGCTGGTGCGCCTGGCCCGCCTCTCCCATCCGCGGGTGGTGGTGGACACGGCCGGGCTCTCCCCCCGGGCCACGGAACTGGCCAATCGCCTGGCCCGGACCATCCGGGACCTGCCGGAGGCGCGGGTGGCCGCCCTCCTTGCGCTCCTGGAAAGACCCTTAGATTAAGAGGCGCTCCCTTGCCGTGCCCCCCGGCCCTGGCTAGGGTCAGGCGTCATTCGGCAGTGCAGCAAAGCCAGTCAGGAAAGAAGGCGAAACGGGCCATGAAGCTCCTCGTCCCGGTCAAGCGGGTGGTTGATTACAACGTCAAGGTTCGCGTCAAGGCGGACAACACCGGCGTTGAAACCGCAAACGTGAAGATGTCCATGAACCCCTTCGACGAGATCGCCGTCGAGGAAGCGGTCCGCCTCAAGGAAAAGGGCATCGCCACCGAGATCATCGCGGTCTCGGCCGGCCCGGCCGCGGCGGCCGAGCAGATCCGCACCGCACTCGCCATGGGCGCCGATCGCGGCATCCTGGTCGAGCATGACGGCACGCTGGAGCCCATCGCCGTCGCCAAGATCCTGAAGGCGATCATCGCGAAGGAATCGCCCGACCTCGTCATCCTCGGCAAGCAGGCCATTGATGACGACATGAACGCGACGGGCCAGATGCTCGCCGCCCTGATGGGCTGGCCGCAGGGCACCTTCGCCAGCAAGGTCGAGATCGCCGATGGCCATGCGACGGTCACGCGGGAAGTGGATGGCGGCCTGGAGACGGTGAAGATCACCCTGCCGGCCATCGTCACCGCCGACCTCCGCCTGAACGAGCCGCGCTATGCGTCGCTGCCGAACATCATGAAGGCGCGCAAGAAGACCATTGATAACATGAAGCCCGCCGATCTCGGCGTCGATGTCACGCCGCGCCTCACCGTGCTGCGCGTGGAGGAGCCGGGCAAGCGCCAGGCCGGCGCCAAGGTGGGCTCGATCCAGGAGCTTGTCGCCAAGCTCCGCAACGAAGCAAAGGTGATCTGAGATGGCCGTTCTTCTCCTCGCCGACCATGACGGCCGCGCCGTCTCGCAGCCCACGCGCAGCGCCGTCGCCGCCTGCGCCAGCTTGGGCGAAGTCCATGTGCTGGTGCTGGGCGAGGGTGCCGCCGGCGCCGCACCCGCCGCCGCCGCCCTGCCGGGCGTGACCAAGGTGCTGCTGTGCGAGGATGCCTCGCTGGCCAACCGCCTGGCCGAGCCGCTGGCCGCGCTGCTGGTGCATCTGGCCCCGTCCTATGACCACCTGATCGCGCCCGCTTCGGCCGCCGGCAAGAACGTCATGCCGCGCGTCGCCGCCCTGCTCGACGTGCAGCCGATCAGCGACGTCTCGGGCGTCGTGGATGCCGATACCTTCGTCCGCCCCATCTATGCCGGCAACGCGCTGGCGACGGTGAAGAGCAGCGACGCGAAGAAGGTCATGACCATCCGCGCCGCCAGCTTCGACCCGGTGCCCGCCACCGGCGGCAGCGCCGCCGTCGAGGCCATCGGCGCCGCCGCCAACCCCGGCACGTCGAGCTTCGTGGGCGCCGAAGTCAGCAAAAGCGAGCGCCCGGAACTGACGGCGGCGAAGGTCGTCGTCTCCGGCGGCCGCGCCATGGGTTCGGCGGAAAACTTCCATCTGATCGAGAAGGTGGCGGATCTGCTGGGGGCCGCCATCGGCGCCTCGCGCGCCGCGGTGGATGCGGGCTATGCGCCGAACGACCACCAGGTGGGCCAGACCGGCAAGATCGTGGCACCCGACCTCTACATCGCCATCGGCATCTCCGGCGCCATTCAGCATCTGGCCGGGATGAAGGACAGCAAGATCATCGTCGCCATCAACAAGGATGAGGAGGCGCCGATCTTCCAGGTGGCCGATTACGGCTTCGTGGGTGACCTGTTCAAGGCGCTGCCCGAGCTCGAGACCGAGCTCGGCAAGCCCGCCTGATGTCCGTCCGCATCGCCAGCAGCGCCGACATGCCGGACGCGCTGCTCGACATCCCCGAGATCGCCTCGGTCGGCATCGTGGGCGCGGGGCAGATGGGCAATGGCATTGCCCATGTCTGCTCGCTGGCCGGGATTCCGGTGGCGATGGTGGATATCAGCGCGGAGGCACTGGACAAGGCGCTCGGCACCATCGCGCGCAACATGGAGCGCCAGATCGGCCGGAAGCTCATCACGGCCGAGCAGCGCGACGCGGCGATGGGGCTGATCACCACCAGCACCGATTATGCGAGCTTCAGTACGACCGATTTCGTGATCGAGGCGGCGACCGAGAAGGAAGCGATCAAGCACAGCGTCTTCAAGGCGCTGGTACCGCACCTGAAGCCCTCGGCCATGGTGGCGTCCAACACCAGTTCGATTTCGATCACCCGCCTCGGCGCGGGGACGGACCGGCCGGAAAAATTCATCGGCATGCACTTCATGAATCCGGTGCCGATCATGAAGCTGGTCGAGATCATCCGCGGCATCGCGACGGATGAGCCGACCTTCCGCGCGGTGGATGCGCTCGCCAAGCGCCTGGGCAAGCAGACCGCGACGAGCGAGGATTTCCCCGCCTTCATCGTGAACCGCATCCTGGTGCCGATGATCAATGAGGCGGTCTATGCGCTCTATGAGGGCGTGGGCGATATCCGCTCGATTGATACGGCCATGAAGCTCGGCGCCAACCACCCGATGGGCCCGCTGGAGCTGGCGGATTTCATCGGCCTGGATACCTGCCTGTCCATCATGCAGGTGCTTTATGACGGGCTGTCGGACAGCAAATATCGCCCTTGCCCGCTGCTGGTGAAATATGTCGAGGCCGGCTGGTATGGCCGCAAGACGGGCCGCGGCTTCTACGACTACAGCCAGGACCCGCCGGTCCCCACGCGCTGAACTGGAAAGGGGGGCTCTCGCCCCCCAGACCCCTCAGACCGGGTAGCGCAGGATGGCGGCGAGCGGCCCGCCGCCCGGGATCTCCGCCGCCGCAGCCACCACCACCCGCGCACCGGCTGCCAGCGCACGGCGCGTGATCTCATCCGTCAGGCTGCCGCCCTCCGCGCCGAAGTCCACCGCGCCGTCTTCCGCATCCATCGTGCCGGGCATCTCGGCCTCCAGATCCACCAGGAGCGTGTCCACCGCGCCCATGGCCGCCGCCCGCGCCGCCCGGCCGACATCCGTCGTGGCGCGGCCCTGCGCCTCGCGCTGCTGGAACAGTTCGGCCAGGCCCTGCATCTCGCCCGCGCGGAGCCCCTCCAGCACCTGCCGCGCCGCGGCACCCAGCGCCTGGTCGGTGGTATCGTCCGGGCTGCCGGCGATGCCCTCGGTCACCAGATGCGGATAGGTGGACACGCCCCGGAAGATCGAGGCCATCGGCTCGGCCGCCGCGAGCACCAGCGGCACCTCCAGCCCGCCCAGCACCGGGCGCAGCGCGCGGTCCACCGCGCGGGCGTAGTTCGAGAGCAGCGCGTTCTCGCTGGTGGCCAGCCCGCTCGCCATGTCGCCCTTGCGCGCGATGTGGCTGGCACGCCCGGCGGCGTCGGCGGCGCCGCGCGGCAGGCCGGGAACCTTCACCGCCTCCGGCGCCATGCCGGCCGTGACCTCGATGAGCCGCACCGCGCCCATGCCGATCGCCAGCACCATCACCTCCTGCGGGGTGGCCAGCGCCTGGAGCAGCGGCTTCAGGCGGAAGCGGTCGGCCACCACCACCCGCGCCTCGACCTGGCCCGGCAGCCGCCAGGCCCGGGCACCCTCGGGCGTCGCGTAGATGACGAGGCCATTGGCCTGCAGCGCCCAGAAGTCGTCATCCTCCGCGAGACCCGCCAGCAGCGCCTCGATGGCGCGGAGCACGCGCAGATCCGCGCCCGCCGCCTCCACCATGCGCAGCGCGTCGCGGGTCGCGTTGCCGAGGGCGATGCGGTCGGCCTGGGCCGCCTGGGTCAGCGGCGTCGTCGGCAGGGTGATGGTGATGGCGGGCCAGGCGCGGTGCGCGCCCAACGCCTGGATTTCGGCGCGGGTCGGAAGGTCAATGTGCAGCATGCTGCGTTTCCTCATGAATGGGGCATGGCGCCGGGCGGCGCCGGGCTCTTCCCCGCCTTAGCCCGCCCCCGGCCCGGGCGCCGCCGCGCTGGACGGGAGAGACAGGCCCGGCACGCGCGGCACAGCCCCCTTCGTTGCGAGGCGCGGCCGGGCTAAGGTGGAAGGATCGCGCTTGGCAGGGGCCCAGGCGGCCGGCCCGCTCGATCCAGAGGCAAGCGATGGCGAAGACGAACCAAGGCTTGCGCGCCACCAGCTTCTCGACCGACGGCTACGAGGCGCGGCACCGCTTCGACGCCTGGTGCGCCGAGTTCGGCACGCTGAACGACATCCTGATCCCGCGGGAGGAGCGACCTGGCTTTGAGGCGCGCTGCGCCGCCTGGCGCCTCGGGCCTTTCACCATCGCCGCGAGTGCCACGCCCGCCATGGGCCTCTCGCGCGGCCCGCGCCACACCGCGCGCGACAGCCTGGACCATTGGGTGCTGCGCGTGGCCCGCGATGGCCGCGTCCGGAGCCGGCTCGGCGATGCATGCTTTGAAGCCGCGCCACGGCAGCTCGTGGCCTATTCCGTGGCCGAGGGCTTCGAGGGGGAGTGGAGCCCGGCCGAGTGGGTGACGCTCTGGATCCCGCGCGATGCTTCGAGCGCGGTGACGGCGCGCCTCTCCCTCTGGCAACCCGGCCCGCAATCGGGCGTGGGCGCGGCCCTGCTGGCGGACCTCCTGCTCTCGCTGCCGGACCACCTGCTGCGGGCCGAGGCCGCCGAGGAGGAGGGCATCGTCGCCGCGATCGGCGGGCTGATCGCGGCCCGCCTGCCCGACAGCCCCGCCGAGGCGCGGGATACCGCCGCCAACCCCCTGCTGCGCGAGCGGGTGCGCCGGGTGATCCGCGCCAATATCGGCTCCGCCCGGCTGACCCCCGCCCGCATCGCCCGCGCCGCCGGGCTCAGCCGTTCCGCGCTCTACCGGATCATGGAGGCGGAAGGGGGTGTCGCGCATTACGTGCAGCGCCAGCGACTGGGCCTCGTGCACGCAGCGCTCGGCGACCCGCACGCCGCCGACCGCTCCATCGCGAGCCTCGCCGAGAAGCACGGCTTTCATGATGCGAGTGCCTTCACGCGGGCCTTCCGGCGCACCTATGGCTGCACGCCAAGCGATGTGCGCCACGCCGCCCTGATGGGCGCCCCCCTGGTCGCGGATCGCCGCGGCCCGCTTCGGCCGGATGCCGGAGCGGAGCGGGGCGGCGCGCTCTCCGCCCTGCTGCGCGGCATGGCCGGCTGACGCTCAGGCCCGTCTATCGCGGGCGGGCGAGCCGGGCCAGCATCGCGCCATAGGCGGCGAGGAAGCGCGCCGGCGCATCCTCCGGCGCGTTCCAGGGCAATGAGAGGCGGATGCCGCTGCCCGAATCCGCCCCGAACCCCATGGCCAGCAGCACCGGCGAGGCCGCGACCTTCCCCGACGAACACGCCGCCCCGGCCGAAACGCGCACCCCCGCGAGGTCGAGCGCGATGACCTGCGTCTCCGCCGGCACGCCGGGCAGCACGGCGAGCGTGGTGTTGGGCAGGCGCGGCGCGCTGCCGCCCGCGATCACGATGCGCGGATCGAGCGCGCGAAGCCCGGCCTCGATCGCATCGCGCAGGGCCGCGATGCGCGGCGCGTCGTAGGTTTCGGCCAGCGCGCCGCCGAGGGCCGCGATGGCCGGCAGGGGCTCGGTTCCGCCACGCCGCCCGCGCTCCTGCCCGCCACCCGCGATCAGCGCCGGCAGGTGCAGGCCCGGTGCGAGGATCAGCGCCCCCGCCCCCGGCGCCCCGCCCAGCTTGTGGCCCGAGAGCGCCACACTCGCCGCGCCCCAGGCGGCGAGATCAGGCGCCATCCGCCCGGCGGACTGCACCGCATCCACATGCAGGAGCGCGCCATGGGCGCGACACAGCGCGGCGACGTCGCCCAGCGGGTGCAGCACGCCCGTCTCGTTGTTCGCCGCCATGACACAGACCAGGGCCGGCGCGCCCGCCACCAGCGCTGCCTCCAGCGCCGCGAGGTCGAGCGTGCCGTCCGGCAGCACCGGCAGGATCCCGGCCCCCGGGGCGGCGGCCAGCACGGCCGGATGCTCGGTGGCGCCGGCCAGGACACGGCGGCCGGCCCCCAATCCATGGATCGCCAGCGCATTGGCCTCGGTGCCGCCCGAGGTGAAGACCACATCGCCCGCCGCGACGCCGAAGCGGTGGGCCACGGCGCGGCGCGCCAGCTCGACCACGCGGCGCGCGGCCCGCCCGCCGCCATGGATGGAAGAGGGATTGCCGCCGCCTTCGAGGGCGGCCAGCAGCGCGGCGCGCGCGGCCGGCCGCAGCGGTTCGGTGGCATTGGCGTCGAGGTCGAGGGGCACGGTCATCGCCGTGCCCTTTCCCGCCGGATCAGGCGCGCGTCAATTCCTGCACGCCCGCGGCCTGCGGGGCCACGGCGCGGCCCAGCACGCGGCCCTGCACCACGTCGCGCAGGGTCAGGCCATCGAGGAAAAGGCGGATCTGCTCGCCCAGTTCGGCCCAGAGGTCATGGGTGATGCAGCGCCGCCCGGCGATGCAGCCGGGCGCGCCATCCTCGCACCTGGTCGCGCGGATGGGCTCATCCACCGCATCCACGATGGCGGAGATGGAGATCTGCTCGGCCGGGCGGGCGAGGCGATAGCCGCCGCCGGGGCCACGCGCCGAAGCGACCAGGCCCGCGCGGCGCAGCGGCCCGAAGAGCTGTTCAAGATAGGCGAGGGAGAGCATCTGCGCCGCTGCGATCTCCGCCAGGCTGACCGGCGGGGTGCTTTTCGCAGCCGGCAGCTTGGGCGCGCGGTCTTGTCGCGCCGCCAGCTCCACCATGGCCATCACGGCGTATCGGCCGCGCGTTGACAGGCGCATCGCCTGTACTCCTTCCTCAAACCGCATCGGGCGCTGGCCCGCGATCGCGAGCTGGCGCCTGATACGAAGCGCCGCTTTGCGGTCGCGATTTTCACGGGCTTGCCCGATGCCAGCGGCCAGTCTGCAACAGAAAATCGTCGCGCGGGAAAGATTCCGCATACGAACCGGCGCGCCATGCGTTGCGCCGGACCCAGCCATGCAATTCGCTGTATGAATCCATTATGAAACGCAACCGTGAATGCGTATGATGCGCCCGTCAGCCCGGAGTGAGCCGGGATGGCTCTTGAAGCGATTGTTTTTCCGACCGAAATCCTACCAATCGGGCGGGGCCGCGCATTCCTTGCCGCAACGGAGCGTCATCCGGAGGGCAAGATCGTGCCGGTAGCGATGGCGCACGTCAAGCGTGCATGCCATGGCTGATTTTCGCGACAGGATCGCCCAAGCGGGCCTGCTGCTGCCCGTCTGCCCGGCCCCCGCCCTCTTCTCGGGCGGGGGCAGGCAGACGGGCAGCGGCCAGGTCAGTTGCGGGGCATTGGCCGCACATTCGGCCGCGCGGATGGGGCAACACCCCGGCCCACTCCGCGCTGCCCAACCGAAGAAACGGACACAAGGACACGATGCCTGAAGTCATGTTCGCCGGGCCCGATGGCCGCCTCGAAGGCCGCTATCACCACGCCAAGCGCCCCAACGCCCCCGTCGCGCTTTTGTTGCATCCCCACCCGCTGCATGGCGGGACGATGAACAACCGCGTGGTCCACAGCCTCTACGGCAAGTTTCAGGCGATGGGCTTCTCCGTCCTCCGCTTCAACTTCCGTGGCGTCGGCAAGAGCCAGGGCCGCTATGATGGCGGCATCGGCGAGATCAGCGACGCCGCCGCCGCCCTGGACTTCCTGCAGACGGTGAATCCCAACGCCTCGATGCTCTGGGCCGCCGGCTATTCCTTCGGCTCCTATGTCGGCATGCAGCTGCTGATGCGGCGCCCGGAGATGGGCGGCTTCATCTCCATCAGCGCGCCGGCCAGCCATTACGATTTCGGCTTCCTCGCCCCCTGCCCCTGCTCGGGCATGATCCTGCATGGCGAGGATGACGAGCTCGTGCCGGTGAACAGCGTGCAGAAGCTGGTGGACAAGCTGAACACCCAGAAGGGCGTCACCATCGACTACCGCACGATCCCGCAGGCCGGCCACGTCTTCACGCCGGAGCAGGTCGAGACCATCAGCGGCATGGCGGAGGACCACGTCCTTTCCGTGCTGAACCGCAGCCGGATGGCCCTCGCCGCCGACTGAGGCCATACGCCTTGCGCCCAGATCAGCCGGCCCCGCACCCGCGGCGGCCGGCTTTTTCTTGACCGGAGTTCCCGCATGTTCGCCCGTCGCAGCCTCCTCGCCGCCCCCGCCGCCTTAGCCCTTCCGGCCAAGGCCCAGGCCCAGGGGCAAGAATGGCGGCCCGACCGCCCGCTCACCATGATCGTCGCCTTCGCGGCCGGCGGCGGCACGGACCTCGCCGCCCGGACCATCGCCCGCTTCATGGAGCGTGACCTCGGCCAGCCCGTGGTGGTGATGAACCGCCCGGGCGCCGGCGGCGAGATCGGCTTCACCGAACTCGCCCGCGCCCGGCCCGATGGGCAGACCATCGGCTTCATCAACACCCCGCATATCGTGACGCTGCCCATCGAGCGCCGCACGCGCTTCCGGCTCGAGGATTTCACGCTGATCGGCAACATCGTGGACGATCCGGGCGGCATCTGGGTCCGCGCCGATTCGCCCATCCAGGATTTCGCGGCCCTGCTGGCCGCCGCCCGCGCCCAGCCCGAGACCATCGGCTATGGCACCACGGGCGTCGGCTCCGATGACCACCTGGCGATGCTGGCGCTGGAGCGGAAATCCGGCGCGCGCTTCCTGCACGTGCCCTTCGGCGGCTCGGCCCAGGTGAAGCAGAACCTGATGTCCCGCGCGATTCCCGTGGCCGTGATGAACGTGGCCGAGGGCATCGCCGAGATGCGCCAGGGCGTGCTGAAGCCCCTCGCGCAGATGGGCACCACACGCTGGGCGCCGCTGGCCGAGGTGCCGACGCTGCGCGAGCTCGGCTTCGACGTGGTCGAGGGCTCGATGCGCGGCATGGCGGCCCCCGCCGGCCTGCCGCCGGAGGTGCAGGCGCGCCTCGCCCTCTCGGTGCAGCGCACCGTGGCCGACAGCGACTTCCAGGCCAGCGCCGCGCAGCAGAACCTGCCGCTGCGCTTCCTCGCACCCGCCGCCTATCTCGGCGAACTGACGGCGCTGCGGCGGAGCTACCAGGCCCTGTGGGACCAGCATCCCTGGCGGGAGTGAGATGCGGCGCGGCGTTCACCGGCGGGTAACCCTCCCCGCCTAGGTTCCGGGGCAACCGTTTGACCGGAGCCCCCCGAATGATCCGCCGCGCGCTTGAAGGCCTTTCCATCCGAACGCTGCTGGGCGCGGTGATGGGCCTTCTCGCCCTCCTCACCCTCGGCTTCGCGACGGAGCTGAGCCTGCGCGCCTGGGCCCGCCACAATGAGGCGGGCCGCATCGTCCAGATGGCGGAGGCCGGGCGGGACCTGTTCCGCGCCGCCGCCGCGATGCGGCTGGAGCGGGGCGAGACGCTGACCGCCCTCGCTGGCCCCGCGCCGGACCCCGAGGGCACGCGCATCCGGCCCCGCCGCACCGAGGCCGAGGCCGCTTCCGGCATCGCCATCGCAGCGCTCCGCGCCTCCGGCCTCGGCCAGGAGGCCGAGCGGCTGGAGCGCAGCCGCGCCACCGTCGAGGGGCTGCGCCAGACCGTGGACGCCGCCCTGCGCCTGCCGCGTGACCAGCGCCCGCAGGACCTCTCGCGCCGCTGGGCGGAGGGCAGCCTGGCCTACGTCACCACGCTGCTCACCATCACCGAGGCGGTGGAGGACCTGGCGCTGGCGAAGGACCCCGCGGTGGACCAGCTGATCGCCATGCGCCGTGCCGGCTGGGTGGTGCGCAGCGCCGTGGGCGATGTGGCGCTCGCCATGTCATCCGCCATCAGCGCGGGCCGCGGCTGGACGCCGGAGGAAGCGCGGGCCGCGCTGCGCGCGCAGGGCCAGGTGGATGCTGCCTGGGCCCAGCTGCAACAGGCAGCCCCCCTCATGCCCGCGCCGCTGCGCGAGGCGATGACCACGGCGACGCCGATGGTCACCGGCCCGCTGGCCGCCCAGCGCGCCCCCCTGATGCTGACCCTGCTGCGCGGCCAGCGCGCGGAGGTGGAGCAGGCCGCCTTCCGCGACCCCCAGGTCGCCGCGCTTGCCAGCGTGAACACCCTGCCCAGTGCCGCTTTCGAGGCGATGGTGGCGCATGCCCGCGCCAGCGACGCGCGGGCCGCCTGGGGCTTGTTCGGCGGCTTCGCCTTGCTGACGCTCGCGCTGCTGCTGGCGGCCGGCGGCCTCGTCGCGACGCAGCGCCTGGTGCTGCGCCCGCTGGCCCGCGCCACCGCGGCGATGGACCGCCTCGCCGCACGCGACCTCGCCGTCGAGATCCCGGACCGGGACCGCGCGAATGAGATCGGCGCCATCGCCCGCGCCGTGCAGCACTTCAAGGACGGGCTGATCGAGGGCGAGCGCCTGGCTGCCGAACAGGCCGCGGCCCAGGCCGCCCGCCTGACCCGCGCCGAGACGCTGAGCCGCGCCACCGATGGCTTCGAGGCGCGGGTCGGCGAATTGGTCGGCGCGCTCGCCGCCGCCGCCACGGAGCTGGAGGCCAATGCGGCGGCCATGACCGGTTCGGCCGAGCAGGGCGAGGTGCAGGCCGGCGCCATCGCCCGCGCCGCCGAAAGCAGCCGCGGCGGCATCGAGAGCGTCGCCGCCGGCGCCGAGGAGCTCACTGCCTCCATCGGCGAGATCACGCGCCAGGTCATCCAGTCCCGCAGCGTGGTGGATGCCGCGGTCGCCGAGAGCCACCGCACCGATGGCGTGGTGCGTGAATTGGCGGCGGGTGCCACGCGCATCACCGAGGTGGTGACGCTGATCCGCCAGATCGCCTCGCAGACCAACCTCCTGGCCCTCAATGCCACGATCGAGGCGGCCCGCGCGGGAGAGGCCGGCAAGGGCTTCGCCGTCGTCGCTGGCGAGGTGAAGACACTGGCCGAACAGACCGCCAAAGCCACCGAGGAGATCGCCTCGCAGATCGGCCAGATCCAGGCCGCCACCACCGATGCGGTCGAGGCGATCCGCGGCATCGCGGGCACGGTGGGCCAGGTGAGCGAGATCACCACCGCCATCGCCGCCTCGGTCGAGCGGCAGGAGGGGGCGACGCGCGCCATCAGCGGCCATGTGCAGGAGGTGGCCTCCGGCACGCGCGCGGTGACCGAGAGCATCGCCACCGTGAATGAGCTGGCCGGCGCCACCGGCCGCGCGGCGGGCCAGGTGCATGAGGCGGCGGGGGAACTTTCCCGCTACGCGGCCTCCACCCAGGCCGAGCTGGACCGCTTCCTCACGGAGGTGAAGGCGGCCTGAGGCGGGTCAGTTCCCGACGCGGATCAGGCATTCCGGCGTGATTTCGGCCAGCGAGTTCACGCCGAGCAGCGCCATGTTGCGCTCCAGTTCCCCCAGCAGGAGCGCGATGGCACGGTCCACGCCCTCGCGGCCTGCGACCGCCGCCGCATGCAGCATGGGCCGGCCGATGAAGACGAAGTCCGCGCCCAGCGCCAGCCCCTTCATCACATCCGTGCCGCGGCGGATGCCGCCATCCAGCATCACCGTGATGTTCGGCGCCGCGGCCCGGATCTCCGGCAGCACGCGCAAGGGGGCCGAGGTGCCGTCCAGCTGCCGCCCGCCATGATTGCTGACGATGATGCCATCCGCGCCCTCGGCCGCGGCACGCGCCGCATCCTCGGGGTGCATGACACCCTTCACGATCAGCCAGCCCGGCCAGCGCCGGCGGATCAGCGCCAGATGCTCCCAGTTCAGATGGTCGCGCGCGGTGAAGTCGCGCAGCACGTTGCTGGCGAGGATGGGCGCGCCGCGCTCGGCGAAGCTGTTCTCGAAATGCGGCATGCCGTGCAGCCGCCAGGTCTTCAGGAAGGTGTTCAAGGACCACATCGGGTGCGTGATGCCGTCCAGCGCCAGCCGCAGCGAGGGGCGCAGTGGCGTGGAAAACCCGTTGCGGACATTGTTCTCGCGGTTGGGCAGCACGGCGGTGTCCACCGTCAGCAGCAGCGTGCCGAAGCCCGCCGCCGCCACGCGATCCACCAGCGCCTCGACGCGCGTGGCATCGCCCGGGAGATAGGCCTGGAACCAGGCGTCGGGGTTGGCGGCGATCACCTCCTCCATGCGGATCAGCGAGGAGCCGGAGAGGATCATCGGCACATTGGCCGCCTTGGCCGCCTCGGTCAGCACGAGGTCGCCGCGATAGGCCGCCAGCGCCGAGAGGCCCATGGGCGCGATGCCGAAGGGCGCCGCCCATTCCCGGTTGAAGATGGTGGCCTTGGTGCTGCGCTTCGACACATCGCGCAGCACGCGCGGCACGAAGCCGTATTCGGTGAAGGCCCGCGCACTGTCGGCCAGCGCCGCGTTGCGCTCGGTGGCACCCGCGACATAGCCGAAGATGGGGCGCGGCAGATGGCGGCGGGACATGGTCTCGAAATCATCGAGGCAAAGGGCGCGTTGGGCGATGCGGGTGCTCATGCCGCGATTTTGTAACGCTTCGCGGGTTTTGCGCCAGATGCGCGCCCCGCTCCGTTGCATTTCGAGATTGGACATTCGCCCAGGTGCCGGGCGAGCAAGGCGCATGCGAACGACGCCCCCGCTCCTTCACCGGCGCCACCTGGCGCTCCCCTTGCTCGCCCTGCCGGCCTGCGCCGCCGCCCAGGCGCCGGGCGCCACGCCGCGCCAGATGACCGGACCCTTCTACCCCACCGACTGGTCCGGCGATGCCGATGCCGATCTGGTGCGCGTGACCGGTGAGGCCGCCCGGGCACAAGGCACCGTCACCCATCTGCGCGGCCGTCTGCTGGCGCTGGACGGCACGCCCCTGGCCGGCGCGCGGATCGAGATCTGGCAATGCGACGCGCTGGGCATCTACCGCCACCCCCGCGACCGCGAGGCAGCGCGCGACATGGGCTTCCAGGGCCGCGGCCGGATGGTCTCCGGTGCCGATGGCCGCTTCGCCTTCCGCACCATCCGCCCGGTGCCCTATCCTGGCCGCACGCCGCACATCCATGTGCTGGTCGCCGCTCCCGGCCGGCCCGAACTGGTCACGCAGCTCTATGTCGAGGGCGAGCGGGGCAATGCGCGGGATTTCCTGTTCAACCGCCTGCCGCCAGACGCGCGGGAGATGCTGCTGCTCCGGCCGCAGCCGGCGGAGCGGATCGAGGCGGGGGCGCTGCTGGCGGAGCGGGACATCATCCTGGGGTGAAGACAAGGGCCTCCGGCGGCCGGGGTCACGGACCCCGGACCCCATTCATGGAGGGTGTTCGGCGATCCAGTGGCGGGCGATATCGCCGCGGCGGCAGACCCAGACCTGGGGCTGCGTCGCCACCCAATCCAGCAAGCGCGCCAAGCCCGCCGCGCGGCCAGGATGCGCGATGATGCGGTTGTGGAGACCCACGCTCAGCATGCGCCCATGGGGCTCGCTGAGCAGCAGCTCGACCGCGCCCTTGATGTACTGGAAAAACTCCTCGCCCGTCGTCAGCGCCGTCCGCTGGAAGCGCACATCATTATGCGCGAGGTTGTACGGGACGATGAGGCGCGGCGTGCCGCGCAGGTCGCGCCAATAGGGCAGCTCGTCATCATAGGCATCGCTGTCATAGAGGTAGCCGGCCTCGGTCAGCAGGCGGCGCGTGTGCAGGCTGGGCGCGTAGCGCGTGTACCAACCGAGCGGCGGCGTGCCGATCATGCGCGTGATGATGGCGGTGGCTTCCGTGATGCGCGCACGCTCCTCCGCCTCCTCCATGCCGATATGCATCTCCCAGCGGAGGCCATGGCCATCCACGTCCCAGCCGGCCTCACGCATCGCGGCGGCGGCCTCGGGCGTGCGCTCCAGCGCGCGGGCGACGGCAAAGACGGTGCAGGGCAGCCCACGCTCGGTGAAGAGGCGATGCAGCCGCCAGAAACCGACGCGGCTGCCGTACTGGAACATGCTCTCGGCCGCGAGGTCGCGGCCCTTCACGGGGGCGGTGCTGCCCTCGGTCAACGCGTTCTCGCTGCGCGGATCGCCATCCGGAAAACTCTCCTCCCCGCCCTCCTCGTGGTTGATCACGAAGTTGAGTGCCAGCTTCGCGCCATTGGGCCAGCGGGGGTCGGGCGGGTTGCGGCCATAGCCTTCGAAGTCGCGCATCACCCCTCCGAGCCCGGGATGATCCCCGCCGGCAGGCCCGCCACATATTCCGCCAGCTCGCCCGGGCGCGTGACCCAGAGTTCGTCCCGATGCGCCATCACATGCCGGAGCGCCTGGCGCAGCGGGCGCAGCCGGTGCGGCTGGCCCAGGATGAAGGGGTGCAGCACGATGCTGCACACCAGCGGCCGCTTCTCGGAGAGGCGCAGCATCTCGTCGAACTGGTCGGTGATCATCTCCGCGAATTCGCGCGCGCTGTGCTGGCGGGCGATCAGCGCGGGGCTGTCATTCAGCTCGACCGAATAGGGCACGGAGAGAATGCGCCCCGTGCGCGTCTTCATCCAGAAGGGCTGGTCATCCGCGGGCCAGTCCATGACATAGGTGAAGCCCGCCTCCTGCAGCAGGTCCGGCGTCACGCCGCTCTGCGCGATATAGGGGCCGAGCCAGCCCTTGGGCGCCACACCCGCATGGCGGGCCAGAACGTCGCGGCTTTCCTCGATCAGCCGGCGCTCATCCTCCTCCCAGAGGATGTCCTGGCGCTCGGAATTGCTGCGCCCATGGCCGATCAGCTCATCGCCGCGGGCGCGCAGCGCCGGGCCGATCTCGGGACAGGCTTCCAGCGCGGCCGAGTTGATGTTGTGCCCGGCGGGAATGCCCAGCTCATCCAGCGTGTCCAGCATGTTCCAGAGGCCGACGCGGTTGCCGTAGTCGCGCCAGGCATAGCTGCGCTGGTTCTGCACCGGGCTGAGGCTCGTGCTGTCCGAACCGAGGCCGGCGCGGAAGGCGAAATGCTCGATGTTGTTGACGACGAGCAGCGCAAGGCGCTTGCCACCGGGCCAGTCATAGACCGGCCGTGAGGGGATCGCGCTGTGCGCGTAGCGGTTATGGGCGGGGAGTTTCATAACGGGGATGCTGTCATGGCGACTGCGCTCGTCCAATCCCCGGGGCTCCGCTTTGACGATGGAGGATTTCTCTTTGTTAAATCGATAAGTCGATGCATGCTTCCCAACGAATTTGTTCATGAGGAATGCCGTGTCCGTCGACGCTGAACTTCAGAAACTCCGCGCCAAAGCTGAGCAATCAAATCAACTACTAACCGAAGAAGCAACCAAGTTTTCCCTTGTAATGCCTTTGATCAATACACTTGGATATAATGTCTTTGATCACACTGTCGTTATCCCTGAGTTTACGGCAGATGTCGGCATCAAAAAAGGAGAAAAAGTTGATTTTGCAATCAAAATTGCATCAAAAATTGCCATCCTGATCGAAGCAAAATCGGCAGGTTCAGATCTTTCGAATGCCCATGCCGGGCAGCTATTCAGATATTTTTCCGTTACGGAGGCTCGCTTTGGCTGCCTGACGAACGGTCTTCAATGGTGGTTCTTCACGGATTTAGACGCACCGAACAAAATGGACGAAAAGCCGTTTTTTCGGTTCGATATCCGCAATTATGATGCATCAGATCTTGCTGAACTGCAAAAATTTGCTGCTGATCAGTTTTCTGTTGATGGGATCCTGAGCGCAGCAAGCGATCTTAAGTTTAGGTCTCTTATTGCCGACCAAGTACGGCTGGAGATGCAGGCCCCATCAGATGAACTTGTGCGACTGATTGGAAAGCGCGTCCATCCAGGCAACATGACGAACGATGTGCGGGTTCGGTTTACGGCGCTCCTGACAGACGCGTTTCGGGATGTTGTGCGTGAGCAGGTTCGCATGAGCTTAAGCAACGCCCTTGCGCGAAACGAAGGAACACCAACGCTCACAGCCTCCCCAGCTCAGGCGCCTTCAGAACAGTCGCTGAACAGCGAAACATCGGCAACTACAGATGAAGAGGAAGAGGGATTTCGTATTATTCGCGCCATCGCTGCGCGCGATGCAGACCCAACTCGCGTGCACATTAGGGACGCAGCAAGTTATTGCGCAATATTGCTTGACAACAACAATAGAAGACCTCTAGCTCGTCTATATTTCGGTGAGAAGAAAAAGAGAATTGGCTTCTTTAAAGAAAAAATCGAAGAAAGGATTGATTTGGACAAAGTAGAAGATATTTATAAATATTCGGATAAAATTTTGGCGGCTATAGGCGAATATAGTAAGTAAAACGCGTTGAGCATGAGGTAGTGACCGCTACGAATCGTATGCGTGTGGCGCACGGGCCATACCAAGCTGCCCCGCCTTAGACTGAGAGATTGCCACCCAGGACATCCCCGCCGAACATGCCGGAAAGAACGAGGAGGACGGCATGGATCGCGGTTGGGATTGGCTCGGCGCCGAGGGCGCGCTCGCGGCCTGGCAGGCGCTTTGCGACACGGATGCGACGCTCCGCCACCGCCTGCCCGGCGCCGAGGGCCGCTTTGCCGTGGTGCAGCCCGGCCGCGCCGTCACGCTGGATTTCCGCGACGGTCGCGTCACGCTCGCCGAGGGCGGCGACGCCCCCACCATCTTCGCGGCCAGCGCCGCCACCTGGGGCCGTTTCCTCGCCCCCATGCCCGCCCGCCATCACCAGAACCTGCTGGCCATGCGCATGCGCGTGGCGGGCTTCACGGCCGAGGGCGACCAGCTCGCCTGGGCGCAGCATGTGCACCTGATCCGCCGCGTGCTCGACTTGGGCCGCTGGCTCGCAGGCGGCGAGACCGGCCCCGCCCCCGCCTCGCTCCGCCCGCGCCTCGGCACGCCCACGCCCTGCCCGCCGGCGAAAGGGCGCTACGTCACGGTGCGCGCGCAGGGGCGGGACTTCGTGCTGTACGGCGAGAGCAGCGGCACGGGCCGGCCCATCCTCGGCATGCACACCGCAGGCTCCGATTCCCGGCAATTCCATCGCCTGATGTGCGAACCCCGCCTGGCCGAAGCGGGCTTTGCCCTCACCACCTTCGACCTGCCGGGCCATGGCCGCTCGCCCGCCATTGTGGAGCCCGGCGCCTGGGCGCTCACCACCGATCTCTATGCCGAACTGATCCTGGGCTTCCGCGAAGCCTGGGGCTTCACCGAGAAGCCCGTGCTGCTCGGCGCCTCCATGTCCGGCGAGATCTGCCTGGAGATCGCGCTCCGCGCGCCCGAGCGCTTCGCCCACATCATCGCCTGCGAATCCTCGGAGCATATCCTGGGCCGCCGCACGCCCTTCCCGGACCACCCGCGCGTGAACGCCGCGATCTTCACGCCCGAATGGATCGAGGGGCTGATGGCGCCGCAATCGCCCGCCGAATGCGCGGCCGAAATCTGGTGGCAATACAGCCAGGGCGGGGCAGGCACCTTCCCGGGCGACATCCTCTTCTACTCCGGCGACTGGGATGCGCGGGACCGCGTGCACCGCATTGATACGACGCGCTGCCCGCTCACCATGCTCACTGGCGAATACGATTATTCCTGCACGGCCGAGCATTCGGCCGAGACGGCGGCGAAGATCCCCGGCGCCCGCTTCGCCATGATGCCCGGGATCGGCCATTTCCCCTTCGCCGAGAACCCGGCCCTGTTCCTGGACCACCTGCTCCCGGCGCTGGCCGCTACTCGATCTTGATGCCGGCGGCGCGGATGATCGGCGCCCACCGCGTGTATTCCTCGCGCACGAAGCGGTCAGTCGTCGCGGCGTCCATCCAGATCGCCTCACTGCCCAGGTCGCGCAGGCGGGTCTGCATCTGCGGCGTCTCCAGCACCTCCTTCGAAACGGCCGACATGCGGTTCAAGATCGGCGCGGGCGTGCCGCGCGGGGCGAAGAGCCCGGTCCAGGAGCGCACGGCGTAGTCGGGTACGCCGCCCTCGGTCACCGTGGGCAGGTCCGGCCGCAGGGCCACGCGCTCGGCCGTGCAGACGGCGATGATGCGGACGCGCCCGGCCTCGGCCGGCGGGATCACGGTGGGCAGGTTCATGAAGCCGAGCTGGATGGTGCCCGCGATCAGGTCGCTCAGCACCGGGCCGCCGCCGCGATAGGGCACATGCGTCATGTCGAGCCCCGTCCGCATGCGGAACAGCTCGCCCGCCAGGTGGTTGGAGGAGCCGACGCCCGAGGAGCCGAAGCTCATCCCGCCGCGCATCGTCCGGATATGGGCGATCAGTTCCGGAACGGTGCGGACCGGCAGCGAGGGGTGCACCGCGACGACATTGGGCACATCCACCCACATCGCCATGCCGTGGAACGCCTCGCGCACGTCATACCCCATCTCGCCCGAGATCAGCGGATGAAACACATGGTTGGACGCCGAGGAGACAAAGAGCGTCTGCCCATCCGGCCGCGCGCGCATCGCCGCCCCCATGCCCACGGAGCCGCCGCCGCCCGGGCGGTTCTCCACCAGGAAGGGCTGGCCGAGCCGTGCCTCCATCTGGGGCGCGAAGAGCCGCGCCACGACATCATTGGAGCCGCCCGGTGCCCAGGGCACGATCATGTTGACCGGGCGCGTGGGCCAGGCCTCCTGCGCCCGCGCGAGGGCGGGCGCGGCGAGAAATGGTGCGGCGAGCAAGCTGCGGCGGCGCATGGTCGTGGTCCTCCTGTTGGCTCCGCTATAGCATGCCGCGCGGGGACGGGAATCACCGTCCATGGCGGCGGCGGCGCGGCCGGGTTAAGAGAATGCGGAACGGCATGAGATGAATGCGATGAGACGGCCCCTTTTCCTGAGCCTGCCGGCCGCCCTGCTGGCCGCCTGCGCCAGCCAGACGCCGGGCATCCAGAATACGGGCGGCGACGCCTTCGTGCTGGACGTCGCGCATGTGAGCGGCGTGGCGGCGGTGGAAAGCGGCCTGGCCCAGGCGCAGAGCTATTGCGGCGAGCATGGGCGCCTCTTCGTCCTGACCAACAGCCAGGTGGGGTCCGGCAGCTACCGCATGGAGTTCCGGTGCGTGGCGCCGGGCAATGTGCCGCCGCCGCCCGTGGTGGCCGCGGCCCCGCCGCCCCGGCCCGCCCCCGCGCGCGGCCGCCGCGCGGCACCACCGGCCGAGGCGACCAGCACCGGCGCGCCGCTCGGCTTCGCCGCCACGCTGCCGCCGGTCGAGCAGGGCACGCGGCCCGCCGCCGCCTGGCAGCCGGCCGACGCCAATATCCTGCCGGTGAACCTGCCCATCGCCACCCAGCCGCTCTTCGCGCCGCCCGCGGGGCAATCCCAGGTGGCCACTGCGCCGCCGCCCCGCCGCATGCCGCCGCCCGATGATTCGGCGCTGGTGCTGCTGCCGCGCCTGGAGAGCGCCGCCGTCGCGACCCCGCAGGCCCAGGCCGTGCCCGGCGCAGCGCCGCTGCCCGCCGTGGCCCGCCAGGAGCTGCCGGCCACCGCCGCGCCGGCCCAGGCCGCCAGCCCCGCGCCCTCCCTGCCGGTGATCACGGCTGGCCAACCGCTGCCCGGCTATGGGCTGGCGGTGCCGAGCCCGAATCCGCTGCCCGGCGCGCCCAGCTCGCTCCCGCCCATTGCCGGCCCGGCCCGCACGCCGAGCTTCCCCTCCGGCGCGCCCTCGGGCTTCCCGACGGGCACGAGCAGCTTCACGCAGGGCTTCCGCTGAAAAGCGAGGCCGCTCAGTCGTAGACTTGGCTGAGCGTCTCGGCGACGAGGCAGGGGCGCGGATTGCCCTCCACCTCCATCTCGTTCTCGACGGTGAGGCGCACGCCGCCCTGGATCGGCTCGCAGGCCTTCAGCGTCAGGTGCAGCCGCACGCGGGAGCCCGCGGGGACCATCGCCGTGAAGCGCACCTTGTTGCTCCCGTAGTTCAGCGCGCGCGAGCGGTGCTTGATCTGGTAGACCAGGGGCGAGAGCCGCGGCAGCAGCGAGAGCGTGAGAAACCCATGCGCGATGGTCTTGCCGCCCGGCAATTCCCGCGCCGCGCGCTCGGTATCAATGTGGATCCACTGGTGGTCGCCCGTCGCCTCGGCGAAGAGGTCAATGGTGCGCTGGTCCACCGTGTACCAGTCGCTGGTGCCGAGCTTCTTGCCGACCCATTCCGCCATGTCGGCGGGCTTTTCGATTTCGAGCATGCGTGCCTCCCGATGCTGGGAAACAAGCTTGCGGAGGCCGAGGCTAGTCGTCCAGCCCCACCAGGGAGCGCGCGAAGTCCCGCGCCTCGAAGGGGCGCATATCGGCCGCCTTCTCGCCCACGCCCACCGCATGCACCGGCAGCCCGAATTCCTGCGCGAGCGCCACCACCACGCCGCCCTTGGCCGAGCCGTCGAGCTTGGTGACGACGAGGCCCGTCACATCAACCATCTCCTTGAAGACGCGCACCTGGCTGACGGCATTCTGCCCGGTGGTCGCGTCAAGGACGAGCAGCGTGTCATGCGGGATGGTCGCATCATCGCGCTTGAGGACGCGCACGACCTTGCGCAGTTCCTCCATCAGGGCCGACTTGTTGTGCAGTCGCCCTGCCGTATCCACCAGCAGCACATCCGCACCCGCCGCGCGCGCATCGCGCAGCGCATCGAAGGCGAGGCCCGCCGCATCGGCGCCGGGCTTGGCGGGGGCGACCACATGGGCGCCCGTGCGCTCGCCCCAGATCCGCAGTTGTTCGACGGCGGCGGCGCGGAAGGTGTCGCCCGCCACCATCCAGACCTTCAGCCCCTCGGCGCGATACTGCTCGGCCAGCTTGGCGATGGTCGTCGTCTTGCCGGTGCCGTTTACGCCCACCACCAGCACCACATGTGGCGCCCGCGCGCGCGTGATGACGAGCGGCTGCGCCACGGGGGCGAGGATGGCGGCGATCTCCTCGGCGAGTGCCGCCTTCACCTCGGCATCCGTCACCTCGCGGCCGAAGCGGGTGCGGCGGAAGCCTTCCACGATGCGGCCCGCGGCACTGACGCCGAGATCGGCGCCGATCAGCATTTCCTCCAGCTCCTCCAGCGCCGCGTCGTCCAGCTTGCGCTTCGTGAAGACGCCGCCGATCGCATCCGTCAGCTTGGCGGTGGAGCGCGCGAGTCCGGCCTTGAGCCGGCCGAAGAAGCCCTGCGGCTGTTGCGGCGGCACTTCGATCGGCGTCGGGATCTCGGCCGGCGGCAGGCTGGGCGGCGGGGCTTCGGGCGGCGGCGGCTCGCGGATCGGCTCGGGCGCGGGCGGCGGCGTTTCGGGCGGGGTGGGCGGCTGCACCGGCTCGGGCGCCGGCGGTGGCATTTCCACCGGCGGCATCGGCACGCCGCTTTGCTCGGCGGGGGCGGGGGCCTTGCCTGTCAGCTTGCCCCAGAGATCACGCAGCGCCATCAGGCGGCCTCCGCCATCAGGATGCGGCCATCCTGGCCGGTGACGCGCGCGCGGATCAGGCTGCCGCGCAGGGCGCCGGGCACGCGGATCGGCGCGAAATGCTGCGTATGGCCCATGCCGTCCGCCTCCATCAGGCTGTGCTCGATGCGGCCCACGCGGCCGGCCAGGAAGCGCGCGCGCTCCTGCTCGCCCACCTGGCGCAGCCGCGCGGCCCGCTCGCGCCGCAGCGCCATGGGCAGTTGCGGCATGCGGGCGGCGGGCGTGCCGTTGCGCGCCGAATAGGGAAAGACGTGCAGGAAGGCGAGATGCGCCTCCGCCACCAGTTCCAGCATCGCGCATAGATGCGCCTCCGTTTCCGTCGGGAAGCCGGCGATGAGGTCGGCCCCCAACGCCGCGTCCGGACGCAAAGCGCGGGCGCGGGCGGAAAGTTGCAGCAGGTCGGCGCGGGAATGGCGGCGCTTCATGCGCTTCAGGATCAGATCATGCCCATGCTGCGCCGAGAGATGCAGATGCGGCATCAGCCGCGCCTCCTCGGCGAAGACGCGCCAGAAATCCTCGCCCAGTGCCGCGGGGTCGAGTGAGGAGAGGCGCAGGCGGGGCAGTTCGGGCACCTCGCGCAGGATGGCGCGGATCAGCGCGGGCAGTTCCGGGTGACTGGCCAGGTCCACGCCGGTCAGCACGATCTCGGCATGGCGGGTGGCCAGGTCCCGCGCCGCCGCGACGGCCTCGGCGATGGAAAGCGCGCGCGCGGGCCCGCGCCCCTGCGGGATGATGCAGAAGGTGCAGGCATGGTCGCAGCCCTGCTGCACAGCGAGGAAGCCGCGCGTGCCGCCGCCCGCCGCGATCCCCATGGGTGCGGCGCGCTCGATCGGCGCCACCGGCGCGCCCCAGCTGGCGGGATCAAGCTTCGCGCCATTGCCGATGACGCGCACCACGCCGGGCAGCGCGGCCCAGGTTTCAGGCGCAATCTGCGCGGCGCAGCCCGTCACCAGGATGGGGCGGCCCGGGTGCTCGCGCGCGGCGCGGCGAATCGCCTGCCGCGCCTGGGATTCCGCCTCGCCCGTGACGGCGCAGGTGTTGACGATGAGCGCATCGGCGAAGCCCGCGCGGGCGGCCAGGCCGCGCATGGTCTCGCTCTCGGCCAGGTTCAGCCGGCAGCCGAAGGTGAGGGTTTCAGCCAAGGGTGAGTTCGCCCTTGAAGGAGGTCGCCACCGGCCCGCTCATCAGCACATGGCCGTCCTGGCGCTGCTCGATCACGAGATCTCCGCCCGGAAGCGTCACGGTGCAGCGGGCCTCCACCAGCCCGCGCCGCCGCGCATTCACCAGCGCGGCGCAGGCGCCCGAGCCGCAGGCCAGCGTGTAGCCCGCACCGCGCTCCCAGACGACGAGCCTGATGTGGTCCCGCGCCAGCACCTGCACGAAGCCGATATTGGCGCGCTCGGGCAGCAGAGGGTGATGCTCCAGCTCCGGCCCGATGCGGAAGACATCGAGTGCCGCGAGGTCCTCCACGAAGAAATTGGCGTGCGGATTGCCCATGGAGCAGCAGGCCGCACCGCTCACGCCGTCCGCCGCCATCGGCACGTGCAGCGTGTCCATCTCGCGCGCCAGCGGCACATCCTGCCAAGCGAGGCGCGGCGGGCCCATGTCCACGCGGATGGTGCCATCGGCCAGGCGCTCCGCCGCCAGCATCCCCGCGATGGTGCGGATGGAGATGCTCTGCCGCCCCGTCTCGGCCAGCACGAGCGAGGCGACGCAGCGCGTGCCATTGCCGCAGGCGCCCGCCTCGGTCCCATCGGAATTGTGGAAGCGGAAGAAGACATCGGCGTCGGCCGCCGGCTCCATCGTGATCATCTGGTCGAAGCCCACGCCGCGATGCCGGTCCCCCACCCAGCGGATGGTCTCGGGCGCCAGGGCGCGGGCCTTCAACCGCGCATCCAGCAACGGCTCATTGCGTGCATCCAGCAACGGCTCATTGCGTGCATCCAGCACGACGAAGTCATTGCCCAGGCCATGCATCTTCAGGAAGGGGACTTGCATGCGCTGCATATAGGGCATGCAAAGACTTGGCGCGAAGGGGTGCGGGGGCCTATGTCCTGCCCGCATGACAACCTCCCCCCTTTCCCGCTTGGCCGGGCTGCTTGTCCTGGGCGCCCTCACCGCCTGCGGCAGCAGCTTCTCCGCCAATGAGTATTCCGCGCGCGCCGTGCAACAGGCCAATCCGGTCCAGCAGGGTACGATCGTCGGCTCGCGCCGCGTCGCCATCGCGGCGGGGGGCGAGACCGGGGCCACGGCGGGGGCCGCAGCGGGTGGCGCCATCGGCGGCGCGGCAGCGGCGGGCAATTCCGTCAGCACGGCGCTGGGCGCCGTCGGCGGCGCGCTGCTGGGCAGCCTGGTCGGCACGACGGCCGAGCGCGCCACGGCCAATACGGACGCGGTCGAATACATCATCCGCAAGAATGGCGATGGCGAGCTGATCTCGGTCACGCAGCGGGACCAGGTGCCGATCCCCCTCGGCACGGCGGTGCTGGTGATCGCGGGCAATCAGGCGCGCGTGGTGCCGGATTATATCGCAACCCAGGCCGAGCCGCCCGCCCGCCTTGGCCAGCGCCGGCCTGCCACGCCGCGTCCTGAGCCCGCGCCAGCGCCCGTCACCGCCCCCGCCGCGCCTGCCCCGTTGGCGGAGCCCCTGCCGCCCGCGCCGCCGCCGCCCGTGGCTGACCCAGCGCCCGCCGCGCCCTCCCTGCCCGCGCAGCCGGAGATCTCGGCCGCGCCGCAGCCGGCTCCCCTGTTGACGCCCGAGCCTGCGGCGGCCCCGGCCCTTGCCACTGCGCCTGCCCTGCCGCCGATCGCGGGACCAGCCACGCCCCTCTCCGCGGCATCTCCCTTGGCGGCGCCATAAGGCCGGGCCGCGGCGCCCCCTGGACTTCCCCTCTGCCTCCCGCTAAAGACCCGCCTCCCTCGCCACGGCCGTTGGACAGCCTCGCGAGCGGAAATGCTTGCCTCCCCCGCATGGTGCGAGAGCCAGGGGCAGCCCCAACCCACCGACAGGAGGGCCCGAATGTCCAAGATGAAGACCACTTCAAGCGCCAAGAAGCGCTTCAAGATCACGGCCACCGGCAAGGTGATGGCCGGCCCCGGCAAGAAGCGCCATTGCCTTTCCGCCCGCAGCCAGAAGGCCAAGCGGCAGAACCGCGGCTCGCAGGTTCTGGAGCCGCAGGATGCCAAGACGGTGATGACCTGGCTGCCCTACGGGCTGCCCCGGTAAAGCGCGGAAAGGAGAAAAGATATGGCTCGTGTAAAGCGCGGCGTTACCGCCCATGCCCGTCACAAGAAGATCCTGGACCTCGCGAAGGGCTATGTGGGGCGCAGCTCCACCACCTATCGCGCGGCGCTCCAGCGCGTCGAGAAGGCGCTGCAATACGCCTATCGCGACCGCCGCAACAAGAAGCGCGATTTCCGCGGGTTGTGGATCCAGCGCATCAACGCCGCCACGCGTGAGCATGGGATGACCTATTCCCAGTTCATCGCCGGCATCAAGGCCGCCGGCATCGAGATGGACCGCAAGGTCCTCGCGGCGCTGGCCTTCGACGAGCCGGCGGCGTTTGCCGCGATCGTCGAGAAGGCCAAGGCCGCGCGCCCCACCGCCTGATCCGCGGTCGGACGCCAAGTTTCCAGGGGCCGCGGCGCGTGAGCGTTCGCGGCCCTTTTTCGTGTTGATGGGACCACCGCATGTCCGATGATCTTTCCGCCCTCGCGGCCAGCACCGAGGCCGATCTGGCCAGCGCCGCCGATCTGCGCGCGCTGGATGCCGTGCGCGTCGCGGTCCTCGGCAAATCCGGCGCGCTGACCGCGCTGCTCAAGGGCCTGGGCGCCATTCCGGCCGAGAGCCGCAAGGAGCGCGGCGCGGCCGTGAACGCGCTGAAGCTGCAGCTCGAAGCTGCGATCGAGGCGCGGCGCGCGGTGCTGGAGGCCGCGGCGCTCGATCAGCGCCTCGCCGCCGAGACGCAGGACATGACGCTGCCGCCGCGCCCCTTCGCGCCCGGCGGCACGGGCGGCATTCACCCGATATCGCGGACCATCGAAGAGCTGACGGCAATCTTCGGCGCCATGGGCTTCAAGGTCGTCGAAGGCCCAGACATCGAGGGCGACTGGTACAATTTCGCCGCCCTCAACATCCCCGACCATCACCCCGCGCGCCAGGACCAGGACACCTTCTACCTGCCCGGGATGATCGAGGGTCGCCGCACCGTGCTGCGCACGCAGACCTCGCCCTTGCAGATCCGCACCATGATCGGCCAGGCCCCGCCCATCCGCGTCATCGCCCCCGGCCGCACCTATCGCGCCGACCATGACGCGACGCATTCGCCCATGTTCCATCAGGTGGAGGGGCTGGTGATCGATCGCGGCATCACGCTCGGCCACCTCAAGGGCTGCCTGACGGATTTCCTGCGCAGCTTCTTCGGCATCTCGGATCTGCCGGTGCGCTTCCGCAGCAGCTACTTCCCCTTCACGGAGCCCTCGATGGAGGTGGATATCGGCTGGAACCGGAAAACGGGCGAGCTCGGCGCCGGCACGGATTGGCTGGAGATCCTGGGCAGCGGCATGGTGCACCCCCGCGTGCTGGCCAATTGCGGGCTGGATGCGCGGGAATGGCAGGGCTTCGCCTTCGGCATGGGGATCGAGCGCATCACGATGCTCAAGCACGGCATGGCGGACCTGCGGCCCTTCTTCGAGGGCGATACACGCTGGCTGTCGCACTACGGGACCAATCCGCTCTCCCCCGCATCGCTCCATGAGGGAGTGTGACATGAAGACCCTTCAGGAATGCGGTCGCACAGCGACCGCCGCCGCCCAACCGATCTCCCAACCGGCGCACCCGGCGCGCGGCGAAGCCAAGGCCGCGGACGCGGCCGCCCGGCGCTTGAGGGCATAGAAAATGAAGTTCCCTCTCAGCTGGCTGCGTGAGCATCTCGAAACCGAGGCCACGCTCGATCAGATCAGCACCACCCTCTCCGCCATCGGCATCGAGGTGGAAGGCATCGAGGACCGCGCGGCGGCCCTCGCGAATTTCCGCATCGCCCGCGTGATCGAGGCGGTGCAGCACCCCAATGCCGACCGCCTGCGCGCACTCCGCGTGGATGTGGGCGATGGGCGCGAGCTCTCTGTCGTCTGCGGCGCCCCCAATGCGCGGACGGGCATGCTGGGCGTGGCGGCGCTTCCTGGCGCCTTCATCCCCGGCACCGGCATCACGCTCAAGGCCGGCGAAATCCGTGGCGTGAAGAGCGAGGCGATGATGCTCTCGGCGCGAGAGATGGGCCTGGGCGATGACCATTCCGGCATCGTGGACCTGCCCGAGGACGCCGTGGTCGGCGCGCGCTACGTGGATTACGCTGGCCTCGACGACCCCATCATCGAGATCAAGGTGACGCCGAATCGCGGCGACGCGCTCTCCGTGCGCGGGGTCGCGCGTGACCTCGCCGCCGCCGGCCTCGGCCGCCTCAAGCCTTGGGCCGCGCCCGCCATCACGGCGGCCTACGAGACGCCGCTGCACTGGCGTATCGAGGACCCGCGCGCCTGTGTCTGGGTGTTGGGCCGTGCCGTGCGCGGCGTGAAGAACGGCCCCTCTCCCGCCTGGCTGCAGGACCGCCTGACGGCCATCGGCCTGCGCCCCATCTCGGCGCTGGTGGATGTGACCAACTGGTTCACCTTCGCGCTCGGCCGCCCGCTGCACGTCTTCGATGTCGCGAAGGTGAAGGGCGGCACCCTCTCCATGCGCATGGCGCGCGCAGGCGAAGAGCTGCACGCGCTGAACGGCAAGACCTACGCGCTGACCGGGGAGGATGGCGTGATCGCCGATGCCGAAGGGCCCGAGGCGCTGGGTGGCATCATCGGCGGCGAGCCCTCGGGCTGCGACGAAACCACCACCGAATGCTTCATCGAATGCGCGCTGTTCGACCCCGTGCGCGTGGCGCTCAGTGGGCGGCGGCACAATGTCTTCACCGATGCCCGCGCGCGCTTCGAACGCGGCCTGGACCAGTCCCTGCTGCCTGCCGCGCTGGATGCTGCGACGGCCATGATCATGGAGCTCTGCGGCGGCGAGGCGAGCACGGTCAGCGAGGCGGGCCATGCGCCGGCCTGGCAGCGCACCGCCACGCTGCGCTTCGAGCGCCTGGCCGGGCTCGGCGGCCTGGCGGTGGCGCCCGACCTCGCCGTTGAGCGACTGGAGGCCCTCGGCTTCACCGCCACCGAGCGCGATGCGACGCAGGTTACCGTCGCCGTGCCGCCCTGGCGCAACGACATCGCGGCCGCCATCCATCTGGACCAGGACCCGACGCTGGACACCACGCGCGCGCGCATCGCCGCCGAGGGCTGCGCCGCGGTGGAAGCGGAATGCGACCTGGTCGAGGAGGTGCTGCGCCTGGGCGGGCTGGATGCCGTCCCCTCCGTTTCGCTGCCCGTCGCCTCGCCCGTGCCTCTGCCCGCGCTCGATGCGAAGCAAGTCCGTGCCGGCCTCGCGCGGCGCGTCATGGCTGCGCGCGGCCTACAGGAGGCGGTGACCTACGGCTTCATCGAGCAGCGCATCGCCGCGATGTTCGGCGAGACTCCGGAATCCCTGCGCCTCGAGAATCCCATCGCATCCGACCTCGACCAGATGCGGCCCACGCCCATCGCGTCGCTCGCCTTGGCGGCGGCGCAGAATGCGGCGCGCGGCTTCGGCGACGTGGCGCTCTGCGAAGTGGGCGGCGGCTATCGCGATACGACGCCGGCCGGGCAGCTTGCCATCGCCTGCGGCCTGCGCACCGGCGCCACCCCGGCGAACTGGGCCGCGCCCGCGCGGCCGGTGGAGGGGCTCGACGCCAAGGGCGATGCCCTGGCCATCCTGGAGGCGCTGGCCGTTCCCATGGCGGCACTTCAGGTCACAACCGACGCGCCGGGCTACTATCACCCCGGCCGCTCCGGCGTGCTGCGGCAAGGCCCCAAGACGGTGCTGGCGCAATTCGGCCAGCTGCATCCGCGCCTCTGCGCGGCACTCGACCTGCCCGCCGGCAGCGTCGCCTTCGAGGTCTTCCTTGACGCCATCCCCGAGCCGAAGCGCCGCAAGAAAGCCGCGCCCGACCTCTCGGCCTTCCAGCCGGTGCGGCGCGACTTCGCCTTCCTGGTGGATGCCGGCGTGCCGGCCGAGAAGCTGATCCGCGCGGCCAGCGGCGCCGAGCGGGCGCTGATCACCGACGTCACGCTCTTCGACCGCTATGCGGGCGATCGCCTTCCCGAGGGCAAGGTCAGCCTCGCCCTCCAGGTGACGCTGCAGCCGCGCGAGCGCACGCTGACGGATGCCGAGATCGAGGCGGTGGCCGGCAAGGTCGTCGCCGCCGTCACCAAGGCGACAGGCGCCACGCTGCGCGGGTAGCTTCGCGCGGCGCGCATGCGCGCCGCGCAAGGCAGCCCCGGGATGAGCGAGATTTTGCCTCTCGCGGCTTCCCTCATGTTGACAGCACAGGGGGTGGCGATTACCTCCGCACACCATTGGATGGCGGCGTAGCTCAGCTGGTTAGAGCACGGCACTCATAATGCCGGGGTCAGCGGTTCAAGTCCGCTCGCCGCTACCAATGCTCCCCCAGGACTGGGCCTAGGTCTCCCGCGAGGGGCGCAGCGCGCCACCCCCGGCTCACACGTCCAGATTGGCGACCTTCAGCGCATTGCCGACGATGAACTCGCGGCGCGGCTCCACCACGTCACCCATCAGGGTCGAGAAGACGCTCTCGGCGTCCTCCGCGTCATCCACGCGCACCTGCAGCAGCGTGCGCACGGCGGGGTCGAGGGTGGTCTTCCAGAGCTGGTCGGGGTTCATCTCGCCCAGCCCCTTGAAGCGCTGGAAGGAGAGGCCGCGGCGGCCCTGTGCCAGGATGCGGTCGAAGGCGGCAAGCGGGCCGCGCACCGCGGCCTCGTTCCCCTCGAAGGCGAGCTTGGCGCCGGCCTCGAACTCCGCGCTGAGCTTGCTGCGGCGGTCATCCAGCCAGCGTGCCTCGCTGCTGCGGAGTGCCGCCGCCGTCAGCGTGTGGCGCTCGGCCACGCCGCGCACCATGCGGTGGATGTGGATGCCCGCCTCATCCACCGAGGCCTTCCAGCCGCGCTCCGCAGGCGGCGCCATGGCGTCCAGGCGCGTCACAAAGGCCGGCGCACCTTCCATGGCGCGCTGCGCGTCGGGCGTGAGGATGCCCGCCATCGCCGCCTGCTCGACAATCTCGACCGGCACATTGGCCGCGAGGCGGCGAATGCGCGAGGTGGTTTGGCGCAGCCCCTCCACCACCTCGGCCAGCTCGGCGCCGGTGACGACGCGGCCATCGGCCAGCGTCATGCGCGCGCCCGCCGTCGCCTTCTCGATCAGGTAATCCTCGAGCGCGCGGTCATCCTTCAGGTACCGCTCATCGCTGCCGCGCTTGGCGCGGTAGAGCGGCGGCTGCGCGATGTAGAGGTGCCCGCGCTCGATCAGCTCCGGCATCTGGCGGAAGAAGAAGGTCAGCAGCAGCGTGCGGATGTGCGAGCCATCCACATCCGCGTCCGTCATGATGATGATCTTGTGGTAGCGCAGCTTGTCGGCGGAAAAACCGCCCTTGGCCGGCTCCCCCGTGCCGATGCCGGTGCCGAGTGCCGTGATCAGCGTGCCGATTTCCGCACTCGCCAGCATCTTGTCCACGCGGGCGCGCTCGACATTCAGGATCTTGCCCTTGAGCGGCAGGATCGCCTGGTTCGCACGGTTGCGCCCCTGCTTCGCCGAGCCACCCGCGCTGTCACCCTCGACGAGGAAGAGCTCGCTCTTGGTCGGGTCCTTCTCCTGGCAATCGGCGAGCTTGCCGGGGAGCGTGGAAATGTCGAGCGCGTTCTTGCGGCCGACCTTCTCGCGCGCCAGCTGCGCCGCCTTGCGCGCGACGGCGCTGAGCACGACCTGGTCGAGGACGAGCTTCGCCTCCTTCGGATGCGTCTCGAACCAATGGGAGAGCGCGTCGGCCACCGCCATGTGCACCACCGGCTGCACCTCGGAGGAAACCAGCTTGTCCTTGGTCTGCGAGCTGAACTTCGGGTCCGGCACCTTGACCGAGAGCACGCAGGTCAGCCCCTCGCGCATGTCGTCGCCGACGAGCTCGATCTTCTCCTTCTTCGCCAGATCCTCGGCGTATTTGGAGACGATGCGCGTGAGCGCCTGGCGGAAGCCCGCCTGGTGCGAGCCGCCATCGCGCTGCGGGATGTTGTTGGTGAAGCAGAGCATCACCTCGCGCGGTGAATTGGTCCACCACATCGCGAGCTCGACGCGGATGCCCTCGCCTTCCTTGGCGATCACGCTGATCGGCGGCTTGAAGATGGGCTCCTTGCCCTTGTCGAGCCACTCGACGAAGGCAACGAGGCCACCATCGAACTTGAACTCGGCGGTCTGCGCCGGAACATGGCGATCATCGCGCAGCGTGATGGCGAGGCCGGAATTGAGGAAGGCCAATTCGCGCAGGCGGCGCTCCAGGATGTGGAAGTCGTATTCCACCTGGGTGAAGGTCCCGGCCGAGGGTTTGAACGTCACCTGCGTGCCCTGGTGATGCGGCGAGGGGCCGATCACCTTGAGAGGTTGCACCGTGTCGCCATGCTCGAAGCGGATGAAATGCTCGGTCCCGCCGCGCCAGATGCGCACCTCCATCCACTCGCTGAGCGCGTTGACCACGGCCGCACCCACGCCGTGCAACCCGCCCGAGACCTTATAGGAATTCTGGTTGAACTTGCCGCCGGCATGAAGGCGCGTCAGCACCACCTCGGCAGCGCTGACGCCTTCCTCCGCGTGGATATCCACGGGGATGCCGCGCCCGTCATCGGTCACGGTCACGCTGCCATCGCCGTTCAGGACGACGTCCACGCGGCTGGCATAGCCGGCCTGCGCTTCGTCCACCGAATTGTCGATGATCTCGAAGGCCATGTGATGCAGGCCCGAGCCGTCATCGGTGTCGCCGATATACATGCCCGGGCGCTTGCGGACGGCCTCGAGGCCGCGCAGGACGGTGATCGAGGCGCCGGTGTAATCGGCATCCGAGACCTGGTTGTTGCCTGCCTCTTGGGGCTCGTCACCGGTCGGGGAATCGCTGCTCATCGGGAATCGGAAAACCTTTGGAAGAACCTCAGGTTTATGCCCGATTTACGCGCCCAGGGACAGGGGTTCCGGTTGGGCCGCCCCGGGCGCGATCCGCCAGTGGCCGGCCCGCCCGGCCAAGGGGGCGAAGACCTCGGCATCCGTGCCGGTCAGGAAGCTTTGCGCCGGCAAGGCCGCGAGTGCGGCGAAGAGGGCTTCGCGCCGCGCCGCGTCCAGATGCGCCGCCACCTCGTCCAGCAGCAACAGCGGGGCGAAGCCACGGGCCGCGGCGATCAGGCCGGCATGGGCCAGCACGGTGGAGATCAGCAGCGCCTTCTGCTCCCCCGTCGAGCACAGTCCGGCCGGCATGGCCTTGGCCGCGTGGGTAAACAGCAGGTCTGCGCGGTGCGGCCCGCTCAGCGTGGCCCCCGCCGCGGCATCCCGTGCGCGGGAGGCGGCCCAGGCGTCGCGCAGTGCCTCCTCGGCGGCGAGGGCGGGCATGCCCTCCAGCAGCGCGGCCGCCGGGCATTGCAGGGCCAGGATCGCAGCCGGGAAGGCAGTCTCCGCACCTGCCTGTGCCGCATTCAGCCGCGCGATCAGCGCCCGGCGGGAGGCAGCGATGGCGATACCGTGCCGCGCCATCGCATCCTCCAGCCCCGCCAGCCAGGCGGCTTCGGCTCGGCCTTTTTGGAGCAGGCGATTGCGGCCTGCCATGGCGGCTTCATACGCGGTGGCCTCCCGCGCCAGATGGGGCTCCAGCGCCATGGCGAGCCGATCGAGGAAGCGGCGCCGGCCGCCGGCGCTCTCCTGGAAAAGGCGGTCCATCTGCGGCGTGATCCAGACGGCGGCGACGCGCTCGGCCAGCTCCGCCTGGGCGCGCAGCTTCTCGCCATCCAGGCGGAAGGCGCGCCGGTCGGCGCTGCCCTCTTCCAGGCTGCCGGTACCGATTTCGAAGCCCCCCAGCCCATCGTCGAAATGGCCCGAGACGCTCCAGGCGGGCGCACCCTGCATCGCCACCTCGCCGATGCGCGCGCCGCGCAAGCCCCGCCCGGGGCCGAGCAGGCTGATCGCCTCCAGCAGGTTGGTCTTGCCCGCGCCATTGGGCCCGGTGAAGACCAGCATGGACTCGGCAAAACGCAGCTCCGCCGCGGCGTAGGAGCGGTAGCGCGTGAGGCGAAGGCGCGTGAGGCGAAGCATGGCGGAGGGCGGCCCAAGGGGGTGATCCATGGGCCGCGCGAAATTCCTCGTCAGGGGGCGGCCCTTATGCCCTGGCTTCGCGCCAAAGCCCAAGTTTCTCCTGCGCGGCGCGGTCTGAATAGGCGAACAGCACCAATTCGCTCGCTGCCTCCAGCTCCAGCGCGTGCCACGAGGGAACGACGAAGCAGTCCCGTTCCATGAGCGCGAAATCCTGCCCGCCGATGCGCGCCGTGCCGCGCCCCGAGACAACGACGAAGATAGTGCCGTCCGTGGCCTGGCGGGGCCGCGTGGTGAAGCCGGCCGGCAGCAGCCGCACATGCGCCGCGATGGTGGGCATCACCGGTCCGCCATCGGCCGGGTTGATGAACTCCAGGGCGTGGCCGAGATGCGGATCAGGCGCGTCATGCGCGGCGATGGCATCGAGAGCGCCCCGCCATTCCGCGAAGGGGTAGTGGAACAGCGGCAAGGGCGCCGGGCGCCGCGCGGCCGCGGTGCCCAGGAAAGGGCGCAGGTTACGGCCATAGCGGGCCAATGTGTCGCCCGCCGGCGCGGTCTCGACATGCGCGGCCTCAGCCAGACGCTCGGCGAAGCTCGTCTCGAAGAAGCGGACCATCGGAATGTCGAGGCCATCGAGCCAGATCATCGGTGCGTCGCTGGGATTGCCGTGGTCATGCCACTGCCAATTGGGCGTGAGCACGAGGTCGAAGGGCCGCATCACCGCCTTCTCACCATCCAGCGCGGTGAAGGCGCCGCTGCCTTCGACAACGAATCTTAAGGCGCACTGGGTATGCCGGTGGCAGGGCGCGACTTCGCCAGGGAGGATGAGTTGCAGGCCGGCATAGAGCGAGGGCGTCGCGCAGGAGGAACCGGGCAGGCTCGGATTCTCCATGATGAGCACGCGGCGCTCGGCTTGCTCCGCGCTGATCAGGGCACCCGCGCGCAGCAGGAATTCCCGCGCCTCGGCATAGTGCCAAAGGACGGGGGCTGCGGCGGAGCGCGGCGTGGGCGTGACCAGGCCGTGCAGCACTTCCCAGAGCGGATGCAGGTGATGCGGGGCCATTTCGGCGTAGAGCCGATGCAGCGCGGCATCCTTGGCGGTGGGGTCGGAGTTCATGGCGCGCTCCCGGTGACGTGCATGCCAAGCATAGGCGAGAGTCGCGGGAGAGTAAAAATGTCTCAAAAAGGATTATATAATCTTTTAAATAAACAAAATGCAGTTCGAGCGCAATTATAGGTTTCATTCGTTAATGGGTCGTGTATAAGAATGACAGGTGCAACCTCCAACTGTAAGGAAATTAAGAATGTCTGACCGTTCTGAGATTAACCGCGGTGAAGTCGTCCTCATGGCGCTGCGTTTCTCGCTCCTCGCCGCCTCGGCCGCGCTGGTCGGCGTGCTGGGCCATGTCGCCTGGAAAATCATCTCCGCCTGACCGCAGCGGCCACCCTCGCCCGACGGGGTGAGACGGCCACACGGTCCTGCGGCGACGCGGCCCCCCCCTCCCGCGCTACCGCACGACCGCCTTGCCCGACCGAATGCCGTTTGGGTCAGGTGCCCCACCCCAGGGCGTCTTGATCCCGGCCTCCGCCGCTCCCCCCCCCTTTCCCGCGGCGGGGGCCCTTTTTATCGCCGTCTCCAGGCAGCCCGCTGCCCCGAGGTGACATCGCCAACGCCCGGCGGGCGTTGGCAGCAGCGGCCGAACTCCGGCCGCCGTGATCCGGCGCGGAATATCCGCTAAGGCTCACGGCATGCGCTTCCGACCCATTGCCGCCCTTGGGCTCGGCGCCCTGATTTCCGGCGCCTTGCTCCTGGCCTCCACCATCCCCCACCCTCCCGTGGTGGAGGCCCTTCTTCTCCCCGAGGCGCTCTTTCTCGCCTGCCTGGCCCTGCTCAGCCCTTGGATCGCGCTTGCCTCGGTGAATGCGCTGCTGGGCGGCGCCATCCTGCTCTTCACCCGCGACCCGCCAACCCATGTCGTGCCCGCGCTGCGCGGCCTCGACCTCAGCACCCCCACGCCGCGCGGCCGCACCGCCATCGCGTTGTGCCTGCGCAACGAGGACATGGCGCCCATCCTCGCCGCCCTCGGGCCGCTGCTCGATGGCCTCCCCGCGAGCCATTTCAGCCTCTGGTTCCTGTCTGACACGCAGGACCCCGAATTCCGCGCCGCCGAGGACGCGGCGCTGGCCGGCTGGCGACCGCAGGATGCGGGCCGGATCCATCTGCGCCGCCGCGCCGTGAACGCCGGCTTCAAGGCCGGCAACGTCATGGAGTTCCTGGAGCATGAGGGAGCGGCCTTCGACTACCTGCTCTGCCTTGACGCCGATTCCGAAATGACGCCGGCGGCGGTGATGAAGCTGGCCTTGGCGCTGGACGCTGCGCCACGCATTGCCATCCTCCAGCAGTTGATCGTGGGTCGGCCGGTCGAGGCCCCCTTTCCGCGCCTTTTCCAGTTCGGCATGCGGGCGGGGATGCGCGCCTGGGCCACCGGACAGGGTTGGTGGCAGGGGCCAAAGGGGCCCTATTGGGGCCACAACGCGCTGATCCGCATCGCCCCCTTCCGCGCGCACGGCAAACTCGACACCCTGCCCGACGGCTCCACCATTCTCAGCCATGACCAGGTGGAGGCAATCCGCCTGCATGGCGCGGGCTGGGAGGTCTGGTGCCTGCCGGAGGAGGTGGGCAGCCTGGAGGGCAATCCGCCCGCCCTGCCCGAATTCATGGCCCGCGACCTGCGCTGGGCCGCGGGCAACATGCAGTACCTGCCGCTGCTGCGCCGGCCGGGCCTTTCCGCCATGGCGCGCTTCCAGCTCATCCAGGCCATTCTGCTGTTCCTCTGCGCGCCGCTCTGGGTGCTGGCCTTTGCGCTGGCGGCGCTGCTGGCGGCGCTCGGACGCTTCGATGAGATGAGCGCCGCACATCTCGCCGGCATCATGGCGCTGTTCTGGATGGCGCAGCACGCGCCGAAGCTCATGGGATACGCCCAGGTGCTGATCCAGGGACGCGAGGCGCAACGTTATGGGGGGCGGCGGGTTTTCGCGGCGGGCGCGGCGGCCGAGATATTCTTCACGACGATCCTCTCCCCCATTTCCTGCGTGAACAAGGCGCGCTTCCTGCTCGCCCTGCCCTTCGGCGCGCGCATGGGCTGGGCCGCGCAGAACCGGGCAGCGCGCGACGTCGGCTGGAGCGATGCGGCGCAGTTGCTGTGGTTCCACAGCCTGGCCGGCCTCCTGGCCTTCGGTTTCCTCGCGCTCACGGCGCCCTGGGCCATCTGGTTCGCGCTGCCCTGGGCGGGCGGGTTGCTGCTGGCCATCCCCTTCTGCGTCGCCACGTCGTCGCCCGGCTTGGCGCGCTTCCTCACGGCGCGCGGCTGGGGCGCCACGCCGGAGGAGGTCGCTCAACGAATGGCGTAGAGCAGCAGCAGCGTCTGCTGGAATGGACTCTGGTTGTCGTCCGAGACGAGGACGACGAGCTTCCGCCCGCCATGCCGGGCGACAGCCACCCCTTCCCAGTTCTCTGCCGGCGCATCAGGCGGCAGGTCGAGCCACGTCTCACTCGAGAGCGGCCCGACACCGCGCAGCGTCGCGGCCGGGACATGCGCGAGCCGCCCGGTAAACCCGCCGAAAATCGAGAAGCGCCGCTCCATCACCAGCGCGCCCCCATCGGGCAAGCCGGCCGCATCGGTGGGATCCAGCCCCGGCTCCGGGAGATAGGTGGTTCGCCGCCAGGCGACGCGGCCGGCAGAGATGGTGCCGAGCCAGGCAGCCCGGCTTTCCGGCCCCGACGCGCCCGGAAGCGACTCGGCCAGTGCAAGCAGTCGGCCATCAGCCAGCACGGCCAAGCCCTCCAGCCCGCCATTGCCGGGCGATCCCTCGACCCCAGGCGGGGCTTCGATCGGATGGCCGGGGCCCGCGAGATCCCGGAAGCGGAGAATACGGTGCCGCCGCTCGAAACTGACCAGCCAATCGCCATCAGGCAGCCGGGCCAGGCCTTCGGCGTCACCTTGCAGGCCACGTCGCAGCGGCTGCCCCGCCGCATCCCGCAGCGGGCCGTGTTGCGCCTCGCCGATGCCGGAGAGCCGCCCCCCGCCCAGGACCAGCGGCGCGCGCCACCAGCGGCCGAGGTCACTGATGGCGGTGAGCGTCAGGTCCGGCGCCAGATGCAGCCCCGACAACCCGCCAAAGCCCCAGGGCGAAGTGTCGAGCGCGAGCGCACCGAGCGGTTCCAGGAAGGGTCGCCTGGGCGCAGCCAGCATCGTCACGCTCGCCCGCGCACAGCCCGGGAGTAGCGCGAGGCCGGCGAGGAGGGCCGCGCGGCGGTTCAACGAATCAGCCGGCCCGCCGCTACAGGATGGCCGGCGCACGCTCGGCGGAGGCACGATGCCACGCCTCGGCGGCGTCCTCATCGAAGAGCTCGGTCAGCTTCTTCATCATGGTGCCACCCAGCTCCTCAGCATCCACGATCGTCACCGCGCGGCGGTAGTAGCGGGTGACGTCATGTCCGATGCCGATGGCGATGAGTTCCACGGCACTGCGGCTCTCGATGTCCTTGATGACCTCGCGCAGGTGGCGCTCAAGATAATTGCCGGGATTCACCGAGAGCGTGCTGTCATCCACCGGCGCGCCGTCGCTGATCACCATCAGGATGCGGCGATGCTCGGTGCGGGCCAGGATGCGCTTATAGGCCCAGCTCAGCGCCTCGCCGTCGATGTTCTCCTTGAGGAGACCCTCGCGCAGCATCAAGCCGATGGCGCGGCGCGAGCGGCGCCAGGGCGCGTCCGCGCCCTTGTAGATGATGTGGCGCAGATCGTTCAGGCGGCCGGGATTGCGCGGCTTGCCCTCCTGCACCCAGCGCTCGCGAGCCTGCCCGCCCTTCCAGGCGCGCGTGGTAAAGCCGAGGATCTCGACCTTCACGCCGCAGCGCTCCAGCGTGCGGGCCAGGATGTCGGCGCACATCGCCGCCACCGTGATCGGCCGCCCGCGCATCGAGCCCGAATTGTCGATCAGCAGCGTGACGACGGTGTCGCGGAAGTCGGCCTCGCGCTCATGCTTGTAGGAGAGCGCCAGCGTCGGGTTGGCGACAACGCGGGCGAGGCGCGCGACGTCGAGAATGCCCTCCTCCAGGTCGAAATCCCAGGCCCGCTGCTGCTGCGCCATCAGGCGCCGCTGCAGCCGGTTGGCGAGCTTGGAGACGACGCCCTGCAGATGCTGGAGCTGCTGGTCGAGCTGCTGGCGCAGCCGCGTCAGCTCATCGGGGTCGCAGAGGTCATCGGCTTCCACCACCTCGTCGAACTGCGTCGAGAAGGCGCGGTAGCGCGTGGTGTCGTCGGTCTGCGGGACTTCCTTGCGGGCCTGCGGGCCGCCGGGCTTCTCATCGCCCTCGGCGGCGGCGCCTTCTTCCTCGCTGTCCTGCGCTTCCTCGTCGGCGGCCTCGCCCTCCATGCTCTCGGGCTCGGCGCCCTGCATGGATTCCTGCTCTTGGCTCTGCGCCTCGCCGGCGCTGGCCTGGTCCTGCTGAGTGGACTGGTCGCCGCCCTCGTCGCCTTCCTCGTCCTGGTCGGCCTCGCTTTCCGTCTCGGCCTCGGCGAGGTCGAGCGCGGTGAGCAGCTTGCGGGCGGCGCGGGCGAAGGATTCCTGGTCATCGGTGGAGCTGACCAGCTCCTCCATGGCGGAGGCGGCCTTTTCGTCCAGGCTGCCGCGCCACATCTCCAGGATGCGGGTGGCGGCGGCGGGTGCGGCCTCGCCCGAGATGCGCTCGCGCGCCATGAGGGAGAGCGCCGTATGCAGCGGAAGCTGGTCCTTCCGCGTCATCCGGTCATAGCCCTCGGATTCGCATTCTTCCGAGAGGCGGGCGCGCAGATTGGCGGCCACGCCGGCCATGTGGCGCGAGCCCACGGCCTGGACGCGCACATCCTCCAGCGCGTCGAACACCTCGCGCGCTTCCTTGCGGCTGGGCGCGCGGGCGGCGTGCGTCGCTTCGTCATGGTGGCGAAGTTTCAGCGCCACGGCATCGGCGGCACCGCGCAACTTGGCCATCTCGGCGGGCGGCAGGCTGCGCGTGGGCAAGGGCAGGCGCGCGCGCTTGCCCGAGACGCCGGCCGGGCCGGGCTGGAAGGCGACCTGCACTTCGGTCTGCTGCGCGATGGCACGGACCACGCCGGCCGTCGCGCGCTTGAACTCTTCCTGGCGGGTGAGGTCCTGCTTGGTCACATCACCCCGCCTTCTTGTAGAGCCCCGTCGCGATCTCGGCGTTGAAGCAGCGCTGATAGTATTCCGCCACCGTCGAACGCTCGGCCTCGTCGCACTTGTTGAGGAAGGTCAGGCGGAAGGCGAAGCCGATATCGCCGAAGATGCGCGTGTTGTCCGCCCAGGTGATGACCGTGCGCGGCGACATGACGGTGCTGATGTCGCCCGCGATGAAGCCGGCGCGCGTCAGGTCGGCGAGCGCCACCATGGCTTCCACCTGCTTCTTCATCTTGGGATCGGTCGAGCCGATCTTGGCCAGCACGATCTCCGTCTCCTGCGCATGCGGCAGGTAGTTCAGCGTGGCGACGATGTTCCAGCGGTCCATCTGGCCCTGGTTGATCTGCTGCGTGCCGTGATAGAGGCCAGTCGTGTCGCCCAGGCCGACCGTGTTCGCCGTGGCGAAGAGGCGGAACATCGGGTGCGGGCGGATCACGCGGTTCTGGTCGAGCAGGGTGAGCTTGCCCTCCACTTCCAGCACGCGCTGGATCACGAACATCACGTCCGGGCGGCCGGCGTCATACTCGTCGAACACCAGCGCGCAGGGATGCTGCAGCGCCCAGGGCAGGATCCCCTCGCGGAACTCGGTGATCTGCTTGCCATCCTTCAGGACGATCGCGTCCTTGCCGATCAGGTCGATACGGCTGATGTGGCTGTCGAGGTTCACGCGAATGCAGGGCCAGTTCAGCCGCGCCGCCACCTGCTCGATATGGGTGGACTTGCCCGTGCCGTGATAGCCCTGGATCATCACGCGGCGGTTGTGCGCGAAGCCCGCCAGGATGGCGAGCGTCGTCTCACGGTCGAAGCGGTAGGAGGGGTCGAGCTCGGGCACATGCTCGGTGCGGACCGAATAGGCCGGCACCTGCATGTCGATGTCCACGCCGAAGACGTCGCGCGCATTGACGGTGGTGTCGGGCAAATTGATGGCTGAGGTGGGGCTCACATCGCCGCTCTGGGCCAGCTTGGTCATCACGCTTCCGCTTCGTTCCATGGAGTTGGGCATATACAGGTCCGGACGATGTTAGGGCAGCCCCTCAGATTGGGCTACCCGGGCATCACGCGGGCAATCATCCGGCATGGGCAGGCTCGGCCCGGCCGATCTTCTGACGCAGCAAGGAGTAGGCTCGGTTGATGTCCTTCAATCGCTCCTCCGCGCTGCGGTCTCCGCCATTCGCGTCGGGATGGTAGCGCTTGGCCAGTTCCTTGTACCGCGATTTCAGCGTCGCGGGGTCGAGTGGCCAGTCGAGTTCGAGGAGACCGAGTGCGGCGCGCAACTCGGGCGGCGCCTCGGTCCGCTGGGGCGCGCGGCGCTTGGTGTTGGGCGGTGCGGCATCGCGCAGGATGCCGAGGGGGTCGGCCATTCGCTCAGGGTCGAGCCGCACGCCACCCAGCCGACCGAGCGGCCAGGTGGGCCGCTGGCCGACGGAATCAAGGCGGATGGCGCTTTCGATGTCGGCCGGGCCCATGCCGCGATAGAAATCCCAGCCGGCATTGTACTGCCGCACATGCTCCAGGCAGAACCAGAGATACTCGCGCAAGGCACGGTCCTTGGGCGCGCGATATTCCCCAGCCGCCCCGCAATCCGGCGAGGCGCAGGGCCGCGTCGGCGCCTTCGGGTCGGTCTGGGGTTGGAAGCTCGCACGCCGTGCCATCGAACCGTTATGGGTGTGGCCCCCCAACTTGGCAACAACTTGGCAAGCGCCCTGGCATCTGGGATTCTCCCCCCATGTCCCATCGCGCCGACCGCATCCATGCCGCCCTCACCGCAGGCTTCGCGCCGCTTCGGCTGGAGGTGGTAGATGACAGCCACCGCCATTCCGGCCATGCCGGCGCCGCCCCGGGGGGCGAGACGCATTACAGCGTCCTCCTCGTCAGCGAGGCCTTCACCGGCATGAACCGGGTGGCACGCTCCCGCGCCGTGCACGAGGCGCTGGCGGGCGAATTCGCCGGCGGCCTGCACGCTTTGGCCCTGACGCTGCGCGCCCCGGCCGAGGCGGGCTGACCCCTCGCTTCCCGGCCCAGGATTGGCTAAACACTTCTCCATAAAAAATCCTGATGGAGAAGCGCCCTTGATCCCGATGCACCGCCGCGCCCTGCTGGGCGCGTCCCTCGCCCTCGCCACCCCCGGGCTCGCGCTCGCCCAAACGGTGGCGCGCAATGCCCGCATCATCATCGGCTTCCCCGCCGGCGGCAGTTCGGACATCGTCGCCCGGATCTATGCGGAGCGGCTGCGCGGCATCTATGCGCCCAACGTCATCGTCGAGGGCCGGGTCGGCGCCGCCGGGCGCATCGCCGTGGAGTTCGTCCGCGACACCGACAAGGACGGCACCACCTATCTGCAGACGCCGGCCTCCATGCTGACGCTGCAGCCGCATATCTTCCCGCGCGATGTGCGCTATGACGCGCTGACGGATTTCATCCCCGTCAGCACGGTCTGCACCTTCCCCTTCGCCTTCTGCGTGCCAATGAGCCATCCGGCGCGCACGCTGGCGGAATTCGGCGCATGGGCGCGCGCGCAGCCGAACGAGATCCCCTTCGCCTCGCCCGCCGCCGGCGCCTCGCCGCACTTCATGGGGCTGATGCTGGCCCAGGCGCTCGGCATCCGCATGACGCATGTGCCCTATCGCGGCGCGGTGCCCGCCGTGCAGGATCTGATTGCGGGCCGCCTCAACGCCTTCATGGGCGTGCTGGGCGATGTCTCACCGCAGAACGGGGTGGGGCTTCGCATGCTCGCCGTGTCGTCGGCCGCGCGCAACCCACGCTTTCCGGATGTGCCAACCTTCCAGGAACTGGGCCACCCGGCGCTGACCAAGGATGAGTGGTTCGGCGCCCTTCTGCCTGCCGGCACGCCGGCGCCCATCGTGCAGGGCCTGTTTGCCGCCATCAGCCAGGTGGGCAACACGCCCGAGATGCGAACAGCGCTGGAGCGACTGGATTTCAACGTTGGTACCTCGGAAAGCCCGGCCGCCTTCGCGGCGCGCATCCGCAAGGAGCGGGAGGAATGGGGGCCCATCGTGCGCGCCTCGGGCTTTACGCCGGAGTAATCCCAACCGACGGCGGGCGCGGAGCAGGGGGTTTTTCCGCCCTCAAGCGCCGGGCGCCGCCCCCGGCGGCTTGGTGAGCTTGGCTGGTGCTTGGCCCTGTGGCTCGCCCGCCTTGGGGCCGGTTGGTTCAAGGAACGTCTCGCCGCGCCCGCCGCCGCGTCGCTTGCATCCCGGTTGCGCACAGGTTGACTCCTGCCCCCTTGGGCGCGAAGGGGCGTCCGTCACACGTCAATCATGGAACCGCCATGTCTCTCGCTTTTGTGTTCCCCGGCCAGGGCAGCCAGGCCCCCGGCATGGGCCGCGACCTCGCCGACGCCTTCCCCATCGCCCGTGAGACCTTCCAGGAGGTGGATGACGCGCTGGGGCAGAATTTTTCCCGCGTCATGTTCGAAGGCCCGGGCGAGGAGTTGACCCTCACGGCCAATGCGCAGCCCGCGCTGATGGCCGTCTCGGTCGCTATCTGCCGCGTTCTGGCCAAGGAAGGCGGCTTCGACATGTCGCGGCAGGTGGCGCTCGTCGCGGGCCACTCGCTCGGCGAATACAGCGCGCTCACCGCCGCCGGCACCTTCGACCTTCCCACCGCCGCCCGCCTCCTCCGCCTGCGCGGCGATTCGATGCAGGCCGCGGTGCCCCCGGGCGAGGGCGCCATGGCCGCGCTGCTGGGCGCCGAGGCTGAGCAGGCCGCCGGCATCTGCGGCGAAGCGGCGAAGGGCGACGTGCTGGAAGTCGCCAATGACAATGGCGGCGGCCAGGTGGTAATTTCAGGCGCCAAGGCTGCGGTGGAGCGCGCGGTCGAGGCGGCCAAGGCAGCCGGCATCAAGCGCGCCATGCTGCTCCCCGTCTCCGCGCCCTTTCACTGCGCCATGATGGCGCCTGCCGCCCGGGTCATGGAGGAAGCGCTGGCCAAGGCCGCCATGGCGCACCCGGCGGTGCCGGTCGTCGCCAATGTCACCGCCGTCCCCGTCTCCGACCCGGAGGCGATCCGCGGCCTGCTGGTGCGCCAGGTGACCGGCACCGTGCGCTGGCGCGAATGCGTGGCCGCCATGGTCGCGGCGGGCTGCACCCGCTTCGCCGAGGTGGGCGCCGGCAAGGTGCTCACCGGCCTGATGAAGCGCAACGCGCCCGAGGCCGCCGCGCTGGCCATCAACAACCCGGCCGACATCGAAGCCTTCCTGAAGTCGCTGTGACGCGGATCGAACTCTCCGAAGCAGAAGAGACGCCGCTGCTCGACGTGCTGGTCGAGGGCTTCCGCGGCTTCAATGGCCCCTTCGTCGGCGAGCATGGATACAAGCCGCTGCGCCTGATGGTGTTCCGCGACGGCGAGGACACGCCCGCCGGCGGCATCCAGGCGCATTGCTACGGCGCCTGGCTGCATGTGCTGATGGTTTTTCTGCCGGAAGATTTGCGCGGCCAGGACCTTGGCACCGCGCTGTTCGATCGGATCGAGGCCGAGGCGCAGGCGCGCGGTTGCATCGGCGCCTATCTCGACACGCTGAGCTGGCAGGCGCGCCCTTTCTACGAAAAGCGCGGCTACACCCTCTTTGGCACCCTGCCCGACAGCCCGCCCGGCCATAGCCGCTTTTTCATGATGAAGCGCTTCGCGCGCGAGACGAAGGAATGACCCCATGTTCGACCTGACCGGCAAGATCGCCCTCGTCACCGGCGCCTCCTCCGGCATTGGCATCGGCATTGCCCAGGCCCTGCACGCGCAGGGCGCCCATGTGGTGCTGACCGGCCGGCGCGAAGCGGAGCTCAACGCGGTCGCCGCTGAACTCGGCGAGCGTGCCAGCGTCATGCCCGCCGACCTGAACGACCCCGCCGCCCCCGCCGCCCTGGTGGATGGCATCGAGGCCGCGCACGGGCGCCTCGACATCCTGGTCAACAATGCCGGCTTCACGAGGGACATGCTGGCGCTGCGCATGGCCGACGAGGACTGGAACGCGGTGCTGGAGGTGGACCTGAACGCGCCCTTCCGCCTGGCACGCGCTGCTCTGCGCGGCATGATGAAGCGCCGCGCCGGGCGCGTCATCTCCATCGCCTCCATCGTCGGCGTTACGGGCAATCCGGGCCAGGCCAACTACGCGGCCGCCAAGGCCGGGCTGATCGGCATGAGCAAGGCCCTGGCGCAGGAAGTCGCGCCCCGTAGTGTCACGATCAACGTGGTCGCCCCCGGCTTCATCGCGACACCGATGACCGACAAGCTGAACGAGGAGCAGAAATCCACCCTGCTCTCCCGCATCCCGATGAAGCGGATGGGCAGCGCGGGCGACGTGGCCTCGGCGGTTGCCTATCTCGCCTCCGACGAGGCGGCCTGGGTCACCGGCACGACCATTCATGTGAATGGCGGCATGCTGATGGTCTGACCGGGGTTCAGCCGCCTTCCTTCTTCCAGGCGGTGAGCTTGCGGTAGATCGTGCTGGGGTTCACCTCCAACAGGGCCGCGGCGCGCGGCACGTCCTGCCCGGTATGCTCGAGTGCGGCCAGGATCAGGCGTTTCTCCGAGACGGCGAGCGGCTCGATCGGCAGGGCAGCGGGGGACGCGGCCGGGGCCGCGGCGATGGCAGGCGCGGCCGGGCCCGCGGCGGGCGTTCCGTGCAGCAGCAGCCCTGGCAGCATGGTGCGCGTCACCACCTCGCCCTCATGCAGCACCACGGCATTACGCAGCACATTCTGCAACTGGCGGACGTTGCCGGGCCAGGGATAGGCACGGATCGCGCCCTCGGCTTCCTCGTCGAAGCGGTCGAAGCGCTTACCCTCCTCGCGCGCGAAGTTGCGCAGCAAATGGCGGGCGATCAGCAGCACGTCCTCGCCGCGGGCGCGCAATGGCGGCAGCACCACCGGCACGACATAGAGGCGGTAGTACAGATCCTCGCGGAAGCGGCCGGCCTGCACCTCGGCCAGGATGTCGCGGTTGGTGGCGCAGACCAGGCGCACATCCACCGCCTCGGCCCGCGTGCCGCCAACCGGTGTCACCGTTCCGCTCTGCACGAAGCGCAGCAGCTTCACCTGCATGTCCATCGGCATCTCGCCGATTTCGTCCAGGAACAGCGTGCCGCCATCGGCCGAACGCGCGGCACCCGCGCGGTTCTCGGTGGCGCCGGTGAAGGCGCCCTTCACATGGCCGAAGACCTCGCTCTCCAGCAGGTCACGCGGGATCGCACCGCAATTCAGCGCGACGAAGGGGCGGTTCTTGCGCGGCGAAGCCTGGTGCAGAGTCTCGGCGGCCACCTCCTTGCCGGTGCCGCTTTCGCCCGTGATGAAGACCGTGGCCTTGGAGGCGGCAACATTCTCCAGCGTGCGATAGACGGCCTGCATGGCGGGCGAGGCGCCGATGAAGCCGCCGAAGCTTTCGCGGCCCAGCTCGGTCCGCGCCGTGTCCAACGCCTTGCGGAGCGCGCGCTTCTCCAGCGCGTTGTCGAGCGTGACGCGCAGCCGTGCGGCGGCATAGGGCTTGAGAAGAAAGTCCGTCGCGCCCTCGCGCATGGCCTCGACGGCGGTGTTCACCGAGCCATGGGCGGTCAGCACGATGCAAGTCGCATCCACATGGGCCGCCTTGAGCCGGCGCATCAACTCGATGCCGGAGAAATCCGGCAGAACCAGGTCCACGAGGATGGCGTCTGGCCGCCAGTCCCGCGCCATGGCCAGCGCATCGGTCCCGCTCTCGGCGTGGCGCATCTCATGGCCGAAGTCGCGCAGCATCACCTTGGCGATCTCGGCCTGTGTCGGCGTATCCTCGACCAGCAGGACGCGCGCCGGCATCAGGCGGGCATCCTCAATGGATCAGGGCGTGCAACGCCTGCAGGGCGGCCTTGGCCTCGTTCAGCAAGCGGGGCAGCACCACCTGCGGCGGCTCCGGCTGGCGATGATCCATCGCGATCCGGGCTTCGCGCTCCAGCCCAACGGCGCCGACGGCCGCCGCCGCGCCAGCGAGACTATGCGCCGCACGCTCGTAGGCCTCCTGGTCGCCCGCCTGTGCGGCGGCCGCCAATTCCTGCGCAAGCCGCGTCAGATCCTCCTCGAAGGTCGAGATGATCGTGCGGAACACGTCCGGCGGCAGGTCTTCGGCCAATTGATTGGCCACTTCGGGGTCGAGCGCGCTCATTCCTGAGAATCCTCGCATTTCTCAATTGCAGCCGTCAATGACCCGGAAGATTGACGCGCCCCTCCGCCGGGGTCTATGCCTAGGACGTCCTCGCGATTTGTCCGGCCAGCTTGCGGCGAGGTCCCAACCGGGTCGCCTCGCTTTGCTGGGCGGAAAACAAGCGCGCTAAACGGCCCAGGGAACGCCCCGATTGGGGCGTGATCCCCACCCCGCCCAGGGTGCCGGACGTCTGTGTTTCGGATAAGGGTTGCATCATGTCCCGCAAGCTCCGCCCCGCCACCCAACTCGTCCGCGGTGGCCTGAACCGCTCCAACCACGGCGAGACCGCCGAGGCGATGTTCCTCACCTCCGGCTTCGTCTACGACAATGCCGAGCAGGCCGAGGCCACCTTCAAGAACGAGATCGAGCACTACCAGTATAGCCGCTTCGCCAACCCGACGACGACGATGCTCGAGGATCGCCTTTGCGCCATCGAGGGTGCTGAGGCCTGCCGCCTGATGGCGACCGGCATGGCGGCCGTGCACTCGGCGTTGCTCTCCCACCTCAAGACGGGCGATCGCCTGGTCGCTTCGCGTGCGCTGTTCGGCTCCTGTCACTGGATCGTGAGCACCTTGCTGCCGCGCTACGGCATCCATGCGGAATTCGTGGACGGCACCGACATGGCGCAGTGGGAAGCGGCGTTGAGCCGCCCTGCCACGATGGTGCTGCTCGAAAGCCCCTCCAACCCCATGCTCGAACTCGTTGACGTGGTGGCCGTCTGCAAGCTGGCGCATGCGGCGGGCGCGCTGGTGGTGGTGGACAACGTCTTCGCCACGCCGTTACTGCAAAAGCCCTTCGAGCAGGGCGCGGATGTCGTCGTCTATTCCTGCACAAAACACATGGACGGCCAGGGCCGCGTGCTGGGCGGCGCTGTGCTCGGCCGGAAGAAGTGGGTGGAGGAGGTGCTGATGCCCTTCATCCGCAACACCGGCCCTGCCATGTCGCCCTTCAACGCCTGGGTGATCCTGAAGGGGCTGGAGACGCTGAAGCTGCGGGTGGACCAGATGTGCCGCAACGCCGCCGCCGTGGCCGATTTCCTTTCCGAACGCGCGGAGGTCTCCCGCGTGCTCTACCCCTTCCGTGCCGACCATCCGCAGCACGCGCTGGCTGTCCGGCAGATGTCGGGCGGCGGCACCCTCGTCACCTTCGACATTCGTGGGGGGAAGGAGGCGTGCTTCCGCTTCATGAACGCGCTGCAGATCGTGGACATCTCCAACAACCTGGGCGATTCCAAGTCGCTCGCCACGCACCCGGCCACGACCACCCATATGCGCATCGGGCCTGAGGAGCGCGCGAAGCTCGGCATCACCGATGGCACGGTGCGGCTCTCGGTTGGGCTTGAGGATGTGGCCGACCTCATCGAGGACTTGGCCGAGGCGCTGGATGCGGTGGGCGGCAGCGCCAGCCTGCGCGCAGCCGAGTAGCGCCGGCAGCCCCGGGCGTGGCATGATGCGTCCATGACGCTGGAAACCTGGCTTGCCTTCGCGCTCGCCTCGCTCATCGCCGTGATGATCCCGGGGCCGGTCGTGATCTTCATCCTCGGCCGGTCGCTTGGCGGCGGGTGGCGCGCGGCGCTGCCGACCGTGGGCGGCGTGGCTCTGGGCGACGCCGTGGCACTGGCTGCTTCCCTGGCCGGGCTCGGCGCGCTGCTCGCCGCGAGCGCGGTGGCCTTTACCGTCGCTAAATGGGTCGGGGCCGCCTATCTGGTCTGGCTCGGCGTGAAGCTCTGGCGCGCACCGGTGGGCGAGGCGGTGGCCCTTCCCGCCCGCCATGCCTTCCGTGACGCCTTCCTGGTCACGGTGCTGAACCCCAAGAGCATCGCCTTCTTCGTGGCCTTCGTGCCGCAATTCCTCGACCCCACGCGCCCCTTCCTGCCGCAGGCGGCGCTGGTGCTGACCACCTTCGTGGGCTTGGGCGCGCTGAATGCGATGGGCTACGCGCTGTTGGCCGGCAAGCTCTCCGATGCGGTGAGCCGCCCCACCATCCGCCGCGGCTTCAACCGGATGGGCGGGGCCATGCTGGTGGGCGCCGGTCTCGCCACCGCTGCGATGCGCCGCGCATGAAGCCCTACACCACCGTCACCCGCGGGGTGCGCGTCACCATCCGCCCCTTCTTCCTGGCCGACCAGTCGGACGCCGAGGCGGGACGCTATGTGTGGGCCTATAAGGTGCAGATCGAGAATCTGAGCCCCGCCACGGTCCAGTTGCTCAAGCGCAGTTGGATCATCACCGACGGCATGGGCCGGGAAATGCGTGTCCATGGCGAGGGCGTGGTGGGGGAGCAGCCCATTCTGGAACCCGGCGAAAGCTTCGACTACACCTCGGGCACGCCACTTCCGACGCCATCCGGCTTCATGCGCGGCACCTACCACATGATCGTCACCGGGACGGGCGAGGAATTCGACGCCGCGGTGCCCGCCTTCTCGCTCGACAGCCCGCACCAGCAGGGCGGCGTTCACTGAATCGCCCGAAACAGCTCCCTGCGGACCCGGATGACTTGCGGAGTCGCGCCGCCGCCCCATCTGGCCAGTGCGAAGGACTGACGCGGCCTCATCTCGGGGCTGATGCAGACCTCCAAGGAATTTCGAAAGCCATGAACATCCAGTTGCCCGCCAGCGCCAAGGCCGACGACACGCAGAGCGCGATCAGCCGACCTAGCCGCGCCGAGGCCGAGGCTGCGGTGCGCACCCTCCTCCTCTGGGCCGGCGACGACCCGGACCGTGAGGGCCTGGTGGATACCCCCGCCCGCGTCGCCCGCGCCTATGAGGAATTCTTCGCGGGCTACGGCCATGATCCGGTCGAGATGCTCGCCCGCTCCTTCGAGGAGACGGATGGCTATGACGAGATGGTCGTGCTGCGCGACATCCGCCTGGAGAGCCATTGCGAACACCACATGGTCCCCATCATCGGCAAGGCGCATATCGCCTACCTGCCGAATGGCCGAGTGGTCGGCATTTCCAAGCTCGCCCGCGTCATCGAGACCTACGCCAAGCGCCTCCAGATTCAGGAGAAGCTGACCGCGCAGATCGCCAACACCATCGAGAGCGTGCTGAAGCCCAAGGGCGTCGCCGTGGTGATCGAGGCGGCCCACCAGTGCATGACCACGCGCGGCATCCACAAGCCCGGCGTCTCGATGGTCACGTCCCGCATGCTGGGCGAATTCCGCACCAATGACGCGACGCGCCGCGAGTTCCTCTCGATCATCGGCGGCTCGCGCAGCGTGATCGAGGGCTGATTTCCTGCTCCCATCCCCGCTGGCGAAGGTTTGCAGGCGGGGATGAATAGGCTAACCGGAGAAGCGCTTTTCCTCTCCGGGTCCGATGTCCGCCATCCGCATAGCCCCCTCTCTGCTCGCCGCCGATTTCGCCCGCCTGGGCGAGGAAGTCCGTGCGATCGAAGCCGCCGGCGCGGATTGGCTGCACCTTGACATCATGGATGGCCATTTCGTGCCGAACATCAGCTTCGGCCCGGGCCTGATCAAGGCGCTTCGCAAGCACAGCGCCATGCCCTTCGACGTCCACCTGATGATCGCCCCGGCGGACCCCTATCTCGCCGCCTTCGCGGAAGCCGGGGCCGATGTGATTAGTCTGCACCCCGAGGCCGGGCCGCACCTGCATCGCAGCCTCCAGACCATCCGGGCCCTCGGCAAGAAGGCGGGCGTCGTGCTCAACCCCGCGACCCCGATCGAATGCCTTTCCCATGTGCTGGACCTGACGGACCTCATCCTCGTCATGTCGGTCAATCCGGGCTTTGGCGGGCAGTCCTTCCTGACCAGCCAGTTGACGAAGATCGCGTCCCTGCGCCGCATGATCAGCGAATCCGGCCGCGAGATCGCATTGCAGGTGGATGGCGGCGTCACGCTCAAGACCGCGCCCGACTGCATTGCAGCCGGCGCCGATGTGCTGGTCGCGGGGACTGCGGTGTTCGGTGCGACCGATTACGCCCAAGCCATCACCGGGCTGAGGGGGGGCGCCTGATGGCTGACGTGTTTCGTGGCGTTCGAGGACTCTTCACGCGGCTCAAGCCCATGCGTGTCCCCGACGCGCCCGCCCGCTCCTTCCGCGACCTTTGGCCAGGCGACGCCACGCGCGGCGCCCGGCTGCTGCGCGGCGAGTTCGAGGTGCTGGGCTCGGTCCGCCTGCTGAACGACTGGACGCCGGCGGCCGGCCCCGTGCTGTGGCGCCAGGCCGCGCATGGCTTCGCGTGGCTGCGCGACCTGCGCATGCTGGGCACCGACGCCGCCCGCGTCATGGCGCGCGACCTGACGGAGGATTGGCTGGCGCGCGGCGGGGCCGAGCCCATGGCCCAGGCGCCCGAAGTGGCCGCCGCCCGCATATCCGCCTGGCTCGGCCACTGGGATTTCCTGGCCGCGACCGCCGAAGACGGCTTCCGCAGGCAGTTGCTCCAGCGCCTCGCCCTGGATGGACGCACACTCTCCGCCAGCCTTCCGGCCGAGGCCGCGCATCGCGGCGGTCTTGTCGTCCTGAAGGGCAGCATCGCTGCGGCCGTCGCCCTCGAGGAAGAGGCGTGGATGACCCGCGCCCTGCGGTTCCTCGGCCCTGAGTTGGAGCGGCAATTCCACCCCGATGGGGGGCATGTGGAGCGCAGCCCGGCGGTGCAGCTCCTGGCGCTGCAGGACCTCATCGAGATCCGGAACCTGCTGAACGGCGTAGGCGTCGCTTCGCCGCCGCAGCTCTCGCTCGCCCTCGAGCGCGCGGGCCAGGCGCTTCGCCTGTTCCGCCATGGTGACATGTCGCTCGCATTGTTCAACGGCACGCGGGAGGAAGCGCCCTCGCTGGTGGATGTCGTCCTCGCGCAGGGGCTGGCCAAGGGCCGCGCACCCATGCTGCTGGAGGAGACGGGCTTCCAGCGCATTGCCGCGGGGCGGACGCTCATCATCGCCGATTGCGGCGCACCGCCACCCGGCCGCCCGGCCGACCCCGCCTCCGGCCTGCCGCGCGGCGCCGACCGCACGGCACATGCGGGCACCCTTTCCTTTGAGATGTCAGTAGGGCGGGACCGCCTGATCGTGAATTGTGGCGCCGCACCCGCCGCCGATTCGGCCTGGCGCGACGCGCTGCGCGGCACCGCCGCCCATTCCACCCTGACGCTGGCCGACACCAACTCGGCGGAACTCCGCGACGAAGGCCTGGGTCGCCGGCCGGAACGCGTGGAGATCGAGCGGCAGGAGGCGAATGGGGCGCAATGGCTCGACATCAGCCATGACGGCTACCGCCGCACCCATGGCGTGGTGCACCGCCGCCGCCTCTACCTCTCCGAGAGCGGTGATGATTTGCGCGGCGAGGATGCGCTGGAGCCTTTCCCCGGCCCTGCCACCGCCTGGGCCATCCGCTTCCACCTGCATCCCGCCGTGACGGCCGTCCTCCAGGAGGAGGAGGGCGGGGTGCTCATGCGCCTGCCCGGCGGCCAGGGCTGGCGCTTCCGCGCCCGCGGCGCCCGCGTCGAGCTCGAGGAGAGCGTCTACCTCGCCGCCGAGCCGCGTCGGTCCAGCCAGATCGTCCTCACCTCGGATGGCGAGGCGGAGACGGTGCAGTGGGCGATCAGCCGCGTGGTTCCGGGCGGCGAGGCCTAGGCGGACCAGCCCATCAAGATCCTGCAGCTCGCCAATGTGGATTTCTCGCTGCGGCATTTCCTGCTGCCGCTGATGCGGGGTGCCCGCGCCCGCGGGCATGAGGTGGTGGGGATTTCCGCCGAGGGCCCGCTGCTCGACGTCGCGCGCAACGACGGTTTCCGTATCATCCCCGTGGCGATGCAGCGCAGCCTGAACCCCCGCGCGCATCTGCCCGCCTTCCGCGAGCTGCGCCGGATCATGCGCGAGGAGCGTTTCGACCTGGTGCATGCGCATATGCCCATCTCAGGCTTCTTGGCCCGCGCGGCGGCCAAGGCCGAGGGCGTGCCGCGCATCGCCTATACCTGCCATGGCTTCCTGTTCAACCAGCCCGGCCCCTTCTGGCGGCGCGGCCTCTCCCTCGGCGTCGAATGGACGGGCGGGCGAATGACCGACACCTTCCTGACCGTGAGCGAGGAAGAGGCGAGCGATGCACGCCGGCTCTGGATCCATCGCGGCGCCACCGCTGCCGGCAATGGCCGCGACCCCGCGGTTTTTCACCCGGACCCTGCGGGACGCGCCGCGCTGCGCGCCGAGATGGGCGTGGGCGAGCAGGATTGCGTCATCATCGGCATCTCCCGGCTGGTACGCCACAAGGGCTGGCCCGAGCTGCTCCAGGCCATGGAAAGCGTGCCGAACGCGCAGCTCTGGGTGGTGGGGGAGCGCCTGGCCTCCGACCATGGCGAGGACCTCACGCCGCATTTCGAGCGCGCCGCGGTCGCCCTCGGGCCCCGGCTGCGCCTGCTGGGCTACCGGCATGACGTGGCCCGGCTGCTCCAGGCCGCCGACATCTTCACGCTGCCCAGCCATTTCGAGGGCCTGCCCATGTCGGTGATCGAGGCGATGCTGAGCGGCCTGCCCGTCATCGCCTCCGACATCCGGGGTTGCCGCGAGCAGGTGGTGCCCGAGGAAACCGGCCTCCTGGTGCCGCCCATGCAGGTGGCGCCGCTCGGGGCTGCGCTGGTGCGGCTGGCGGCGGATGCCCCCCTGCGGCAGAGGATGGGCGCCGCCGGCCTGCTTCGCGCCCGGCAAAGATTCACCGAGAGCGCGGTGGTGGGCCGCACGCTCGACTTGTTGGGATTATGACCATGCCCCTGGCCATTCGCCGCGCTTTGCTCTCCGTCTCCGACAAGACGGGCATCGTGGAATTCGCCCGCTTCCTGGCCGATCGCGGTGCAGAGATCCTCTCCACCGGCGGCACGGCCCAGGCCATCCGCGCGGCCGGCATCCCGGTGAAGGACGTCAGCGATCATACGGGCTTCCCGGAAATCCTCGATGGTCGCGTAAAGACGCTGGTGCCGCAGGTGCATGGCGGTATCCTCGGCCGGCGCGATGATGCCGCGCACCTGGCGCAGATGGCCGAGCACAGCATCGCGCCGATCGACCTCATCGCGGTGAACCTCTACCCCTTCGAGGCGACGGTCACGAAGGGTGCGGCCTTCGAAGACTGCATCGAGAACATCGATATCGGCGGCCCCGCGATGATCCGCAGCGCCGCCAAGAACCATGCCCATGTGGTGGTGGTGACGGAGCCCGCGCATCTCGCCCGCATCACCACCCAGATCGAAGCGACGGGCGGCACCAGCGCCGAACTCCGCCGCGAATTGGCCGCCGCCGCCTATGCCCGCACCGCGGCCTATGACGCCGCCATCTCCACTTGGTTCGCCGGGCAGCTCGGCCAGGAGTTCCCGCCGCGCCTGGCCTTCGCCGGCCAAATCGCGCAGACGCTGCGCTATGGCGAGAACCCGCACCAGAAGGCAGGCTTCTACCTGGACGGCAGCGCGCGCCCCGGCATCGCGACGGCCAAGCAGATCCAGGGCAAGGAGCTCTCCTACAACAACCTGAACGACACCGACGCAGCCTATGAGGCCTGCGCGGAATTCGACGCGCCCGCCATCGTCATCGTGAAGCACGCCAACCCCTGCGGCATCGCCATCGCCGATGACCTCGCCACCGCCTGGGACCGCGCGCTGCTCTGTGATCCTGTCTCGGCCTTTGGCGGCATCGTCGCCGCGAACCGGGTTCTGGACGCCGCGGCCGCCGAGAAGATCACCGCCATCTTCACCGAGGTGGTGATCGCGCCCGAGGCCGACGAAGCCGCACGTGCCATCTTCGCCCGCAAGAAAAATCTCCGCCTGCTGCTGACGGGCGGCATGCCGGACCCAGCAGCGCCGGGGATGACCTTCCGCAGCGTCGCCGGCGGCTTCCTCGCGCAGTCGCGCGATGCTGGCCGCGTCACGGAGAGCGAGCTTCGCGTCGTCACCCAGCGCGCTCCTACGGCCGCCGAGATGGCGGACCTGCTCTTTGCCTTCCGCGTCTGCAAGCATGTGAAGTCCAACGCCATCATCTACGCCAAGAACCTGGCCACGGTGGGCATCGGCGCCGGGCAGATGAACCGCGTGGAGAGCAGCCGCATCGCTGCCTGGAAATCCGAAGCCGCCGCCCGCGCCGCCGGCCTGGATCAGCCGCTGGCCGTGGGCAGCGTGGTCGCCTCCGACGCCTTTTTCCCCTTCGCCGACGGCCTCGAGACCGCCGCCGCTGCGGGTGTCACCGCCGTGATCCAACCGGGCGGCTCCATGCGCGACGCCGAAGTTATCGCGGCGGCGGATGCGGCGGGGCTCGCAATGGTCTTCACGGGAATGCGCCACTTCCGCCATTGAGGAGCGTGCCATGCACGTGGGCATGATCGTTGGCATGGGGCCGGCCGCGACGGATTTCTACTAACCGAACCATCATTGCCATCGCCGAGGCGCGGGGTGCGACCCTCGACCGCACCATGGCGCATGCCGATCTGCTCACCTGGCGGCGCAACCGGGGCGCCGGGGATACGCAGGCCCAGGCGGCGGTCTATCTGCGCCTTACGGAAGGTCTGAAGGCCGCGGGGGTGGAGGCGGTCGCCATCACCTCGATCGCGGGTCACTTTTGCCTGGACGCTTTCCGGGCGGTCTCACCGCTGCCCGTCATCAGCATCCTGACCGAGGTGAACAAGGCGGTGCAAGCGGCCGGTCATCGCCGTCTCGGGATCATCGGCAACAACATCCCGATGCGGACACGCTTCCACGGCGCCCTGCCCGGCACCGAAGTTCTGGCGCCAGAGGGCGAGATGCAGGAACAGGTCCATACCGCCTACATGGACATGGCCACTCGCGGCGCGGTGACCGAGGCCGAGCGTGACATCTTCCTCCAGACCGGCCATGCCCTGATGGCGCAAGGCGCCGAGGCCATCATGCTCGGCGGCACCGATCTCGCCCTCGCTTTCCCGGGCGGTGAGGCGCCCTTCTCGCTGATGGATTGCGGCGGCATCCACACCGCCGCCATCGCCCGCGCCGCGCTGGACTGACACGGCGCTTCTGCGTCACCTTGGCTCCGTGGGTTTCTCAACGGGGGCGTGATTCGTGACTTTGGACGTCGTTCTGCTGGGCCTGGTGCTGCTGCTGCTTCTCGCGGTGCTGGCCGTGCTCCTCACCCGCAAACCCGTGAGCGACCCGACCCTGCCCCTGCTGCAAGCCGCACAGGAGCGCCAGGGCGAGCGGCTCGGTGCGCTCACCGGCGAGGTGAAGGCGGCGCTGACCGCCAGCGAATTGGCGCTCGGCGCCGTCGTTCAGGGCTTTGCGGTGGAGCAGGCCAAGCTGCTGAACGCAGCGCTGCTCAAGCAGACCGAAGCCCTCGCCGCGATGGAGAAATCCCTGCTGGAGCGCTTCGCCGCGGAGGCGAAGGCGACGCAGGAGGGGCTTTCGGCCGGCAGGCTGAAGCAGGCAGAATCCCTGGCCAATACCGAAAAATCCTTGCTCGAACGCCTCACCGCCGACGCCAAGGCGACCCAGGAGGCGATGAGCGCCGAGACCGCCCGCTCCCGCGAGGTGCTCGACAAGAAGCTCACGGAGATGCGCGAGACCAGCGAGAAGCGCCTGGCCGAGATCCAGAAATCCGTGAACGAACAGCTCGCCGGCGCGGTCGAGAAGCAGATGAATGAGAGCTTCGCCCGCGTGATTGACCAGTTCACCGCCGTGCAGAAGGCCATGGGCGAGATCCAGGCCGTCACCGGCCAGATCGGCGACATCAAGCGCCTCTTCGGCAATGTGAAGACGCGCGGCGGCTGGGGCGAGACGCAGGTGAAGGCCCTGCTGGACGACATTCTCCCCGAGGGCAGCTACGAGGTGAATGTCCGCCTGCGCGAAGGCAGCGCCGATTCCGTGGAATTCGCGGTGGTGATGCCCAATCCCGGCGAGGTCCGCGTGCTGCTGCCGGTGGATGCGAAATTCCCTATCGAGGACTACGCCCGCCTGCTGGACGCCTGGGAAGCAGCCGATGGCGCGGCCGAGGCCAGCGCGCGCAAGGGCCTGGAACTCCGTATCCGCGGCGAGGCGAAGAAGATCGCGGAGAAATACATCCTGCCACCCCGCACGGTGGAATTCGCCGTGATGTATCTGCCCACCGAGGGGCTCTATGCCGAGGTCGCGCGCATCCCCGGCCTGATCGACGATATCGGCCGGAACCATCGCGTGCTGATCCTCGGCCCCTCGCTGCTGCCGGCGCTGCTGCGGACCATCCAGCTGGGGCATGTCACGCTGGCGCTGTCGAAGAACGCGGAATCCGTGCGTGAATTGCTGGCCGCGACCAAGGACGAGATGGGCAAGATGGATGGCGTCCTGAAGACATTGAGCGGCCAGGTGGGTTCGGTGGCCAACACCATCAGCAAGGCGCAAGTGCGGACGCGGGCGATCGCGCGCAAGCTGCGCGGCGTGGATGTGATGGCTGGCCAGGACAGCGGGGCGATCCTTGGCATCACCGACGATGCCGGCGAGGAAGATGAGGTTTGAGTTCCTGACACATGGGGTCCGGGGTCCGTGACCCCGGCCGCCGGAGGCCCTTTCTTGACCCTGCAACTGCAATCCGCCCTCGGTCTTGTTCTTCTCTGCCTCCTCGCGTGGGCCTTGGGCGGCTTCCGGCGTGACGCGTCCTGGCGCGTCCTCGCGGGCGGCTTGGTGGGCGTGATTGGCCTCGCCGCGCTCCTGCTTCATGTGCCCCTGTTGCGCGCCGGCTTTGCGCTGATCGGCCGCGCGGTGGATGCGCTGGCGCGCGCCACCCAGGCCGGCACGGCGCTGGTCTTCGGCTATCTCGGCGGAGGACCGCTGCCTTTCGCCGAGGTCACGCCGGGCTCCTCCTTCATCCTGTTTTTCCAGGCCCTGCCGCTGGTGTTGCTGGTGGGCGCGCTTTCGGCCGTGCTCTACCACTGGCGCATCCTGCCCTTTGTCGTGCGCGGCCTCGCGGGCGGGTTGCGGCGGCTGTTCGGGTTGGGCGGTGCCGCGGGCTTTTCCGTCGCGGCCAATGTGTTCGTCGGCATGGTGGAAGCGCCACTGCTCATCCGCCCCTGGCTGAACAAGCTGACGCGTTCGGAATTGTTCGTGGTGATGGTGGCCGGCCTCGCCACCATCTCCGGCAACATGCTGGTGGTCTATGCGCTCATCATCTCGCCCGTCGTGCCCGACGCGGCCGGGCAATTGCTCGCCGCCTCGCTCATCGGCGCGCCCGCCGCCGTGCTGGTGGCGCTGCTGATGATCCCCGGCCGCAACGTGACGGAGGGCGAGCCGGAAGCGCCGCCGCTCTACACCAGCACCATGGAGGCGCTGGTCCAGGGCACCAGCGATGGGCTGCAACTCCTGCTCGGCATCATGGCTGCGCTCATCGTCTTCGTGGCGCTGGTGGCACTTGGCAATGAAATCCTCCAGCCACTCTTCGGCACCACCTTGCAGCAGGTGGCGGGCGTGCTCTTCTGGCCGCTGGCCTGGGCCATGGGCGTGCCGGCGAGCGAGGCGGCGACGGTCGCGCAATCCCTCGGCGTGAAGCTCGTGGTGAATGAGTTCGTGGCCTATCTGGATCTTGCGCGCAGCGGCGGCGCGGGGCTCAGCGAAAGGTCGCGCGTGATCCTGACCTATGCGCTCTGCGGCTTCACCAATTTCGGCTCGCTCGGCATCATGCTGGGCGGCGTGTGCGCCATGTGCCCGGAACGCCGGGCCGAGATCGTCTCGCTCGGCCTCCCGGCGCTCGCCGCCGCCACGCTGGCTTGCTGCATGATGGGGGCGGCGGTGGGTGTGCTGACACCGCCCTGAGGCCGCGATAGGCTGAGCGGATGAGCAGCTCCCACCTCGTCCATCGCAACCTCAAGGTCGCCCCTCCCGTCGCCGTCTCGGGCCAGGGAATCTGGCTGACGGAATCCACCGGCCATGCGGTGATGGACGGCTCGGGCGGCGCCGCCGTCGCGTGCCTTGGCCACGGCCATCCGCATGTGCTGGCGGCGATGCAGGCGCAGCTCGGCCAGCTCACCTATGCCCACACCGCCCTGTTTTCCTGCGAGAGCGCCGAGCGCCTTGCGGATCGGCTGGTGGGGCACGCGCCAGGCGGGCTGACGCATGCCTATTTCGTCTCCTCCGGCAGTGAGGGCATGGAGGCCGCGCTGAAGATGGCGCGGCAATATTTCGTGGAAAAGGGTGAGCCCCAGCGCACCCGCTACATCGCCCGCCGCCAGAGCTATCACGGCAATACGCTGGGCGCGCTCGCCGCCGGCGGCAACGCCATGCGCCGCGCGCCCTATGCGCCGATCCTGAGCCAGACCTTCAGCCATGTCTCGCCCTGCTACAGCTATCGCGACCGCCGCGATGACGAAAGCGACGCCGACTACGTGCAACGCCTGGCCGATGAGCTGGAGGCGGAATTCCAGCGCCTGGGACCGCAGAACGTCATCGCCTTCTGCGCCGAGACAGTGGTGGGTGCCACGCTCGGCTGCGTCACCGCCCTGCCCGGCTATTTCCAGAAGGTGCGCGAGACCTGCGACCGCCATGGCGCGCTGCTGATCCTGGACGAGGTGATGAGCGGCATGGGCCGCGTCGGCACCATGCACGCCTGGGAGCAGGAGGGTGTCGCGCCGGACATCCAGGTGATCGCCAAGGGGCTCGGTGGCGGATACCAGCCCATTGGCGGCATCCTGGTCCAAGGGCGCGTCATCGCCGCCATCCGCGACGGCTCGGGCGGCTTCATGCATGGCCACACCTACCAGGCGCACCCCATGGCCTGCGCGGCGGCGCTGGCCGTGCAGGAGGTGATCGCCGAGGAAAATCTGCTCACCAACGTCAACGCGATGGGCGCGCTGCTGGAGCAGGGCCTGACCGAGCGCCTGGGCAATCATCGCCATGTGGGCGACATCCGTGGCCGGGGGCTCTTCTGGGCGATCGAGCTGGTGCAGGACCGCGGCAGCAAGGCGGTCTTCGACCCGTCGCTGAAGATCAACGAGCGCGTGAAGCGCGAGGCCTATGCGCGCGGCCTTGGCTGCTACCCGATGGGCGGCACGATTGACGGACTGCGCGGCGACCACGTCATCCTGGCGCCCCCCTACAATGTCACCGCCGAGGAGATCGGCATGATCCTCGACCGCTTCGGCGCCGCCGTGGAGGCCGCCCTTGCCCAGTGACGCGCAGGCCACGCTGACGCGCGAGGAGGTCATCCTCGGCTACCGCATGCTGCTCGGCCGCGATCCGGAGACCGAGGAGGTGATCGCCGACGCCCGGGCCGCCTGGCCCGACCTGCAGGCCTTCGGCAAGGCGCTGGCCGCCAGCGCCGAGTTTGGCGTCCGGCACGGCGCCAACACCCATGCCCTGCCGCCGCTGGACGCCCTGGCAAACCCCGTCGAGACCGAGGCGGATGCGGGCACCCTCGCCCTCATGGCCGCCAAGACCGGCGCCTATTGGACCCGCGCGGGCGAGACGGCGCCGCATTGGTCCGTGCTGACCGATGAGCGCTTCCTGCCGCAAAACATTGCGGACAACCTGGAGGCCTTTTATGGCGCAGGCGCCTGGGACGCCAAGGTCGTGGACGCCACCCTCGCACGCATCGGCCGCAACGCCGGCGAGTTCCGGCACTGCGTGGATTACGGCTGCGGCGTGGGCCGCGTCACGCTGCAACTGGCGCGACGCTTCGCGCAGGTCACCGGCCTCGACATCTCGGCGCCGCATCTCCACCTCGCGCGGGAGACCTTCCGCCACGCCGGCTTCGGCCATGTGACGCTTACGCAGGTGATGGCGGACCGCCTGATGCCCGTCGAAAGCTGCGACTTCTGGTATTCGCGCATCGTGCTTCAGCACAGCCCGCCGCCCGTCGCGATGAACATCCTGCGCCAAACCTTCCGCGCGCTCGGGACGGGCGGCATCGCGATGTTCCAGATCCCGGTCTGGATCCAGGGTTATCACTTCGACGTCGGCACCTACCTCGCCGGCACCCCGAGCGCGGAGATGGAGATGCACGCCATCCCCCAGCGCGCCATCCTGGAGCTGGCCGATTGGCAGGGCCTGGTGCTGCGGGATCTGCGCGAGGAGAGCTTTTTCTCGCGCCGGCCGGGCGCCGCGCTCCTCACGCTCTCCAACACCTTCACCTTCGAAAAGATCCGGTAGAGCGGGGCGACGAAAGCCGCCCGTTCAGCGCAGCTGCAGGTCCATCCCGCGCGTCAACTCGATCCAGATGTCGCGCACGCGAATGATGGCGGCGCCGAAATCCTCGGGGCCGAGCCAGGCCGGGTCGGTGTCCATGGCCAGCAGGCGCTGGCGGACGGCCTCGCGGTGCATGGTGTCGCGGAACACCTGCACCAGGCGCTCATGAACCGGTGCGGGCATGTTGGCAGGACCCAGCAGCCCGGCGAAGCCCGACCAGCCCCGCCCCACATCAACGCCTTGCTCGATGAAGGTCGGTATCTCGGGCATCCCGGCGGCGCGCGTGTCGCCCAGGGCGGCGAGTGGGCGCAGGCGGCCGCTTACAATGTGCTCGCGCGTGCTGGTCAGGCTGTTGATGCCGGCATCCACCTCGCGCGAGAGATAGGCGACGACCATCGGCGCCTCACCGCGATAGGCCACATGCGTCATGCCGAGGTTGAGCTTGTTGTTCATGGCGAGCGCGAAGACATGTGCGCTCGACCCCGCGGCCCAGGAACCGAGGTTCAGCCCGCGCCCGGCGCGCGCCTCCGACTGGGCGAAGGTGACGAACTCCTGCAGGTTGCGCGGTGGGAACTCGCTGCGAATCATGAAGATCAACGTCGTCGTGCCCATCTGCCCGATCGGCGTGAAATCGCGCACTGCGTCATAGGGGGCATTGCCCAGCACGACGGGCGATTGCACCAGCGGCGTGATGGTAAAGAGCAGCGTGTGGCCGTCGGGCGCGGCCTTCGCCACGGCATCGGCGCCGATCATGCCGGCCGCACCCGAACGGTTTTCGATCAGCACCGGCACCCGCAGCATCTCGCTCATCGGCTCGGCCACCAGCCGCGCCCAGACATCGGTCGCCCCGCCTGCCGGGAAGGGCACGATGATGCGAATGGGACGGTCGGGCTGCCAGACGGCCTGCGCCGCCGCTGGGCGAATCAGCGGCGTGGCGGCGGCAAGCGCGAGCAGGTTGCGGCGTTGCATTGGTTTTCTCCCCTGGTGTTTTGCCGGCGAGCCTAGCCAGCAAAGCCACCGCGCGCCAAGCGACTATCGGGGGGCTGGCCGTGCTGCCACGCGGTCGGGCAGGAACTCGACGAAATACTCGTAATTGTCGGCGTTGAGCGCCGCACGGTCAGGCTCCTTGCGAGCCAGGGCCAGGGCGGCGCTGCGCCCATAGGCCATGTCCCCCGTACCGGCGGCGAGATGCGTCATCTCATGCACGATCACGCCAGGCCGCGAGTCCGCGCCTTCGTTGCGGGCCTGGAAGAACAGGGGGCAGAGCATGACGGTGCGGCGCACCAGGTTCGCAATGGCGAAGACGGGGCGGTTGCCGCAGGCCTCGGCCGTGCCGCAAAGATGCGGGGGCCGGCGCTCCGGCCGAAGCAGCTCCAGCGTGCGGGCGAGGCGCACGCGGATCTTGGGCGGCGGTGTTGTGCCGAACCATTCGCGCACATGCGGATGGTAGGGTGAAGCATCCAAGAAGGCGACCGCGGCGGCTGTCCTACGCTCGGCTACGGTGAAGGCATGCCGGATGAGGATCATCTGCTTGGCGTCGCAATTCGCGGCCGCCGCGGCGGGCCCCCTGGCGACGGCCGTGCCGGCGTCAAGCCAAAGGCCCAGCAGCGCCAGGGCAGCAAGGCAGCAGCGTTGAGAAAGCCAAGTCATCCCCGATGCTAGGCTGAAGCCTCATCCTCACGGAAGAGGGCCTCAGCTTGCGCGATGCCACTCCCAGTAAAGCGGGCGGCGGCCGGCTGCGAAGGCCTTGGCCTCGTAGCGGGTGGGCGGCCAGCCTTCGGGTCGCTGTGTCGCGGGGGGTGCGCCCGTGAAGATCCCCTGCCCCGCAAACACCTCCGTCACCCATGCCTGGTAGGTCGGGTCATCGCTCGCCACGCGCCAGATTCCGCCGGGCTTCAGCGCGCGGGCGACGATGGGGATCATCTCGGGATGCACGAAGCGGCGCTTGGCGTGGCGCGACTTGGGCCAGGGATCGGGGAACATCAGGAAGAGCCGGTCCAGGCTCGCCTCCGGCAGGGCCATCAACAACTCCCGCGCATCCTCGGGCCAGAGGCGCAGCAGCGGCGGCAGGGGAGCCGTCGCTTCCTCGCCATCGGGAATGATCTCGGTGAGCAGGGAGCAGAGGCCATGCTCATAGACCTCGCTCGCAATGATCGCGGTGGTCGGGTTGGCTTGCATCTGGGCCAGCGTGTGCTCGCCGCCGCCGAAGCCCACCTCGAACCAGAGGGCATCGGCACCGGCCGCGAAATCGAGACCGGTGAATCGCAGGCGCGGCAGGGCATCGGCCAGCAGACGCTCCTGCCGCGGCCGCAGCTTCTTGCCGCGCCGCCGCCCGTAGAGGCGATGGGGAATCCCCTCGGGCCAGTCATCCTCGGCGTCGTCGGTCATGGGCACTCACTCACGTCAGAAAAGCAAAAAGGCGGCCTCCTTGCGGAGGCCGCCCTCGTATCGGGTTTCATCCGGCTCAGCGGCCAAACGCACTCTTCAGCGCGGGGACCAGGTCGGTCTTTTCCCAGGTGAAGGTGCCCTTCTCCTCATCCGGCGTGCGGCCGAAATGGCCGTAGCTGGAGGTCGGCACGTAGATCGCGCGGTTCAGGTGCAGGTGCTCGCGGATGCCGCGCGGCGAAAGGTTCACCATGTCCTGGATCACCTTGGCCAGCTTCACCTCGTCCACGTCCTTGCCCGTGCCGTGCAGGTCGAAATACACGGAGAGCGGCTTCGCCACGCCGATGGCGTAGGAGACCTGGATGGTGCACTTCTCCGCAAGGCCGGCGGCGACGACGTTCTTGGCCACATACCGCGCGGCATAGGCAGCCGAGCGGTCCACCTTCGTGGGATCCTTGCCGGAGAAGGCGCCGCCGCCATGCGGGGCCGCGCCACCATAGGTGTCAACGATGATCTTGCGGCCGGTCAGACCGCAATCGCCATCCGGGCCGCCAATTACGAAGGTGCCGGTCGGGTTGATGTACAGCTCGTTGTCGGCGCACATCCAGCCGGCGGGCAGCGAGGTCTCGATCAAGGGCTTCAGCATCGCCTTGATCTGCGCCTGCTCAAGGCCTTCCTCATGCTGGGTGGAGACCACGACCGAGGTGGCGCCGACGGGCTTGCCGTCGATGTAGCGCAGCGTAACCTGGCTCTTCGCGTCGGGCAGCAGGCCCTTCACCGCGATGTCGCCGTTGCGGCGCATCTCGCTGATGCGGCGCAGGATCAGGTGCGCGTAGTAGAGCGGCGCGGGCATCAGGTCGGGCGTCTCGGTGCAGGCATACCCGAACATGATGCCCTGGTCGCCGGCGCCTTCATCCTTGTTGCCGGCCGCATCCACGCCCTGCGCGATATGCGCGGACTGCGCGTGCAGGTGGCACTCCACGCTGGCATTCTGCCAGTGGAAGCCTTCCTGCTCGTAGCCGATGTCCTGGATCGCGAGACGCGCCTTGTGCATCAGCAAATCGGGCGTGATCGAGGCGGGTCCGCGAACCTCACCGGCGATGACGACGCGATTGGTGGTGACCAGGGTCTCGCACGCCACACGCGCGTAGGGGTCCTGCTCCAGGAAGGTGTCGAGAACGGTATCGCTGATGCGATCCGCAACCTTATCGGGGTGACCTTCGGAGACGCTCTCCGAAGTGAAAAGGTATTCGCCCTTGTCGCGCATGGCTTGGTTCGGCCTCTTGTCGCTGGTGGAGTGATTCGTTCGAATCAGCCCAGTGGGCGACCGGACACCCCGGTCAGGCTGGCCCGCCGCATGCGGGCGCGCGGTGTTTGGCAGCGCATCCCCAATGGGTCAAGGGACCGGACCCATTTGGAAGCCATCCAGCGGAATGGGCGCGGGCCGCCCGGCGATCTCCGCCGCGAGCACCGCCGCGCTGCCCATGGCCAGCGTGAAGCCGAGCGAGCCCTGGCCCAGATTGAGGAACAGCCCCGCAATCCCCGGGGCACGGCCCAGGATGGGCAGGCCGGTCGGTGTCGCGGGTCGCAGTCCGGCCCAGGGATTCAGCTCGCGCCAGTCGCTCGCCTCGGGGAAGGCCGCGCGTGCCTGGCGCACCAGGCTCGAGAGGCGCTTTTCCTCGAAGGCCGTGGAGTAGCCCACCACGTCGGCCATGCCCGCTACCCGCAGCCGCCGGCCAATCCGTGCATAGACCAGCTTGGCTGCGCTGTCCGTTACGCTGATGCGGGGCGCTGCGTCCTCCCGCAGGATAGGCAGGGTCAGCGAATAGCCTTTGAGCGGATAGATCGGCAGGTCGAGCCCGAGTGGCCGCGCCAGGGCCCTGGCGCCCACGCCCAGCGCCAGCACCACCCCATCGGCCTCGATCACGCCTTGCGGGGTCGCCACGCCGCGCACCCGGCCCTCAGCGCGGATGATCTGCGTGACGCGGGTGCCCAGGCGGAAGGTCACCGCTGCGTTGGAACGCCCGAGACTGTCGGCCAGCCCCTCGCAGAAGAGCCGGCAATCCCCGGCATCCTCGCTGACCGTGTGGATGCCGCCCGCGATTCGGTGCGCGATATTCGCCAAAGCCGGCTCCAGCGCCAGGCACTCCTCGCGGGAGAGGGCGCGTTGCTCGGTGCCCCAGGCGGCCTGGGTCTCCATCTGGCGCCGGGCGCCGGCCATCGCCGCCGCGTCGGGCTGCAGCACGAGCTTGCCCGCCGGCGCGAAGGCGAAATCGAAGCCAGCTTCCGAAGCCAGCCCGCGCATCAGGTCGCGCGAAAGGTAGCTGAGCAGGAGGAGGCGGCGGGTGGTCAGCTCGGCCGTGCGCGGATTGCAGGCGCGGAGAAAGGCGATCAGCCATTTCCACTGCCCAGGATCCATCCGCGGGCGAAAGCGCAGCGGGCCGTCCGGATCGAGCAGCCAGCCCGGCACCTTCCCGGCGACACCGGGGCCCGCGAAGGGCGCCACATAGCTGTAGGAGAGCTGCGCGCCATTGGCGAAGCTCGCCCCGTGGCCCACGCGCGGCTCGGCATCCACCACCGTCACGGCGTGCCCCTCATCGGCGAGGGCCCGGGCGGTGGCAAGGCCGGTCACGCCGGCGCCGAGAACAAGGATATGCATGCCCCATTGGTGCGGGGCGACAGGCGAAGGGTCAATGGCGGAACCCGCGATGCTCTGGTATCTGCGGAAACATGACCCTGCCTGTCACCCGCCTCTCGGATGCTGAACTGCTTGCCCGCATGCAGTCCTTCCATTGGTGGCATTCGATCGCGCTGCGTCCTGGCCTCACCACCTTCGGCGGCAAGACCGAGCTGATCCTGGCGCAGGAGGAGGAGGCGCTCTTCAGCCCCTTCGACCTGACCGGCCGCAGCGTGGTGGACATCGGCGCCTGGAACGGCGCCTTCAGCTTCGCCGCCAAGCGTCGCGGCGCCGCCCGCGTCCTGGCCACCGACAGCTACATCTGGAACCACCCGCTCTGGCGGGGGCGCGAGGCCTTCGAGCTGGCCCGCGCCGAGCTTGGCCTCGACATCGAGGCCAAGATGGTGGACCCGCCCGACATCACCGAAAAGCTAGGCTTTTTCGACGTCGTGCTATTTCTCGGCGTCTTCTACCATTTGTACGACCCGATCGAGGTGATGGTCCGCCTCAGGCGCATCACGCGCCAGATGCTGCTGGTCGAGACCCACCAAGACCTGACCGGCGATGCGCGGCCGGGGATGGTCTTCTACCCGAGCGACATCCTGAACCAGGACGCGACCAACTGGTGGGGCCCGAATCCCAGCCTCATGCTCAGCCTGTTTCTTCAGCTTGGCTTCACCCGGATCTTCTACCGCGACCACCCGACGCTCGGCCGCACGCGTGGCATCTACGCCGCTTTCACGCCCGAGGTGGAGGACAGCCTGATCCGTGGCTTTGACGAGAACTGGCTGGACCTGGACGTGCCGGGCGCCCTTGAAGGGCTGCTGTCCCCGTGAGTGAGGCGGAGCTCCGCGCGGCCATTGGCGGCCATCGCTGGTTGCAGAGCCTGCGCCTGCGCCCCGACCTCCTCACCCCTGGGCTGAAGTCCGAGGCGCAGCTCCAGGCGGAGGAGGGGGCCCTGTTCGATCCGCTGAACCTCAAGGGCGCGCATGTGCTTGAGATCGGTGCGGGCAACGGTGCCTTCAGCTTAGCCGCCCTGCGTCGGGGCGCCGCACGTGCCCTGGCGACGGACCACCTTGCCTGGACCCTGCCGGGCAGCGATGCACTGTCGGCCACGCAATGGGCGGCGCATGCCCTGGGGGCTTCCCTGGAGACGACGCCGCTCGACCCGCGCGAACTCACTGCGCGCTTCGGGAGCTTCCATGTCGTCATGGCCATCGCCAGCTTCGACCAGCTGTTCAATCCGATCCAGGCGCTGCGGGGGATGCGCAGCGTGACCGAGCGCGTCCTGCTGCTGGAGACGGCGCAGGACGGCCTCGATGATGCCCGCCCCCTGATGATGGCGCAGAATCGCTGGATGCCGATCGGCGAGCCTGAAGGCGCCTGGTTGTTCGGCTGGGCGCCCAACCCGCCGTTGATGAATCATCTGCTGACGGATCTCGGCTTTGACCGCGTCCTATACCGGAACCATCCTACCCTCGGCCCGGCGCGCGGCCTCTATGCCGCTTTTCTGCCGGAAGCGCCGGACGGCTTGCTGGCCGGATTCCACTCGCCCTGGATCAGCCTGACGCATCCGACCCGGCCTGATACGGGCGGTGCATGAAGACGGCGGCGCCATGACACAGCCCACCGCGCGCCTCTCCGAAGCGGAGTTGCTGACTCGCATCGGCCGGATCACTTGGTTCCATTCGCTGCAGTTGCGTCCAGGCATCGTCACGCCCGGCGCCAAGAGCCAGTTAGTGCTCGCGCATGAAGAGGAGGCGCTGCTCGGGCCTTTCGATCTGCGCGGCCGGTCTGTGCTCGATATCGGCGCCTGGAACGGTGCCTTCAGCTTCGCAGCCAAGCGGCGCGGGGCCGCGCGCGTCCTGGCCACCGACGAATTCGCCTGGACGCATCCCATCTACCGCGGCCGGGAATCCTTCGAGCTCGCGCAGGCCGAACTCGGTCTCGAGGTCGAGACGTTACAGATGGACCCGACGCGAATGGACGGTTCGCTCGGCGCCTTTGACCTCGTGCTCTTCCTCGGCGTTTTCTACCATCTGTTCGATCCGATTGACGTGCTGCAGCGCATGCGGGCGGTGACGCGACAGGTGCTGCTGGTTGAGACGCATCAGGACGGGCTGGCCCGCGCCGAGCCGGGGATGGTCTTCTATCCCGGGCGCACCCTCGCGAATGATGACACCAACTGGTGGGGCCCCAACCCGCCGCTGATGCTACACCTCCTGCGGCAGCTCGGTTTCGCGCGCATCTACTACCGGGACCACCCGCACTATTACGCGAGCGGGAGCAACCGGCTGCGCGGCATTTTCGCCGCCATCCTGCCCGGCGCCGAGCCCGCCATGGCAGCAAACTTCGGCATCGAATGGCGCGACCTCGACGCACCAGGCGCGATGAGCGACTTCGGCCCATGAACGGGGCGGAGAACGCCGCGCTGCGCGCCGAGGCCGCAGCCCTGCCTTGGCTGCAATCCATTCGGCTCGGCCCTGACCTGGTGACCCCAGGCTTGAAGAGCGAGTTGGCGCTCCAGGCGGAGGAGGCCGCGCTGCTCGACCCGCTGCCGCTGGCAGGCGGGACCCTGCTCGAGATCGGCGCCGCCAACGGATACTTCAGCCTGGCTGCGCTGCGACGCGGGGCCGCCGGCGCCGTCGTCACCGACCATCTCGCCTGGGACCTGCCGGGCATGCAGGGGAACGCCGCCACGGCGCTCGCGATTCGCGCGCTCGGCGTCCCGGCCCAGGCAATGGTGCTGGACCCGCGCGCACTGACGGCGGAGTTCGGCCGCTTCGACGTCGTCCTCGCCACCGCCTTCTTCGAGCAGCTCTTCAACCCCATCCTGGCCCTGCGCGGCATGGCGGCGGTCACCGGGGATGTTCTGATGCTGGAGACGCTGGAGGCTGCGCTGGAGGAGCCCCGCCCCATGCTCACCGCCACGCTGCTGCCCATGCCCTATGGCGCCATCGTGGCAGGTTGGGCCCCGAACCCGCCGTTGATGGCGCATCTGCTGCCGGAACTGGGCTTCGACCGCATCCTGCACCGCCCCCATCCGATCGAGGGCGCTGGCCGGGGCCTCTACGCCGCGCTAAAGCCAGAGGCGCCAGCCGCGCTGTTGGAGCGGTTCGGCACGCCCTGGCGGCGGCTCACGCCCGCCGCGTAAGCGCCACCACGCCAACCCACGTGAGCCGGCATGATCGGGCTCGTGCGTTCTACCATCCGGCTCGCCTCCCGAATGGTCAGGGCGGCATCCTTCAGCCGGCCGGTGCGTGCCCATGCCTGATGCTGGCCAGGCCCTCTTGCCGCAGACAGATACCCCTTGCGTCTTCCCCCCATGCCGATGCGACGAGGCACCGCGTGAACGATCGCAGTGCCCAATTGCGCGCGATCAAGGTGCGACAGTCCGATCGGACCACAATGGCCGCGGCGCCGCTCGCGCCACCAGATGAAGGGGAGCGATGATGAAGAAAAATGTGGGTGGCCTGGACAAGAACTTGCGGATCGCGGCCGGGTTGGCACTGCTGGCGCTCGGCGCCTTCGGGCCGCTCGGGTGGTGGGGCGCGCTCGGCCTGGTGCCGCTGACGACGGGGCTGCTGGGCAATTGCCCTGCCTACAGCCTGCTCGGTTTCAACACGTGCCCGGTTCGCGGGCGCGCCAGGTGAACCATCGCGTGATGGCTTAGGCGTCGCTCCATCGGTCGCATGGATAGGCCCGCCAAGGCCGACATGCGAAGGCGGAGCGGAGCCGGAGCAAGGCCAGAAGCCTGTTGAGATGGACAGCCGTTCGCTGCTCGCTGCCAAGCGCGAGGCGGCGCTTGGCGCCGGGATCCATCCGTCGGTGGCTTACCGAGGCTGCAGCGGACCAAGTGCGGCATCTGTCGGGACGATAGCTGAAAAAGTCTGTTTGACGCGATGCTGGAACACTTGTAGAACAGAAAAATCGTTTCTGATTTGTACCGCGAGGTCACCGCGCAGATGGGTGCGGTCAGCCGAAGGATTTTCCCGGTCATGCTTACCCGCAAACAGCACGAGTTGCTGATGTTTATCAAGCATCACCTTGATACAACAGGATTTTCTCCCTCATTCGACGAGATGAAGGACGGCCTGGATCTGAAATCCAAATCTGGCGTGCACCGATTGATCACAGCGTTGGAAGAACGTGGATTTTTGCGTCGCCGGGCGCATCGGGCTCGGGCTCTCGAAGTCGTCCGTGTTCCCTCACAGGGCAACCAGCAGTCCGCTGCCTCCTTCCAGACCTATGCCAGCCCCGCGAAAATCGACGATGTCTTCGTTGACCATTTCAACGTCAAAAAAATCCCTCTGCTTGGCAATATCGCGGCCGGCAATCCGATAGAGGCGATCAGCAACTCGGACAACTATATCGATATTCCTTCCTTCATGGTTGGTACGGGACAGCATTATGCGATTCGGGTAGCCGGTGACTCCATGGCCGGCGCCGGCATTCTCGATGGCGATACAGCCATTATTCACGCAAAGAATACCTTCACCAACGGTGACATCGTGGTCGCTCTTGTTGACAAGGCCGAAGTGACCTTAAAAAAAATCAGGAAAAGGGGCAATTCCGTCGCTCTTGAGCCAAGTAACCCCCTGTACGAGACCAAGATTTTTGGCGCCGAACGAGTGGAAGTTCAAGGCATATTGGCCGCCATCATCAGGTCCTACGGCAAGTAACCCGCTTCGGCGCCGCAGACTGCACCGAAGCCACCGAGGGTCCAGCTGCTCCCGAGCGTGGGTCGCCGAGGTGCATCCACCGAAACATCGTGAACCAGCGCATGCGGATCCCGCTTCAGGCAGGCGGCGCTGCGGCAAGCACCAGGCGTGCGAGTTCCGGCAGGGAGCGGGTGCCTGTCCGCCGCATGATCTCCGCGCGGTGTGCTTCAACGGTGCGCTGGCTGATACCGATGTCGGCCGCGATGTTCTTGCTCGGGGCACCTGCCAGCAGGCGGTCCATCACCTCGCGCTGGCGCGGTGTCAGCCCCGAGATCCGCGCGGCCGCCACCTCGCGCCAGACCTTCAACGCCGCCGCGTCCCTCGACCGGGCGATCGCCTGCCGTACACAGGTCAGCAGCGCCACCCCTTGGACCGGCTTCTCGAAGAAGCCGGAGGCGCCGGCGCGCATCGCGGCCATCGCCACCTCCACATTGCCGGAACCAGTGATCACAATCACCGGCGTCGCATCGCCCTTTGCGCGCAAACGTCGCAGCAGATCGAGGCCACTGATCCCCGGCAATTGCGCATCGAGCACGAGGCAGCCTTCCCGGCCTGGGCGGTAGGCGGCGAGGAAGGCCTCTGCGGTCGGGTGTTCGGTGACCACCTGGCCTTGCCCCTCGAGGACGCGGCGCAGCGCGTCGCGGCACTGGGGGTCGTCGTCCACCACATGGATGCCGCCTTCGATGGCTGGCCGGGTTGTCCTCGCTTCCGGCGCGGCATCCAGCAACCGCCGCACCACCGCGACCAGCTCGGAAGTTCCGACGGGCTTCCGCAGCCGCGTCCAGGGAGCCCTCTCCTCCCCGGCCTCGGACATATCGGCGGTCAGCAGGATCACGCGTCCCTCGCGGCGCCACAGACGCTGGCCCTCGTTGACAACCTCGAAGCCCGAGCTCTCCGCGACCGTCTCGGCAACGCCAAGCAACAGAAGCCCGCCGGGGTGCAGGGCGAAGCGGAACAGCGCGATGAGCCGCCCCTGCGCCTCGGGCCGAAGATAGATCAGGAGGTTGCGACAAGACACGAAGTCGAGCTGCGAGAAGGGCGGATCGGTGATCGCGTTCTGCACGCTGAACACCACCTGCCCGCCGAGCTCGGCCGTCACGCGAAAGCCCGCCTCCTCCCGCACGAAGAAAGCGGCCAGCCGCTCGGCGGACACGTCCTGCGTCACGCTGGCGGGGTAGAAGCCCTGCCGTGCTTGCGCGACCGAATCGGCATCCTTGTCGGATGCGAAGATCTGCAGGCGGATGCCGCGCCCGTCGGCCGCGATGGCTTCATGGAACAGCATCGCCAGCGACCACGCTTCTTCACCCGTGCTGCATGCCACGACCCAGACGCGCAGCGGGCGCGGCGGCGAATGGGCGGCGACAAGGCTGGGAATGGCGGTGGTCGCAAGCGCCTCGAACACCTCGCGATCACGGAAGAAGCCGGTGACGTGAATGAGCAGATCCTTCACGAGCTGTCCCTGCTCCACCGGGTCTGCTTCCAGGCGGGCCGCATAGGCCGCCGTATCGGCGCAGCCGAGCATGCCAATGCGCCGCTCGATCCGACGCCGCAGCGTGCCGGGCTTATAGGGTGAGAAGTCGTGCTCGGTGCGGGCACGCAGCAGCGCCACGATCCGCGCGAGCTGCTGATCGGGGACGGGCGGCGCCTCCCGCAGGTGCCGGAGCAGCGCCTCCGGAATGGCTGCGATGGGAAGCACCGCGTCCACGCCGCCGGCCGCGATCGCAGCGCCCGGCATGCCGGCGAACTCCGCCTCCGCGGGGTCCTGCGCCACCACAAAGCCGCCGCGCGCGCAGCGCCAGCACACCCTCCTTGCCATCCTCGCCGCTGCCCGACAGCACCACGGCCATGGCCGATCCCGCCTCCGGGCCCTCGGCGAGGGAACGCAGCAGGAAGTCGAAAGGCAAGCGGGCCCCATGCCGTTCGGCCGGCGGGGTGAGGCGCAGCATCCCCGCGTGGACAGCGAGCGCCGCGCCCGGCGGGATGATGTAGAGATGCCCCGCCTTGATCCGCACACCCTCGGTCGCCGTGCGAACGATCAGCCGCGTGTGCGGCGCAAGAAGCTCGGCAAGGAGGCTCTCATGGTCGGGATCGAGATGCTGCACAAGCAGGGTTGCAAAGCCGCCGTCGGCCGGCAGGATCTCCAGAAGCTTGCGAAACGCGGCCAGGCCGCCAGCCGATGCACCAATGGCCAGGATAGGTGGCCCTGCAAGCGCGGAACGTGATGGCGGGGCCGGCAAGGGAACCTCCTTGGGCGTACCACCCATGGCGCGGGCTACGCGCGTTCGCATCGTAGCAAGGCTTCAGGCCCAGTGTCCGATCTAGCTGCCACGGGCAAGTTCTGGCGGGCTGCGTAGTTTCCGGGGGAGGCAGCCGATGCATGCGCGAGCCTATCCTGCGCTTTCCACTCCTGGCTGAGGAATACGGATGCTTCGTGCACTGATCATTGAGGACGAGCCCGTCATCGGTCTCCTGCTCCAGCAGATCCTGGAGACGATGGGGCACGTGACGGTGGGCATCGAGGGCACCGAGTCGGGCGCGGTCGCCGCCGCCGAGCGACTGCAACCTTCCTTGCTGCTGGTAGATTTCCGACTTCGCCAGGGCACGGGCGCCGGCGCGCTGCGGCGCATCCTTGCGGCGCGTTTCGTGCCACATGTGCTGATGAGCGGGGACGGGTTGGAGCTGGCCGCGACACCCGGCTGCGCAAGACTCCAGAAACCGTTCTCCGACCGCGACCTCGAACGTGCGATTGCCCAGGCAACCGGGACCGAATCGCCAAGCCGCGCCTGAACGGCGGCAGCTGCAAGAGCGCTCTCCGGGCATGGCACATGGGCGGCCCCTGGCGCGCAGCGCATCGTCAAGTCAGAGGTACGGACCCCCGCCAGCAGCCACCCAGGCTCCGGACTCATTCAGCACCAGCAGATGATTGCGGCAGCGATGGCGACGGCCGAGGCGAAGTTGTTGCCGAGCTTGTCGTATCGCGTGTGGATGCGGCGCCAATCCTTCAGCCGACTGAAGGTTCGCTCGATGGCATTTCGGGCGCGGTAGGCGGCGCGGTCAAAGGGATGGAAGCGCTTGCGGGTGGGGTTGTTTGGAATGACCGGCCGGGTGCCCCGCGCGGCAAGGAACGCACGCAGGGCGTTGCTGTCATAGGCCGCGTCGGCCAGGAGCTTGGCGGACGGCGGCAAGCGGGCGAGCAGACCGTGAGCGGGGCGCATGTCGCCCATCTGGCCGGGTGTCACGACGAAGGTGAGAACGCGGCCCGTGCCACCGGTTACGAGGTGGATCTTGGTCCCGCGACCGCCCCGGGAGCGGCCGATGGCCTGGAACTCGGCCCCCCTTTTCCGCCCGCCGCCGCGCGCTGTGCCTTGGCTGTCGTGCTGTCGATCAACTGCAACCCGCCTGGCGTAGCCTGGACCAGCGCGGCCAGCATCCGCGTCCAGATGCCGCGCTGCGACCAGCGGTGATAGCGATTGTAGATCGTCGTGGGCGGGCCATAGACCCGAGGGCAGTCCTGCCAGCGGCCGCCATGCTTGAGCATGTGCACGATCCCGCTGAGCACACGCCGGTCGTCCACGCGCCTTGCTCCAGGCTGGTTCTGTGGCAGTAGCGGCGCGATGGCCTCCCACTGCCGATCCGTTAGCCAAAACCAGTGCGCCATAACCATCGCCCCCCTTTGAACGATGGCAGCGAATCACACCGCAACGCGGCGAAGCCAGAACTGTTTGGATTTGGAGCCTAAGGCCGGCTCAGCTCCGAGTGAAGCGCCGCGGCCTCTCTGTCTCCCGGATCGAGCGCGACCAAGGCGGCGGCAAGGCGTGAGGCCTCGGCCCTGTTGCCCAGGTCACGCTCCAGGGTCACCAATGCCAGGAGGCTGTCGCGGTCCCGTGGGTGGCGCGCGACAACGTCGCGCAGCGCCTGCCTTGCCTCTGCGCGCTGCCCGAGGCTGTTGAGGGCAATGGCGCGCACATAGCCGTAGCGTGGTGCGTCCGGCGCCAGTTCCGCCGCCCGGGCCAGGGCGGGCAGCGCCGACCTGGCGTTCCCGGTACGGACAAGGGCAAGGCCGCGGGCGTGATGCGCCGCTGCGTCGACCGGATGCGCCGCGACCACGCGGTCGAGCGCGGCCAGGGCCTCGGCATGGCGGCCGCGGCGGCGCTCGAACGCCGCCATGTTCACGAGAGCCGGCAGGTGGGCCGAGTCGAGCGCGAGTGCCGCCAGCCATGCGGTGACCGCGCCGATCGCGTCGCCGCGCTGCGCCAGCAGGCCTGCGATATTCACATGGGCCTCCGGCCGCTCGGCAGCGACGCGCTCGCTGGCGACCAACTCCTCCCAGGCGCGGGCAAAGGCGGGGCGCGCGGGCTCCGGCATGGCCGTGAGCGGCACGGGGGCCAGCCCTCGCGATGCCCGGGCGCGGCACGCGGAAGGAATGATCGCACCGGCGGTCCACGCCCATATCAGTGACGGCGGCCATGTGGCAGCCTGCGCAATTCGCGCCCTCGGCATGATGGTGGTGCTGCGGCGTGTCGAAGCGCGCGGGCAGGTGGCATTGCGCGCAGACGGGACTGCCCTCGGCGCGGAGCCGCCCACTATGCGGATCATGACAATCGCCGCAGGTCACGCCAGCGCGCTGCATGCGACTCTGCACGAAACTGCCCCATTCGAAGACCTCGCCCTGCATCTGGCCATCAGCGTGATGAGGCCCGCCTGCCGCGGTACCGGCGCATGGGTGTCGAGGAAGCGCGCACCCGGCTGCGGGTCGGCGACGATCGGCCGCGCGCGCGCATGGCAGGGCGCGCAGCTGTCGAGCTGCGCGGCGGCCCCTCCCACCGCGCATTGCCGCGCGCATCCCCGGCGGCAAAGCGCCAGGCGCCGCCCGAAACATCGCGCCGACGCTGATCTCGGTCCAGGCCGTGTCGTAGCGATCACGCGGCGCGGCATATTCGCGGGTGATGCCTGTGGAGTGGCAGGCGGCGCATATGAAGTTCCAGTTCTGGTCGCGCCCGGTCCAGTGCAGCGCGTCGCCCGCTGGCAGCGCCTCATCCGGCATCAGATGGTACCAGCGCTGGCCGCCTTGCTCGGTCGGGCGGCTGCCCCACGCCCACGGCAGAACCTGCCGCCGGCCGTCGGGGAAGAGCACGAGGTACTGCTGCAGCGGATCCACGCCGAAGGTCTCACTCACCGGAAAATCGGCGGCCACACCGTCAGGGCCGTCGGTGCGGATCAGGCAGCGCTCGCCCTCACGCCGGAAGCTCGCGGTGTGGCGACCATCGGTCACAGTGATCCCCGAAAAGTCGCCCGGGACATTCGAAGGCGTCGCGGCGGCCATCGCGCGGGCGTGATCGCTCTCGTGCCAGGCGGCGACCTCGTCGGCGTGGCAGCCGGCGCAGGTGGTGGAGCCTACGAAGCCCACAAGCGCGCGCTCGCGCGCGACCGGTGTGGAGGGGCCCACGAAGAGCGCCGCCAAAAGGAAAGGCAAGCCCATGAGCAGCAGCAGGCAACACGCGGCCAGGCCGCTCCGCAGGGCGGACGTGTCAGGATGCACCGGCAGAGGTGTAGGTCGGCATCACGCTTGGCATCGTTCCACGCAAATCCGCTTTGCCGCCAGGGGGAAGTTGCGGGCGCCCGCCTCGTCCAACGCCATCTTGGCCCGGGCCCACGCCGATCCGGTCGGTCAAAAGGGGCGTCGCCCCGAGCGATGAACCATCCACCAGAATGGCCAGCCAGAATCGCCAACCAGAATCGAACGTCGTCTGCGGTGCAGTGCGGGACGGGACAATCACGCCAAGGGGAACACGCAACGCGGCCAACCGGCAGCCCAATCCTCACGCGACATCCGAGACGCGATTCTGCTCCGGCGAGAATGTGTGCGAGTGCCCGAGATCCAGCTCCAGCCCGGCTGTCGCGCGCTGCCAAGCCATGATCTCGCTGGCCACCTCGCCGCCGGCCTCCGCTGCCTTCTCCAGCCGCGCCGTCGCCTCGGCGGCGTCACCCGCATCCAACTCGCGCAGGGCCGGCAAAAGGCTGCGCGCGGCGGCGGCGACACCAGGCAGATCGCCCTCGGCCGCGCGGCTTGGCAAAAGCTTGAGCCCGGCCCTGATCTCAGCCATGGCGTCACGGATCACGGGCTCGGCTGCCTGGCCCATGCGCTGGCGCAGCCGCGCGGCGCCGGAACTCAGACCCTCCGGTGCCGCTGCACGCTGGCGCGCCACTTTTTCCAGCATGGTGAGAAGTTCGCCCCGGTTGATCGGCTTCGCCAGATGCCCGTCCATGCCAGCGGCCAGGCAGGCCGCCACCTGATCGGTCATGGCGGAAGCGCTGAGCGCGACGATGGGCACGCGCGCGGCAGGACCGTCCAGGGCGCGAATGCGGCGCGTGGCCTCAAGCCCATCCATCAAGGGCATTTGCACATCCATCAGCACGGCATCAAAATGCGTTCGCTGAACGGCCGCCACCGCCTCCATCCCATTTGCGACAAGCTCGACGGCATGCCCCGCCCGCTCGAGCATAATCCGGGCCAGGGTGCGATTGACCAAGATATCATCGGCGACCAGCAGGCGAAGCGAGCCTGAGGTCACGGGCGGAGGAGTGGGTGGCGGGACCGGTTGCGGTGCAGGGGATGGTTGCTCGGTTTCGACAGCGGGCATCGGTAGCTCCACCCAGAAGATAGCCCCCTTGACCGGCGCGGAGTCGCATCCGATCCGCCCCCCCATGGCGGCGACCAACTGCGCCGAGATGGAAAGGCCGAGGCCCGTGCTGGCGGCCGTGGGATCTACCGGCGCGCTGATCTGGCTGAACTCGCGGAACAGCATGTCGCGCTTCTCTGGCGGCACGCCGACGCCCGAATCCTCAACCTCGATCCGAACAAGGCCCGGCGTCTGCGTGTTGCGCAGCCGCATCACCACGCGCTCCCCATTCGGCGTGAACTTCACGGCGTTGGAGAGCAGGTTGAGCAGGATTTGCCGCATCACGAGCGGGTCCACCATGACTGTGGTCGGCAGGTCAGGGTCGAAATCGAGTGCCAGCGCGATGCGCCGGCGACCGACCTCGGGGGCAACCAGCGCGGCACAAACCTCCGCCATGGGCCGCAGCGCAGACGGGCGCGGTTTCAGCTCAGGCGTGCGGGCTTCGGCCTTGGAGAGATCCAGCAGCGTGTTCACCACGTCGCGCAGATGCGCCGCCGCATCCTGCACGAGGCTCAGCTGCTCGCGCTGCTCGCCGCTGACGGTCGCACTCTGCATCAGGAGGTCGGTGAAACCGAGCACCGCGTTCAGCGGCGTCCGCAGCTCATGGGACATGCGCGCCAGGAACATGCCCTTTGCAGCTGAGGCGCGCTGAGCCAGGTCTCGCGCGTCACCGAGTTCGGCCATGGTGCGCTTCAGCTCGGTGATGTCGGTGCGAATGCCGACGATGCCGCCATCCGGCACGGGGCGCTCGGTGAGCAGCAGCCAGCGGCCATCGGGCAGCAGGCGCTCAATCTGTTGGAGCGTCCCCTGCCGTCGCCGCTGCTTCAGATCCTCGACGAAGCGGTCAATGTTCGCTTCGATCTCCGGGCCCTCGAGCTGCGGATACTGGCCGCGCTTCGCGCCCTCGCGCACGATGTCGTCGAACAACGCACCGGGGCGGATGAAGGGCGCGGAGAGGCTGTACATCTCGCGGTAGCTGCGGTTGCAGACCACCAGCCGATCGTCGGCGTCGAACATCACGAAGCCATCGGCCATGCTGTTCAGCGCGTTTTCCAGCTGGCGGCGCCAATGCAGCCTGTCTGCCTCGGCTCGGTCACGCAGCGCGAGCCAGAAGAGCAGAGCCACCATCAGTGCGACGAGGAGAGCCGCCACCAACGCCGAGATCAGGACGGTGCGGTCACGGCTGGCGCGCCAGCCGGCCAAAGCCTGCTCCATGTCGATTTCCGCCGTCAGCTGCAGCGCCGGGTAGATCGTCGGCCATGCCGTGGTGATCACTTCCCGCCCGTCGAGCCGTGACGGGCGGATCAGGGCGGCCGTCGGTGTCGCCGGGTCGGGCGCGAGGCGGCGGCCACGCTCGTCGCTGGTGGCGGCCAGGATCGCGCCATCGGCACGCTCGAGCCAGATGCGCAGCCCCGGCGTCGCTGTCCCCGGCGCCATCAGACTTGTGAGGACGGCGATCTGCACCTCCGCAACCCCTGTCAGCGGACCGAGGCCTGAGACGTTGAGCGGGCGCGAGAAGAACAGGGCCCATTCACTGTTCGTGGGGTTTCGGATCGCATTGCTGACAAACAGCCCGGTGGAATTCAAGCCGGCTGGCACCTTGTCCTCCCGCACCGGAAGCGATCGGCGGCGTGAGGAGGGCAGGGCGCTGGCAATCGGACGGCCCTGCGGGTCGGTCAGCACCAGATCGCGAAAGGCGAAATTCTGGCTATTGATGTTGCGCAGGAGAGTGTTGGCGCCGGCCTGATCCAGGACGATACCGTTGGGCCCTTCCACGACGAAGGGGGCCAGGAGCGACGGCAAGCTCGCCAGCGTCGCGTCAATCTGGAACAGGGCGCGATTGACCGCATCCTGAACGGCATGCCCTGCACGCTCCGTCAGGCTTGTCGCGGCGTCAATGGCGGCCCGCCTCGAGGTGTCGAGCAGGGCCACGACGGCGAGCGCTTGCCCCACCAGGAGCAGGCTCAGGATGACAGCAATACCGATCCGCAGGCGGCGACTGGGGCTCATTGTGGGACCGCCCCTGCCCGAACACCCACCACGTCCGCCATGTGCCGGTTCCAGGCCTCGGCGCACTCCTCCCCGCACCGCTCGATCCAGCGCGGCAGGACCGTATCGGTCAGTACCTCGCGGCTTCGCGCGGCATCGGCCGGGGAGACGGGAATGAGGCGCATGTTCCCGCGACGTCCGGCGGCGCAACCGCCCTGCCCCGCATTGCAGGCCAAACCCTCGACAGTTTCGTGTTCGGCCGCTTCCCAGATCTCCGCCTCCAGCGTCGCAAGGCCGGCGACAATGGGGGCGCGAACATTCTCCGGCAGCAACTCCCAGCTCGGCCGATGTGCGCCAAACACGCTGATGCCCCAGGAGAAAGCCATCGCGTGAAGGTGGGTCGTCACCTCGGTCAGGCCTATGGCATTGCCAGACAGGGCGGCCGTGATGGCGCATTCGACGGCGCCGCGCCGGATCTCGGGCACGATTTCGGCGAAGGGGATCACGACGGGGATGCCGCCCAATGCCTCGATCATGTCCGCCTGGGCCACGGACGAAGCGCGGACCCGCCGACCGGCGATGTCAGCGAGGCTGGTGAGTGGGCGGGTGCAGAACAGCACCTGCGCCGGATAGGTGTACACGGCGAGAACCTCGATCTCATAGCGCTCGCGCAGGATGCGGGTGAAGTAGGGCCGGAAGGCCGCCACGTTGCGACGCAGGTGCTGCATGTCGGGGTTCAGCCCCGCGAGATCCGAGCCGGTCAGTTCTGGCTCGTCGGCGCCGGCGATGCTGAGGATGAGGGTGCCGAATGGCACGACCCCCAGGCGCATCAGATGGAGCATATCGCTGCCGCGGATGCCGCTGCGGTCGAACGGCGCGATTTCAGCCCGGACGCGGCCTTCGGTGAGTTGCGGGATGCGCTCCAACCAGAAGGGCGCCTCGTACCGGGTATATTGGCTCACACTGGCAAGGCCACCGATGATCTTCAGCGGGATGATGTCGGCACGCGGCTGCGCGGCGGCCGGCGCCGCGAAGACCTGCCATGCAAGGAAGCCGACGAGGAGGGACACGGCGGAGCGCAGGGCTTGGCGGCTTGCTGGTCGCAAGACCCTGAACGTCGGCCGGGTCAGCATCGGCATCTGACTACCCTTAAAGGTTGCGTTAACGAAAACGTAGCACGTTAAGATTGTACCATGGGAGAGATTCATCGCCACCCGCTCCGCCGGGCGGCGTTGTTGCCTTCCGGTCGGGCTGCCTTTCCCTGGGGGGGTTAGGCCGGCTGGCGGACGCGGATTCGGTGGCCCGTGATCAATGGGCAGCGATCACCGGCAAGCCTCGGTTCAGATTGCCCTCAAGGGCACCGTCTTGCGCCGGGCATGGGAAGCGAGGCTGGTGGATCGACGGTCCCTGTCAGCCCAGGAAGTCCGGCAGCAGGCCGCCGCCCTGCACTTCTCGGAAGGCAACGCCAAAGACCGAGGCCAGGGCGGAAGCCCGCAGCACCTGGCCGGGCGGGCCTGATGCCAGCACCCGCCCCTGGCTCAGCACCGCCACACGGTCTGCCACAAAGCCCGCCTCATTGAGGTCATGCAGGATGGTGAGCACCGCCAACCCTTCCGCCGCCAGGCCACGAACCAAGCGGAGCAGCCCAACCCGATGGGCGGCGTCGAGACTGGCCGTCGGCTCATCCAGCAGCAGGGCGGCTGGCTGTTCCGCGCCATCGATCTGCGCCAGGGCGCGGGCCAATTGCACGCGCTGCCGCTCGCCGCCCGAGAGTGTCGCGTAGGCGCGCTCGTGCAGATGTATGACGCCGGCCCGCTCAAGTGCGCCGGCAACCGCTTCGACGTCGCGGGCCGTCTCGGCCGTGCCATGCCAGGGCAGGCGCCCTAGCCGGACGACATCGGCCACACGCATCGGGAAAGCCAATTCCACGCTCTGGCTCACCACCGCGCGGCGTCGGGCCAGGCCTCGCGGGTCCAGCCCCGCAATGGGCTGTCCATCGAACAGCACCATGCCGGGTTGGCTGCGAAGCTCGCCTGCCAGCGCACGCAGCAAGGTGGACTTGCCGGCCCCATTTGGCCCGATGACCGCCATCACCTCGCCCGGCCGCACCGCCAGCCCCACATCATGCAGCAGGAGCTTTCGTCCCGCCGTCACGGTCAGATGCCTTGCCTCGATCATGGCGCCGCCACCCGGTGGCGCAGCAACCACAGGAAAAAGGGCGCGCCAATCAACGCGGTGACGACGCCCACCGGCAATTCGGCAGGCGTCGCCAGGCTGCGCGCGGCGAGGTCGGCCAGAACCATCAGGCTGGCGCCCATCAGGGCGGCGCCCGGAAGGAGCAGCCGATGGTCCGCGCCAACCATCAGCCGGACCAGATGCGGCACCACCAGGCCGACAAACCCGATCAGCCCGGCCAGGGCCACCCCGGCGGAGACCGCGACGGCGGCCAGTGCGACCGCAAGTCGCTTGGCGGGCTCGACCCGCAGGCCGAGATGGAACGCCTCGCGCTCGCCCAGAGAGAGCGCGTTCAGGGCGCGGGCCAATGGCAGCATGGCGAGGGCTGGCAGCAGCACGAGCATCGCGGCCACCGGCAATTGCACCCAACGCGCCCCGGCGAGGCTGCCCAAGGTCCAAAAGGTGATGTCGCGCACCTGCCTGTCGTCGGCCATGAAGATGAGAAGGCCGGTCAGCGCCCCGCAAAGCGCATTCACGGCGACCCCCGCCAGCAGCAGCGTGGCGACGCCGGTCACGCCGCCCCGGGTGGCGAGCCGCGTGATCAGCAGCGTTGCGCCCAGACCTCCACAAAAGGCGGCGACAGGCAGCAGCCAGAGGCCAAGTGCGCCGGAGCGCGAGCCGAACAGGGCCGGTCCCAGCACGATGGCTCCGACGGCGGCCAGCGCGGCGCCAGCCGAGACGCCGATCAGCCCCGGATCAGCCAGGGGATTGCGGAACAGGCCCTGCATCACGGCGCCCGCCATGGCGAGACCAGCGCCCAGCATGGCCGCCAGCAGCACCCTTGGTGCCCGCACCACGCCCAGGATGGCGGCGTCGCGGGCATGCGCAGCGTCCAGCGGCGCCCAGCCCAGCATATCGGCCAGTGTCGCCAGCAGCCCGGCCGGAGTGACCCGCGCTGGCCCGAGCAGCACACCGGCCAGCAGGCAGGCCAGCAGCAGCACGGAGCCCAGGAGCACAACTCGGGCGACGCGCGGCGCCGCCGGACGGGTTGGCATCGCGGCCAGCTTCAGCCCGCCGTCCATGGCCGCTCCGGCAGGCCAGGCAGCGCCAGCCCGGGATGGATGGCGCGCGCCAGAGCCAGCCTGGCATGGGCGGCGCGCGGGCCGAAATTCAACAGGAAGGCGCCGTCGAAGGCCAGGAGGCGACCGCCCCGCGCGGCGGGGGTGACCGCCAGCGCCGGGGTGTTCAGCGCCGGGCCAGGACCGCCGGCCTCGGCCAGGGCATGGTCCATCATGAGGATGACATCCGGTGCAAGCATCGCGGCCGCCTCGGCCGAGAGCGGACGATAGCCCTCGAAGTCGCGTACCGGATTCACGCCGCCGGCGGCCGTGATCATCGCATCCGCATGGGTTCCGCGTCCGGACACCAGGGGCGCGCCGCGCGCCAGCGAGAGCACGAAGACCATCCGCGGCCGTGCTCGGACAGCGGCCAGGGGCGCATTCAGCATGGCCCAGTCCGCCGCCAGCGCGCGCGCCAGCGGCTCTCCATCGCCCCCCAGCGCCGCGGCGACGGCACGCGCCTTCCCTGGCGCCGCATCCGCGCCCGCGCCATCCGCCACCTGGGCGATGGGCATCCGCGCGGCACGCAGCACCTGCACCACCTCAGGCGGCCCGGCATCGCCGGAGAGCAGCAGCAGATCCGGATTCATGCCGACGATCCCCTCGGTCGGCAGCGAGCGCATGTAGCCGATCTGCGGCAGGGCCGCGCAGGCAGCGGGAAAGCGGCTGGTGCTGTCCACTGCCAGCACCCGACGACCCGCGCCCAACGCGAAGATCGTCTCGGTCAGCGCGCCACCGACCGAGACGATGCGCGAAGGGCCGCCCTCAGCCAGCGCGGCACGGCCTTGGCCGAGGCCGAGGCCAAATCCCAGCCCCGGCAGAGAGCGACGCCCCATCATGCTGCCGGCACCCGCAGGACATGCCGCTCGGCGATCTCGCGCGCCACGGAGCGCCAGTCGGCCAGTTCGGCCTTGCCCGGCTTTCGCGCACCGAACACCTGGGCGACGACGCCACCCGCCTCGTCCAGCCATTCGATGCTGGTCACCGCGCCATCCTCGGTCGGCTTGACCACGCGCCACGCCTCGGCCACGCCGGCCTCGCGCAGATGCAGGTTAAAGGCTGGGTCCAGCACATTGAACCAACCCCCGGGCGAGGGCGCGAGCCGCTTGACGGGCCCGGTGTGGATCTGGATGGCCGAGCGGTTGCCCACGAAAATCATGATCGGCACTTCGCCCGCGGCGGCCAGGGTCAGCGTCTCGGCAGCGGCCGCGGGGTCCAGCAGAAGCGCCAGATCGTCGCCGGCCAGGCGCAGCGCCTGACGGCGGTTGGCCTTGTGGTGGCGCAGCAGCTTTACGAAATCATGCGTATCGCGCAGCGCCAGCCAATCCGTGCGCAGGGCGGACGCGTCCACCGCTTCTTCCAGGGGGGCTGGTTCTGCGGCGGCGGCGCTGATCGGCGGCGCGGACGCATCGGAGATCGCGAATTCGCCGACCAGGCGCGCCCAGGCCGCCAGATCGGTGGCGCCAGCGACGGCGAAGATCTTGTGAACCGCCTCGCCATCCCGATCGAAGATCTGGAGCGAAGGACGCTCGCCGCCCAGCGCATAGGCGTAGCGCCAGCGGCCCGGGAAGAGCCGCAGATCGATGTCAGGTCCGAGGACCAGGATGTGGCCAGGGCCAGCGGAGACATCGAGATACGCGCCATGGCGCTCATGCACGGCATGCTCGTTGCGGGTCAGCGCCATGACGCGCCCAAGGCGCGGGAGGGCGGCAAAGAGTGCGGGCCAGTCCGGCTGCAGCGGGGTGGCCGCGCCGGTCGCGCCGAGCGCCACAAGCGCGGCCTCGGTGGTGTCGAGGCGGCGTGCGGCATCGCGGACGCGCAGATGGCGATGTTCCTGGCGCAGGGTTTCGTAGCGTTCGAGCAGATCAGACATGCAGACCTCCATTCGGGGCGGTGCGGGGAATCAATGCAGGCGAAAATGAACCGGGACTTCGACCCAGGCCGGGATGCGCTGCCCATCGCGCGACGCGGGCTCGAAGGCCCAGCGGCTCACTGCGGCCACCGCTGCGTGATCGAGCACCGCATGGCCGGAGGAGCGGTGAACCCGCACCTCACGCGGGTCGCCGGCCGGATCGAGCAGCGCCCGGATCAGCACGGTACCGTTGAGATCGAGTTCGACCGCGCGCGGCGGGTAGTCGGGCGGCAGTGGTGGCCGCCGGAAGCGAGCCGCCGTGATCAGGGGCGGGCTGAAGGCGAGCGGTGCGCCAGCCACACCAGCCGCTGACGCGGGCGCCGCCTCGGCCGCGGCACTGGAGCCGGCGGGGCCGGGGCGGCGGGCCGGGACGGATGGGCGCGGACTGGCTTGCATGGGTCGGCTGACAGGGGCCGGCCGGGGGCGCGGCTCAGGCTCGGCGCGCATGGTTGGGACAGGCGCAGGCGCAGATGCGGGCTTGGAGGGCGGTGCCGCAGGAAGGGGTGCTGCGGGAGGGGGGGCTGCGGGAGGGGGTGCTGCGGGAGGGCTCTCCACGGGGCGCGGCGGCAACGCCATGGCGAGGGCTTCGCCTGGCAGTTCAGGCAAGGGCGCGACGGCCGCTGGTGCCGGAACGGGGGGCGGTGGCGCCGCGAGGAGGGCCAGGGACGGACCCTGCGGAACCGGGAGGGGCGGTGGCGGCATCACGAAGGCCGGCAGCGGCGGGATGGCAGGGCCCGGCTCATCAACCGGTTCGGCCTCGGCCGGGCCCTCGGGTGCGGTGCCTCCGTCCGCGGGGACGAAGGCGATCTCGACCGGCACCAGACCGAGCGTGGCGTTGGGGACGGCACTCATCCGTACGCCCTGGGGTGTCATCGCCAGCATCACCAGCAGCCCCGTGCCCAGATGCGCCAGCACGGACAGCAGGGTTGGGCCGCCGGCCGCGCGATCGGCCGCGGCGATGCGCCAAGGGGACGCGCCATCCATGGGACGCATCGCAGGAAGCACCGCCCCGGACACTTCAGAAGCGCCCGATCAGGTTGGCCGCGAAGTAGCGCCCAGGCTGAGCGTAGAGGTCACGCAGGGCAAAGCCCGCATCCTGGCCGCGCGTGTCCGAGACCAGGAAATACTTCGTATCGGTCACGTTGAAGAGGCCGAGATTGACCGTGAAGTTCGGGCTGATGTCGTAGTTCAAAGCGAGATCGAGCACGGCATAGGCTGGCGCCTGGTAGCCGGTCGGGTTCGCCACGCGGGTGTTGCGCAAGGCGCCGATCGCGTTGATCTGGGCGCCCAGCCCTTGCAGGCGGGTGCCGTCCTGCGCCCGCCAGGCGGCGCCGATGGCGACGTTGAAGGGCTCCACCCCATCCACCGGGCGCCCGGTATCGAGGTCCTCGCTGCGCGCGTAGGCCGCCGCACCCCGCAGGCGCCAATCCGGCGTCACCCTCCATTCGCCGCGCGCCTCGGCGCCGTAGATCTGCACGCGGCCGATATTGCGGTACTGGAACTGCTGCAGCCCGCCGACGGTGCCGATCACCTGCGTCGCGATGAAATCCTCGTACCGGTTATAGAAGCCGGTGAGCTGGAAGGACGAACCATCGCCGAACCGGCCACGCAGGCCCGCCTCGAAGCTGTTCACATATTCGGGCTTGAGGTTGCCATTGGGCAGGATTTCGTAGCCCTGGACGCGATTGCTGAAGCCGAAATTCGCGGTGTCATAGGGCGGCGCGCGGAAGCCTCGCGAATATTGGCCGTAGAGCGAGTAGGTCTCGTCGATCCGGAAGGTCGTGCCAAACTTCGGTGAGGCGGCGAAGGCGTTCAGGTTGTTGATCGCGGCCGCGGTGCCCGATGCGGCAGACCGCAGGAAGGCCGCGTCGGAAGACGTGGTCAGGCTGTACCAGTCGAGCCGGATGGCCGGCAGGAAGTTGAAACGGCCGTAGCGGATCTCGTCCTGCAGATAGAGGCCGGTCTGCCACGTCGTGGTGTCCGGGAAATTCTTGTTCGGGAAGGCCTCGCCGCCCACGGTGGTGGCCACGGCGCCGGTCAGCAGGTTCTGCTCATAACGGTCGCGCGGGCGGGAGGTGGCGATGCGCTCGACCGTGAGGCCGTAGGTCAGGCGATGCTCGGCGCCGAGCCATTGGGCCGAGCTGCGGAATTGCACGTCCGTCCCGGCCAGCTCCTGCTCCTGCTGCGCATCGGTGTAGCGCAGCCGGTTCGGGGCGGCGAAGGCGGGGTTGGCGGCGCCGACATAGCGCTGCTGTGTGGTTTGCTCACGCCGATCCAGGCGGGACCAGTAGGCGCGCACATCCACGCGGTCGGCGAAGAGAAGCGGCTCACTGCGGAACCAGTCGAGCTGCACGCGGCCCCGCACGTTTCGATCTTCACCGCGGCTATCCTGCACGGTGGTGCGCGCGGCGCCGCCACCCGTGCTCGTGCGATCGGTCAGCAGGTTGGTGCTGGTTTCGCGGGTCAGGATCTCGCCGGTGACGCGCAGCGTGTTGGCGGGCGTGGCCCGCCAGACGGCGCGAGTGAGGAAGCTGTTGACCGAATAGTCCTGCGGATTGGGCGCAATCCGGCCGTTCGGCGTGATTTCCTGCCCATCGCGCCGGGTGTAGAGCGCCATGAAGTCCACATCGCCCGCCCGCACAGCGCCGAGCACGCTCTCGCTGAAGGAGCGGTCGGCGCCGCTATAGCCGAAGCGCCCGCTGAAATAGCTCGTGCGGTCCGCGTTCAGGTAGTCGCCAGGATCCTTGGTGACGTAGTTGACGATGCCGCCGATAGCGTCCGAGCCGAACAGCGCCGAGGCCGGGCCGCGAATGATCTCCAGGCGGCGCACCGTCTCCAGATCCACGAAATCGCGCGTGAAGGTGCCGGCGCCGAGATTGCTTTCGGGGAAATCGGGCAGCCGCACACCGTCGATGAGGACGCGCACCCGGTTGTCGCCGATGCCGCGGATGATGAAGTTGCCGCCGCCGCCGCGCTGCGGCTGGTTGGAGAAGGTGACGCCGGGCTCATAGCGGACGGCATCCTGCGGCCGCACAGCGTTTTGCCGTTCGAGCTGCTCCGCGTCGATGATGTTGACGGTGGCGGGCACGTCACCGATCGCGCGCGGCGTGCGCGTTGCGGTGGATGTCACTGCATCCAGCGCCGTGGCACCCACAGCCTCGGCCGGAGGGCCGGCCGGAGACTGCGCCCAGGCGGGTGTTGCGGTGAGGAGGGCAAGCGTGCCGCCCAGCGTTGCGAATCGTCGATGTGCCATTCCGGGTCTCGTCCGTGGTTGGGGGCGGGGCCTGGCTGGCGGCGATCCCGGGGCTGGTGGCAGCGCCGGTCTGGCTGGCTTGGCGAAGGGTTACTTGGTCAAAATCAGCTTGTTATTGGCGGTGAGGCGCAGTCGGTATTCCTCATCGCCGTGGCGGATCAGCAACTCGCGGGCACCGGCGAGCAGCGCGGCGCTGCTGATCGTCGTGGTGGCATCGGCCCGCGATCCCATGGGGCCGGACCCCGGGTTCGGTGTGCTTGCAGGGCTGTCTCGATTCTTCATCTTGTTCCCGGTTTGCCGGCGATCCCGCGACGGCTGGTTGCGTGGCCGATCTAAAGCACAGGCGCAAAGTTGTTGCAAGTGCCTCGCAATTGCAAAACCTGTCCGGTTGATCTGGCCCCCTGCTGCGCGGCTTGATGGTCATCAGTGCGTCGCCCGAGCAGCGCCCGACTGGAGGGGCCATTCTGGCCATACCAGGCCTGCCCCAGCCGTAGGGTCCGCCCAGGTGCAATCAGTGGCAGGTCCAGCGGGCAAGGCCGCATCCGAACCATGATCCTGGGCAGCACGCCAACAGCAGGGCGCCGAAGCTGCCGCAGGCTGGTGCTTCCATAAGGGGCCGTGCCGCAGGTCCGGTCAGGCGGCCTCGGCGGTCCCAGGCTCGCGCAGGGGCAAGGCCAGCGTCAACGCCCAGCAGATGGCCAGCATCATGGCCGAACCGACCAGGCAAGCCGCGAGCCCCGCCCAGGCGTAGAGCAGCCCCGACAGCAACGTACCGGCGAAGCGCCCGGCGGCATTCGCGGCGTAGTAGAAGCCGACATCCTCAGCCGCCTTCTCGCTGCCGGCATAGGCGAGCACCAGGTAGGAATGCACCGAGGAACTCACCGCGAAAGCGACGCCAAACAGGCAGAGGCCGATGGGCACGAAGATGTCAGGGCGTGGCGCGTCCGCCAGGATCAGCACCGCCAGCACGGCCGGCACGATCGCGAGGCCCAGCGACCAGGCGCGCGCGGCCGGGACTTCCGACGACAACCCGTCTGTGCTCCGGCGGATGACCACCGGGGCGGCAGCTTGGATCACGCCGTAGCCGATGGTCCAGACCGCCAGGAAGGTCCCCACCATCGTGAAGGTCCAGCCCGAGGCGTAGAGGAATACGGGCAGGCCGACGACGAACCACACATCCCGCGCGCCGAACAGAAACACGCGCGCGCCCGCCAGCAGGTTCACGCCGCGATTCTTGGCGAACAATTCCTTTGCGGATTGCGAGGCCTTCGCCCGCCCCATCAAGGGCGGCAAGGACAGGAGGACGGCAAGCAGGACGACGCCGAGCATGACGGCCATGGCCCATAGGGCGCCGCGGAAGCCGAGCGCCTCCAGCAGCAGCCCGCCCAGGAAGAAGCCCAAGCCCTTCATCGCGTTCTTGCTGCCTGTGAAGAACGCCACCCAGCGGAACAAGCGGCCGGAGGCGTCGCCGGCGGTCAGCTTGATGGCGGATTTGCTGGCCGTCTTGGTGAGGTCCTTGGCGACGCCGCAGATGCCCTGCGCCAGCACCACCCATGCCACCGACAGCGCCGCGCCCCAGTCCGGCGACATCGCGGAGAGCAACAGGAAGCCCGCGATCTGCGTGGCCAAGCCCACCGCCAGCATGCGCGCTATGCCGAACCGCACCGCCAGCCAGCCGCCGATCAGGTTGGCGCCAATGCCCGCCGCCTCATACAGCAGGAACAGCAGCGCCAGCGTGAAGGGACTGTAGCCGAGGCGGAAGAAATGCAGCAGCACCAGCATCCGCAGTGCGCCATCCGTCAGGGTGAATCCCCAATAGGCCGCGGTGACGATGGCGTAGTTGCGGGCGCCGGCGCTCACAGCCCGACCGCCGCCATATGGCAGGCCAGATCCACCATGCGGCAGGCATAGCCCATCTCGTTATCGTACCAGGCGTAGACCTTCAGCAGCGTTCCGTCGGTCACCATGGTGGAGAGCGCATCCACAATCGAGCTTCGCGTATCGCGGGCATAATCCGCCGAGACCAGCGGGCGCGCTTCATAACCCAGGATGCCGGCGAGCGGCCCGGCCGCGGCCGCGGCGAACAGGGCATTCACCTCCTCGGCCGTGGTCTCGCGCTGCATTTCGAAGACGCAGTCCGTGAGCGATGCGTTCAGCACCGGTGCGCGGACCGCATGACCGTTCAGCTTGCCCTTCAGCTCCGGATAGATCAGCGCGATGGCGGTGGCGCTGCCCGTCGTCGTCGGCTGCAGAGACAGCATGGCCGAGCGCGCGCGCCGGAGATCCTTGTGCGGCGCATCCACCACGACATTGGTGTTGGTCGGGTCATGGATCGTGGTGATCTGACCGTGCCGGATGCCAATCGCCTCGTGCACCACCTTCACCACCGGGGCGAGGCAGTTCGTCGTGCAGGACGCCGCCGTGACGATGGGATGGCGCGCCGGATCGTAGAGATGCTCATTCACGCCGACGACGACATTCAGCACGCTCTCGAACTTCACGGGTGCGGCGACGATCACGCGCTTCGCGCCGCGGTCGAGATGCCCTTGCAAGGTCTCGGGCGTCAGGAACTTGCCGGTGCATTCCAGCACGACATCCACGCCCAGGTCGCCCCAGGGCACATCGCCGGGCCTGGCGTGTTCGGAATAGGTCATGCGGCGCTCGCCGATGCGGATGGCGCTGTGGCCCTCGGCCGCGATGTCAGCGCGCCAGCGGCCCTGCACGCTGTCGAATTCCAGCAGATGGGCAATGGCAGGCGCACCGCCCTTGATCTCATTCAGATGCACGACATCGAGGCGGTTGCCGGCGCGGGGATCATCGCCCTGCCGCTCTGCCGCGCCCATCGCCGCCCGCAGCGCCAGACGCCCAATGCGGCCCATGCCGCTGATGCCGACCCGCATGGTCAGCGCGCCATCGCGTGCGGATCGGCCAACTCGTCCAGCCGTGCCTTCAGCGCCATGCGATCGAGCGAGCCGATCGGCAGGGCCGCGAAGATCGTCAGGCGCCGGTGCAGCGCGGCGTAGAGTTCATTCAGCAAGGTCGCCCGTTCGGCCGCGGAGCCGCTGAACTTCGCAGGGTCCGGCAGCGGCCAGGCGCCCGTCAGCACGGTCGCCCCAAAATCCGGGCAGGCCTGCCCGTTCAACGTGTCGCAGAGCGCGATGACGAAATCGATCTTCGGCGCATCCGGGCCGGTGAACTCGTTCCAGGTCTTGCTGCGAAGTCCTGAGATGTCATGGCCCATCGCCTTCAGATGCGAGAGCACTTCGGGCAGCGGACCTTCCGATGCCGGATCGCTTCCGGCCGAGAAGGCCCGGAACCGGTCACGACCGAGCTTGCCGAGAATGGCTTCTGCCATGATGGATCGGGCGGAGTTCCGGGTGCACAGGAACAGGACGTTGAAGACAGGCGGTGTCACGGTGGCATTCCCCATGGCTTGGTCCAACAGAAGGCCGAGACTGCCGCAGCGGGCGGGATCGCCGTCGCAGCAGACATCGACCAGGAAGGTCACCACCGCCCGCAACCGGTCCATCTGGGCCGCATAGATGACGTGCCGCCCCTGGCGGGTGGCAGCGATCAGTCCGGCGGCCTCGAGGGCACGAAAGTGGAAGGAGAGTGTAGACGGCGGCACCCCAAGGGCGTCCGCGACCTCGCCCGCGCCGAGCCCATTGGTGCCAGCGGCGAGCAGGGCGCGCATCAGCCCCAGGCGTGTCGGCTGGCCAAGGGCGTCGAAGCAGACAGCGGCGTCCATTGTTTCCATGGATGTGGATTAGTCGAAGTATCGCGACCGCGCCCGTGAAGATTGCATGACGGCGCCTCAGCGGGCCTGCGCGATCAGGCGTTCGGCCTCTGTTGAAGCCGGCCCCCAGGAGCCGCATCGCATTGACGGCGCTGAAGGATCGCGAGCCCCCGCAGACCTGCATGACCGCCAGGGTCCGTCCTTGCGTGGGGCGCACGCCGCGTTCCTCCAATGGCAGCCAGTCGACCTGGTTCATCACGACGCCAGTGATGGTTCCGTGCCGTTCGGGGGAGCACCAGACCCGGCCCTCTCTGCATAGCGACAGCGCCCGCAATTCGGCGACCTTGGGATGGTCCGCCGGCGTGGCATACGGCAGCAGGGGCAGGCCATCGGCGTCGAACAACCGCGTCTCGCATTCGAGGTGGCGGAGCAGCCGTTCGGCCTCCAGCGCCGGGAATCGGCTGTTGGAGGCGGCGCCCAGCGATCCGGACAGCAGCAGAATCCGCGGCGGATGGGTCGCGCGCCCAGGGCGGCCGGGCCGTCCCAGCCGATGCATTCATCGGTCGCGCGAGCAGATGCATCACGCGGATCGCTCAGGTTGTGCCAACGCCTTGGCAAGGGCCGCGAAGCGTTCATCCGTCGCGGTTGGGCTCGGAGCGGCGCGGTAGTTCACGCCGATCCATCTCCGTCCACCGTCGAATACCGCGCGGGAGCCTCCATGCGTCGGTGGATCCGTCCGCTCGCGCAGCACATCCGCGCCCAGCCCGCCGATCAGTCGGCCATAGCCATGCCCGCCTTTGAACTCGCCATCCCCTGCCCCGCCTGAGCGCGTGTCATGGTCCAGACCGCCAGACAGGCTGTCATTCCCGTTGCCGCCGGGCAGCTCGTTCGTCCCGCAGCTTGCCTTTGAAGCTTTCGACGCAGCTATTTCTCCCATGGACGGGCCGGCTCGATGAATGCCGTCTGCACTTCGACACCGTGGATCCAGCCCTCCACTGCGCGCGATGCCGCAGGCCATGCGCACCATGGCATGGCTCGCTTGCGCTGGAAGATGACAACAGGCTGCACCGGCAGCGTATCGACGCAAACTCCCAAATCCTGCACCGTTGTGTCTCATAACTCGCGGGGATGACCGTGCAGACCGAGAACCTCGTCCTCATCGAGGCGGATGGACCCGCCACCACCCTCTGGCTCAACCGTGCCGAGCGCGGCAATGCGCTGGGCCCGGCTCTGGTCGAGGCGCTGGACGCCGCGATCGACACGGCGCTGGCGGCCGGTGCACGCATGCTGATCCTGCGCGGCAAGGGGCGGCATTTCTGCACCGGCTTCGATCTCGGCGACCTTGAGGCCTGCACGGATGGCGACCTGGCGCTGCGCATCCTCCGCATCGAGATCCTGCTTCAGAAGATCCACGCCCTGCCGGTGACGACGGTGGCGATCGCGCAGGGACGGGTCTTCGGCGCGGGGGCTGATCTCTTTGCCGCTTGCGACCACCGCCTCGCCACGGCTGGCGCCAGCTTCGCCTTCCCCGGCCCTGCCTTCGGCCTGATCCTCGGCACCGGCCGCCTGGCGGGCCTGGTGGGCGGCGGCGCGGCGCGGCGCCTGCTGCTCGCCGGTGAATCGGTGGAGGCAGCAGCGGCGCTGGGGCTCGGCCTCGCCACCGGCATGGGCGAGGACATCGCCGCCGCGACCGCGGCCGCCACGCGGCTCGACTCGGAAACTGTGGCCGCGCTGCACGCGCGCACGCGCCACGCCGATGATGCCGGCGACCTTGCCGCGCTGGCGCGCTCAGTCGCGCGGCCGGGCCTCAAGCAGCGCATCCAGGACTACCGCGCAAGCATGATGAAGGCATGACCATCGCCGATGCCATCGCTGCGCAGACCCCGCTCGTGCAGCGCCTGCTGGACGGCGTCGCCACCATCGGCGCGGACCCGCCGGGGATCACGCGCGACGCCTATGGCCGGGGCGAGAACCAGGCCCAGGCGCTGATCGCCGAGGCGGGCGCGGCGCTGGGCCTCACCGCCAGCACCGATGCGGGTGCGAACCTCACCCTGCGCTGGGCCGCACCCAACCCGGAGGCCGCGCCGGTGCTGATCGGCTCGCACCTCGACAGCATCGTCCAGGGCGGCAATTTCGACGGCGCGGCGGGCGTGGTCGCTGGCATCGGCGCCATCGCGGCCCTCCAGGCCGCCGGCCTCCAGCCGAAGCGCGATATCGAAGTGCTGGCCTTGCGCTGCGAGGAGGCAGTGTGGTTCGGCCTCGGCCTCATCGGCAGCCGCTGCATGCTGGCGCGCCTGCCACCGGGGGCGCTGGATCTTCCGCATGCCCGCACCGGCCGCACGCTGGCCCAGAGCATCGCCGATTGCGGCGGCGACCCCGCACGGCTGCGCGAAGCGACCCCCTTGCGCGACCCGCGCGCCATCGGAGCGTACCTCGAAATCCATATCGAACAGGCGCCGCAACTGATCGAGGCGGGCGCGCCCCTGGCCGTCTGCCTCGCCAATCCCGGCAATGTGCGCCACCCCTTCATCCGCATCACGGGCGAGGACGCGCATACCGGCCTGCCGCATCGCTTTCGCCGGGATGCGGCGCTGGCGGGAGCCGACCTCTCCCTCGCGCTGGAGCGGCTTTGGCTGGACGAGGAAGCGCAGGGCCGCCCGATGGCCGTCACCATCGGCCGCTTCCACACGCCCGCCGCGCGCCACAGCCTCACCGCCGTCTCGGGCGAGTTCGAGCTGAGCCTGGACCTGCGCGCCTACAACGCCACGCACCTGGTGGCGCTGGAGGCACGCCTGCAAGCCATCACGGCCGAGGTCGCGACGCGCCGCAACGTCATCATCGCGCTGGGCGAGCGCAGCGCCGCCGCACCCGGCCCCATGGACGTGGCCTTGATCGAAGGCCTGTCGGTTGCCGCGCGACGCTGTGGCCTCACGGCCCCGCGCCTGAACAGCCCGGGCAGCCATGACGCGAACAACTTCGCCGCGGCCAGCGTGCCGACGGGCATGTTGCTCGTCCGCAACCGGAATGGCAGCCACAACCCGTATGAGGCGATGGACACGCCGGACCTGATGGCGGCCATCCATGTCCTCGCGGAATGGCTGGCGACCTGATAGCAGGGACAGGCTGCGGCAACGCGGCGCCCAGAGACATCGAAGCCCTACGCCAACAGCGGCCTGCGAGGCGGCGACCCCTGAGCTGCCGAACCACTCCAGCAGCAAGATGCGCAAGAATGGAGACCCGGGCGATGGCAGCTGCATCCTTGCGCGCCCGGATGGCCCCGTGGCCCGCGGGCAGTGCCAGCGTCAGCGCCCAACATGCCGCCAGCATGAGCGCGCCGCCGATCAGGCAGGCAGCCCGCCCGTGATGAAAAGCAGCCCCGAAAGCGCGGTCACGGCGAAGCGGCTGGCGGCACAGGCGGCATAGTAGAAGCCCTCATCCCGGGCCGCCCTCTCGGTGCCCGCATAAGCGTAAGGGCGCCAACCGACGTCCGCGCCGCCCTGCAGCCGCGCGGGTCAGCCCGACAGGACCACTTGCTGCAAGGCGATCGGTAGAGCACGGCTCAACTGCTCCCGTGGACGTGGCGAGGAGGGATCCAGCAGCAAACGACTTAAGGTCGCAAGGCACGTGCGGGGCGAGGCAACGCGTCAGTTGCGTCAGAACCGATACCCCGCACGCAGCATCCCCGTATGGGCCGTCATGTTCGCGGATGCGTCCAACACATACTGAGCCCGCATCTGGAAGCCCCGGCTGTGCGTCAGGTCCATGCCGAGGGAGAGGGTGCCGATGGTCCCGGCCAGCGGGCTGCGGATCCGCATCTGCTGGCCCAGCAGATATTGCCGCGTCTCGTAGCTGCTCTCCGACTGGAAGGTGGCGCCGAGGGTCACGTTCGGACGCAGCACGGTGTTCTCGGAGAGATTCCAGCGGCCGCCCAGCTCGACCTGTGGCGTGACCGCGAATTGCACATGGCTGCTGCCAGCCACACGCAATCCGAAGGCGCCGGCGCCCTGCTCCGTGTAGCCCCAGGCGCCCAGCCGGATCACGTCGAAGTTGACGGCCGGTTTCACATAGACGGCCTCGCCCACGAATTCCCGTGACACGCGCAACCGCCCGATCTGCATGTCGCCGCCGGGCGAGCTCGTGGCGCTCGCGCCGAAGGCCGGAAGACTGCGACGCGCATCCCCCGAAGCATAGCCGGCAAGGGCCGAGGCCGAGACCTGCCAGGTGCCGATCTGGCGCTTCAGCGTCACGCCGAGGGATTGGCCCCGGAGCGTCGCGCGCTCATTGCCGGCCGAGGCGCGAAGCCAGGCCTGCTCCTCGCTGAACACGGCGCCGATGAACCAATTGGGCGCGAACTCATATTGCCCGCCGATCTGGAACGCCACGGCGGAGGCGCTGGAGCTGGAGCCGAATTGGGTGCGGCCGGTGTCGCCGAGCCGGCCGATCACCCTGGCCCAAAGGCAGGTATTCTCGCGCAGCAGCGTCTCCGGCCCCGCGAAATCCGGGCAGGATTGCAGGGTATTGGCCAGCGCGGCCCCGCTGCTCAGGCTGTTGGCCACCTGGGCGCCCGGCGTCTGGCTCTGGAGATTGCCCAGCGCGGTGCCATAGCTGCTGGCGCTCTGGCCATAGAGGCCGGAATAGACCACGGCGCGCTGCTGCGGCGTGGAGGAGTTGGGCTGCCCTGCGGCATCCGTGTTCCAGCTGGACTGCACCGCCGCCGCCACCTGGGACTGATTGCCGGTCAGCGCGACACTGGCCGGCGTGAAGTCGGCGGCGACCGTGACGCCGAGGGTGTTGGCCTGCTGGATGGTCTGGTTCACCAGCGAGAAGCTGTAGACGAGGTCGCTGTTCGCGACGGACACGCCGTTCGCGAGGGTTTCGCTCCCGATGTTCACTCCCTGGCTGGCGATGACCTCGATCGGGGTGGACACCGGGTAGAGGTTGGTCGGGGAGATCCCGAGCTTCACGCCGAAGACGCCATAATTCCCGATCAGCGTCAGGCGGTTGGACTGCTGGTTCAGGAAATCCACCGGCATCAGGATGGTCGCCCTGTCCAGGACAAGCGACCCACCCGGCGTCTGGAGTGTCACGCCGGCGAAGCTGCCGAAAGTCTGGAGATCGAGGGTGCTGCCGGGGGTCATGGTCAGCCCGCCAAGGATATTCGTCCCGCTCAGCCGCAATGTGCCGCCCAATTGGGCCAGCACCTGAGCCCCTTCCGTCTGAAACGTGCCGGCAATCAGCCCGGAGGTGGTGACGAGCACCTGGCTCGACGGATTGACCAGAGTGACCGGGCTGCCGGTGTTGGTGGAACAGCTTGTGCCGCAGAGCGCCGATCCCCGACCGATGGTCAGGGTCGCGGCGGCGCTCCCGCTGGCACCTGAAGTGTCGATGGCCACCCCCGCCAACCCGCCGGACACCTGGGCGCCGCCCGTGATGGAGAGCTGGACCGCGCCGCCGGCGGTCGCGCCGACGCTCTGGGCCAGGATGCCGTAGCCCTGGGCGGAGCTGACGCTGCCGCCCACGATGTTCACCGTCACAGGCCCCGCCGTCCCTTTGACGCCGCTGGCACCCATGTTGCCGCCGAAGATGCCACCGCCGCCGCCCAGCGATTGGGCGATGATCCCATGCGCATTGGCTCCGGTGGTCGAGACCGTGCCGCCGTTCACCTGCACCGTCACCGCACCGCCATGGCCGTTCGCGGTGCTCGAGACGGTCCCGGAAGCCAGGCCAAAGACGGTCGGCTGGCCCATGTTGCCAGCGACGCCGCCACCGCCGCCGATGCTCTGCGCGATGACGCCATGCGCCCCGGCCCCGCCGGTGGCGACGAAGCCGCCCGGCCCCAGGCTGACACTGACAGCGCCGCCACTCGCGGCGCCGGAACCGGCCGCCACGAGCGAGACCGGGGCCGTCTGCCCATACAGGGTGGGCGCGTAGCCGCCGCCGCCGCCGATGGACTGCGCGAGAATGCCGATCGCCCGCGGCCCGCTCGTCGTCAGCCCGGCGTTGTGCGCGATGGTCACGGCCCCACCCGTGGCGCCGCTGCCCTCGCTGCCGGAAAAGGTCGCGCCCAGGCGGAAGGAGATCGGCCCCGCGCCGGTGGTGAGGGTCGGCGGGGAACTGGCGCCGCCGCCGCCCCCGATGCTTTGGACCAGCATGCCGAGCGCGCCATCGCCCGCCGTCTGGACGGCGCTGTAATTGGTGACGTTGACCGTCCCGCCCGCGCCCCCGCCGCCCCCGTCGCCGGATTGCGCGAAGCCCAGGGTCATCACGCCGGCGCTCTGCACCCCGCCGGATTCAGCCAGGCCACCGCCGCCGCCGATGGATTGCGCCAGCAAGCCATGGGCCGAGGCACCGGTGGTGGACACGCCCGTCTGCCCCGGCTGGCCGGCGGTGCCGAGATTGACCGTCACCTGCCCACCCGTGCCGCCAGACGAGCCCGCCCCGCCCAGCGCGACATCGAGCGAGGCGGAAAGCGGTGCCGTCAGGGTCGAGGTGCTGGAGGTCGTGGAGGAGGCCCCGCCAATGCCGCCGCCCCCGCCGATACTTTGCGCGACGATGCCATGCGCCTGCAGGCCGCTGGTGGAAATGACCCCCGCCGTCTGGTTGATGGTGACACTCCCGCCATCGCCGCTCGCGCCGCCGCGGCCGCCAATGCTGAGGTTGGCGGTAAAGGAGGTGAGGCTGATGATGCTCGGAAACTTGCCCTGGACCAGCGCCGCCTGCGCCACGGTCCCAAAGCCGTAGATCTGGTTGGCCTGGTTCGCGAGCGCGGCCAGCCAGTTCTCCGCCGGTGGCGGGGCCGCCGTGCCGCCCGCGCCGCCGCCGCCGCCGATGCTCTGCGCCAGGATGCCGATGGAGGACGCGCCGCTCGTGGCGATCCCCGCGCCGGCGTTGACCGTCACCGCCCCACCACTGCCGCCCGCGCCGCCCCTGGCGCCGATGGTGGCGGTCAGCGCATAGGAGGCGCTGCCCGTGCCCACCGAGGTGGAGCCATTGACCAGGCCACCATTGGCCACGCCGCCGCCACCGCCGATGGATTGCGCCAGGATGCCATGCGCCTGCAGCCCCTGGGTCTGCATGGCGGCCGTGGTGGAGACATTGACCGTATTGCCGGCCCCGGCCCCCGCCGCATCGCCGCCAACGGCAAAGGCGACCGTGGCCGGCGTGCCGGTGCCGAGCGTCGGCAGCGCCGCCGAATTGCCGATGCTGCCGGTCCCGCCGCCGCCGCCGATGCTCTGCGCGACGATGCCATGCGCGCCATCGCCGATGGTCGAGAGGCTTCCCCCGAGCGTGACCGCCACGGCGCCGCCATCGCCCCCGGCGCCGCCCCGGCCACCCACCGAGACCGGCACCGAGATGGCGGCGCTGCCGGTCGCGAACAGCGTCGTGGCCAGGGCGGTGCTGTCGCCGCCCGCGCCGCCGCCGCCGCCAATGCTCTGCGCCAGGATGCCCATGGCGCCAATGCCCGAGGTGGTGATCGGCGCCGCCGTCGTCACGGTCACGCCCTGCGCCGTGCCCGCCACGCCCCCGGCCCCGCCGACCGCGGTCGCGATCTGCAGGCTCGGCATGGCCGTGGTGGACACCAGGCCCCAGGAGCGCGCGCGCGACTGCCCCCCTGCCCCGCCGCCGCCACCGATGGATTGCGCGACGATGGCATGTCCATCGGGGCCGATCGTGGAAAGCTGGCCCGGCCCGCTTCCCCCGAAGGCGACCGAGACAGGCCCGCCATCGCCGCCTATGCCGCCCGTGCCACCGACCGCGACGCTCATGGCGAAAGGCGAACCCGCCTGGGTCGAGAAGGCAGCACCTGCCGCGCCGCCGCCGCCGCCGACGCTCTGCGCCAGGATGCCGAAGGCGTGGGCGCCCGTGGTGAAGATATTGCTGCCGACGGTGGTGGCCGTCCCGGTGGCGATGGTGCCGGAAGCGGTCACGGTCACCGCCCCGCCGGGGCCGCCATCCCCGCCGCTGCCGCCGACCGCGGCACTCGCGATGATCCCCCATGCGCTGGCCTTGCCGCCCAGGCCGCCGCCCCCGCCGATGCTCTGCGCCACGATGGCGGCACTGTCATCGCCCGTGGTGCGGATGCTGCCACCGGCCTCTGCCGTCACCTGCACGGTATTGCCGGCGCCGCCACCGCCGCCACTGCCGCCGACGGCCGAAAAGGCCGAGCGCACCGTGGAGCCGCTCCCGCCGCCGCCGCCCAGGCTTTGCGCGACGATCCCCTGGGCCTGCCAGCCATTGGCCAGGATGCTGCCCGAAGTGACGACCGTGACCGCACCACCCGTGCCGCCCTCGCCGCCATTTCCGCCGACGCGGAACAGGCCGGAGACGCTCTTGGCATTGCCGCCACCGCCGCCGATGGACTGGGCCAGGATCCCGGTGCCGCCCGCCTGCCAGGTGGTGATCGCCCCGGTATTCGTGACCGTGACGCCGCCCGCGGCCGAGGCGTTGCCCCCGCCGCTCGGCGCGCCGAGATTGACCGTCGCGCCCTCGGCGGTGTTGACGAGATAGGCGATGCCGCCGCCGCCGACGATGCTCTGCGCCAGGATGCCGATGCCATTCGCCGCAAGATCGGGATTCTGCGAATCGGCCAGGGTGCCGCTCGACATGCCGGCCGCGCCCACCGTGATGCTGCCGCCGTGGTTGACCGTGACCAGGCTCGCGGTGCTGACATTGCTCGTGCCGAAGCCCAGGGTGAAGCTGCTGGTCACGTTGCTGGCCTGCTGCGTCCCGCCCGCGCCGCCCACGCTCTGCGCCACGATGCCGTCGCTGCCAGGCCCTTGCGTCACAATGGTCGCGTTGCTGGTGACCATGACCGCGCCACCGCTGCCGGGTGCGTTGAAGAAGAGACGGCTTTGCGGGACGCCGGTCGTGGCCCCGCCAGAGAGGCTGCCGGCGATGATGCCGGCCGAGAAGGCACCCGACGTCACGATCTGGTTCGGGCTGGCGACGTTGACCGTGACCGGCCCACCCGCGCCGCCATTGCCCTGCTCCTCGCTGCCGATGATGTTGCCGCCCGCGCTGATGGCAAGGATGCCCGGCGCGGTGCCGCCACTGGTCGAGATGCTGCCGCCGGTATTGCCCTGATAGGCCAGGAACGAGACGCCGACCGCCCCGCCACTTCCGCCGCCCTGGCTGCCCGCGGCGACCGAGCCGCCTCCGCCCGCGCTGAAGGCCAGCACGCCCGGGCTGGTATCAGCGATGGTCGTGATGTTGCCCAAGGTGGTGATGCTGACCGCACCACCCGCACCGCCCTGGCCGATGCCGATGCCCCAATCATTGGCCGCATCCCCGCCCAGGCTGACGCCAAGCAGCCCCGCATTGATGCTGGGCTGTGCCTGGAAGGAGCCGGCCGCCGGCACCGTCACGCTGGCGCCGGTGGAGATGTTGACGAAGCTCTGGTTGCCGGACGCGTCAATGCCGTTGGCGATGGTCACGTCCCCCGCCGCCCCGCCGGTGACCTGCGTCGTGGCGGCACCGGACTGGCTGTTCGACGCGAACCCGCCCGTCCCTTGCCCGCCGAAGGAAACGCCCGCCACGGCCCCGCCGAAGGGCAGGACGAAGAAGCCAAAATTCTGGCCACTGACGAAGGTCGTGGGTGGGGTGGCCGTCCCCGGCACGGCGCTGATGCTGCCCGTATTGTTGATGATGACCGCCCCGCCCGCGCCGGGCGCCGGCACGCCGCTCAGCGTGGCCACGTCGGGGGTGCCGCCGATGGACAGGCCGACAATCCCTGCCGCGCCTGGCGCATTGGCCGTGGTCGCCACGATATTCGCCGAATTGGCAATCGTGACGGTGCCGGCAGAGTCGCTGGTCGGGCCGGAGATGACCGTGCCGGGCGACGAGATGCCGGCGACGCAGGCGACGACGCCATTCGCGAAGCCCGCGGCTTGTGTCGCGGAATTATAGACCGTTTGCGTTGCCGAGCAGTTATTCGCAGGGTCAGGCGCCTGCGACGTGACCAGCGAAATGTTCCCCGCGGAGAGCTGGAAGGCCGGGACGGTTTGTGCCGCGGCAGGCGCCCCGACGAGCAGGGCCAGAGCCGCGCCACCTCGCGCGCCCCGAAGCAGTTTCCGCCGACGGTCTTTGCGCTGCATCCGTGCCTCTATGCTCCGCTTGCGTCCTGGTCGTCAGCCGATGTCCGGCCTGACGTGTCTCTAGGCTAGCCCGCCTCAGGCGAGCGCTTGGTCCTCGGCGCCCCCTATTGCGCCGCGACCAGGGCGGCCGTTCAGCGAGACGAGCGGGATGGACTGTGTCCGCGTGGTTTCGACCATCGTCGTGAGGTCGAACTTTACCTAGTTCAGGCCGCCATAGGTTCGCAAATAGAAGATTGAGCGGTCCAGATCGGTCAGCGCGGTCCAGGATGTGTCCTCGCTGGAGAAGTCCGGTGCGGCCGCCCCCGGGTGCCGTGGGGACGCTCAGCTCCTCCCCGCTCGCGCCGCGCGGGTCGATCATGATGTTCCGCGGGCGATCGAAGTTGTTGATGATGCGCGCCAATGTCCGCACCGCATCATCCGGGGCTGCGACCTTCTTGGCATATTGCGCGCAATAGGCCGCCCGCACGAAGCACCCGACCGAGGTGTTGTACCCCGGCAAGCCCTACGTTGCGACGCCCGAAGCCGGCTGCGCCACCGCCAGCGAGCCGAACTGGCCGGTGGACACGTCCGTGCTTCGCAGGAAGCTGTAGTTGGCGAGGTTGGTCCGGCACCAAGGTAGCTACGGGCCGCTGGTCATGACGCCGACAGGATTGTCGTGCATCAACTGCTGGCCATTGACGAATTCAACAACGACCGACCCGCCGGAGCGGACATGCAGGGCGAAGTGGGAGGGGCTGGCGGCGCCCCTGACGTGCTTCCCTGAATGTATCCACTCAGACGGAGAGTCCTCTGTGTTGATGTCTGATGGTTGCTGGGATGGCAACGGGGTTGGGGGCATGCCCCCACCCCCGTTGGCCGGCGATCTTGGCGGGGGTGCGCCCGCCCAGCTTCGAGTGCGGCCGGATGGTGTTGTAGTTCTGCCGTCAGGTGGCCAGTACCGCGCGGGCCTGCGGGATGGATGTGAACAACGTCTCGTTCAGGCACTCATCCCGCAGCCGCCCGTTCAAGTTCTCGACGAACGCGTTCTGCGTCGGTTTCCCCGGGGCGATATAGGGCCATTCCACGTGCCGCTCCTGCGACCAGCGCAGGATCGACGTCGACGTCAGTTCCGTGCCGTTGTCACAGACCACCGCCAAGGGCTTCCCGCGGAGCGTCACAATCGCATCGAATTCATGGGCGACCGCGTTCCGCTTCGCGTCGGGCGAAACCTTTTTTTTGTCGAGATGTCCTTCGGAACCGCGATGTCCAGCACCGCTTCTGCCAGCAGCTTCTTGAGCTTGGCGTTCTCCTCTGCCAACGTCCGCAGCCGCTTGGCCTCAGTCACCTCAAAGCCGCCAAACTTGGCCTTCCACTTGTAGAAGGTCGCGCCGCTGATGCTGTGCCGCCGTCACGCATCCGCCGTAGCCGCACCGGCATCCTGCTCTCTCAAGATCCCGATGATTTGCTCATCGCTGAACCTGCTGCGCTTCATTCCTCGGTCTTTCGCTGGAGCGGACTCTACCGAAAAATGGCGCCAATTCAGGGGAGCACGTGAAGGCCCCAAAACGCAAAACGCCTCGGCTGTGTTGCCGAGGCGTTTCCTGGAAAAGTCGACCTGGATGCGGGGACAGGATTTGAACCTGTGACCTTCAGGTTATGAGCCTGACGAGCTACCGGGCTGCTCCACCCCGCGTGAAGTGGTGATAAAAAAAGGTTTTCGGTTGGGTGGCCTGGCGCTGACCG